>Ga0310696_10006219_pt1 | contig 14208 bp, 8 predicted proteins | sample AusTroGonzalo_MG_4_FD_203885 | JGI IMG/M metagenome (GOLD analysis project Ga0310696, IMG submission 203885) | Bovine rumen microbial communities from tropical cattle in Woodstock, Queensland, Australia - Gonzalo_02 (v2) (version 2) | ecosystem: Host-associated > Mammals > Digestive system >...
GCTGGTCGCGTCGACAAGTTCATGAGCCGCTACGGTAAGGCTGCGAAGAAATAAGATATTTCACGCTACAGAACAAGACCTCTAAGGCGCGTCCAGGGTAGTTGCATATGCCCATGGGAGCGCCTTTTTCGTAGCACATAAAATTGAAGACAAAGTTGAAAGTAAACCGACAATCAGCTACATGTTTCAATAAAAAATCCTAAAACTTTTGGCTATAACGAGGATTTTTCGTAATTTCGCACGAGATTTAATTCTAACGCAAAACAATAAACACAAATGAAAACTATCTATGATTTCACTGTCAAGGACAGAAAAGGCAAGGACGTATCGTTAAAAGAGTATGCCAACGAAGTGCTGTTGATTGTCAATAGTGCTACGAAGTGCGGCTTCACCCCCCAGTATGAGGAGTTGGAGAAACTCTATCAGGAGTACCACAGCCAAGGGTTCGAGATACTCGATTTCCCCTGCAACCAGTTTGGTCAGCAGGCTCCTGGCACCGACGAGTCGATTCATGAGTTCTGCAAGCTGAACTTCGGCACTGAATTTCCCCGTTTCAAGAAAGTAAAGGTCATTGGCGACGATGCCGAGCCGCTGTTTAAGTTCCTGCAGGAGCAGAAGGGCTTTGCCGGCTGGGACATGGAACACCCCATTGCCCACATCCTCGACGATATGCTGTCGAAGGCCGATCCCAATTACAAAGAGAAGCCCGACATCAAGTGGAATTTCACCAAGTTCCTCGTCAACAAGAAAGGTCAGGTGGTTGCCCGTTTCGAGCCCACAGAGAAGATAGAGAATATCGAAGCACAGATCAAAGAACTTCTCTAACTTCTTAACTTCTTAACTTCATAGAATATGGAGCATGTAAAATGTCTGATTATTGGCAGCGGACCCGCAGGGTATACCGCTGCCATTTACGCATCCAGAGCCAATCTCAACCCCATTGAGTATAGCGGCATGCAGCCTGGTGGGCAGTTGACACAGACTACTGAGGTAGAAAACTTCCCCGGCTATCCTCAGGGCGTCGACGGCAACCAGATGATGATAGACCTGCGTGAACAGGCCGAACGCTTTGGCACAGACATCCGCGACGGCGAAATTACGAAGGTCGACTTCTCACAGCGTCCCTATAAAGCTTGGGACGATGCCGGTCGCGAACTGGAGGCCGACACCGTGATTATTGCCACAGGTGCCTCTGCCAAGTATCTGGGGCTCGACGATGAGCGCAAATACAATGGTCAGGGCGTCAGTGCCTGCGCAACCTGCGATGGTTTCTTCTACCGCAAGAAGACGGTAGCCGTAGTCGGTGGCGGAGATACCGCCTGCGAAGATGCCCTTTACCTCAGCGGACTCGCCAAGAAGGTGTATATGATTGTCCGCAAGCCCTTCCTGCGTGCTTCAAAGGTCATGCAGCAGCGTGTCATGGAACGTGAGAACATCGAAATCCTTTTCGAACACAATACCCTGGGACTCTTTGGCGAGAACGGTGTCGAAGGTGCCCATCTGGTAAAACGCAAGGGTGAAGCCTACGAACAGCAGGTAGACATTCAGATTGACGGATTCTTCCTCGCCATTGGCCACAAGCCCAATACCGACATCTTCAAGGAATGGCTCGAAACGGATGAAGTAGGCTATCTGAAGAAGATTGACGGCACTCCACGCACCAAGCTGCCAGGCGTCTTCGTGGCAGGCGACTGTGCCGACCCCGTCTATCGTCAGGCCGTCAGTGCAGCAGGAACAGGCTGCCAGGCAGCCATCGAAGCAGAACGCTTCCTTTTAAATAGTTAGGATTCTCTAGAACATCTAGAATATCTAGATTATCTAGCTCCTCTAGAATATATAGAAAAAGGCAATAAAAAGAAAAAACCTCGCTTCACAGCGGGGTTTTTTCATCAAAAAACTAAATTAATCAACCATAAACCTTAACCATTAAAAATCTTTTCACCGGCAAAAGTACAACAAAAAATCAATACATGAGTTCATATTACGTTAATTAAGGTTTAAATTTCGTGATTTTAACGTTTTATCCACCAAAAATCACGCATTTTAAACCAAAATCGATGGGTTTAACATCTTTTCAAACTATTTTTTACTGTAGTTTGAAGTAAAATAATTAAATTTGCAGCATCAAATTAGTCGCCAATGAGTATATTGAACATTATCTTCATCGCAATTATACTGTTTCTTGCAGGATATTCTCTCCGATTGAAGCTCAGACAGAAGCCGGAAAACGGCAATTCTCTGACCTTCGAGGGGCTGAATTTGCAGGTCAGCAACGATGATGTGATGCAATTCATTCGCGATACGGCCGAAAATTTCAGGCCAACCATGGAAAGCAGGGACATCTCCTTCAACGTCAAATGCAGCCCTGAGAGTATGATGGGGTGGATAGATACCGATAAACTCGACAAAATCATCCTGCTCTTGCTCTCCGACATCGTCAACGGTTGCACGAAGGAAGGGAAAATCACCATTCAGGCCAGTACTAACCGTAACTTCGACTCCGTCACCATCCGCATCAACGACAATAGCAGCACAACGCTGGTGACGAGCCTGTTCATTGCTCGGCAACTGGTCCATATGCATCACGGCAACCTGCGTAGCGAACACTACGAAGGTCAGGGTAATATGGTAATCATCGAACTACCTATTAAGAAAGACATGCTGGTGAAGAAACAGGCCCTGCTGCCGACGGAGCAGGCAGCCGCCACGCAGCCTTCTTCGTTTCATATTCCCAGCAACATCCAGCTCAACATCCCTACCATCGAATTGCCCGAAGGTGTTGCCGAAGGTGGTCAGTCGCTTGGCACCCTTGTACAACAGGCCTACAACTCGCCCAACCATCAGTTCTTGCAGAAAGCCACGAAATGCGTTCAGGATCATCTCGACGACAGCGACTACGACCGCGACGCCTTTGCTGCCGACATGGGCGCCAGTGCCAGCACGCTCTACAACAAGCTGCGTGCACTGACGGGCAAGAACGTCACCGCATTCATTCGCGACATCCGCATCCAGACCGCAATCAAGTTGGCCAAAGACCATCCCGAGCTGCGCGTCAGCGACGTCGCCTACCGTGTAGGCTTCAAGGACCCGAAATATTTTGCCACCACCTTCAAGAAAGTCACCGGCAAGCAACCCAAGGAATATTTCGACGAAATCAGAAACGAATAAGCCAGAATCTATCCCTTTTTATGCAGCGTCATCCATTGTGGGTGCTGTGAACCATAGGCCGGTGAAGGTTAGGAGGCCGTTCATCATCAGCAGTTCGTAGCCGAAATGATAGCCAGTGGTCTGGCCCACCACGTATTCGATGGCGTAGCACAAGAAAGGCGAGGCCACGGCGACGTAGGGTACGAGGCGGTCGTTGACGGGGCGTTTAGTCAACAGCCCGTAGGCAAAGAGGCCCAGCAGCGGACCGTAGGTGTAGCCGCAAATAATGTAGACGGCGTCAATCAGACTGGTGGAGTTGACGGCCTTGAACAGCAGGATGAACAGTACAAAGACGGCACAGACGGCAAGATGGGTGCGCTTGCGCAGGCGTTCGTCGTCCTTTCGTTCCATGATGTCGACGCAGTAGATGGTGGTGAGCGAGGTCAGCGCGGAGTCGGCACTGGAAAACGCCGCCGCCACGATGCCGAGGACGAAGAGGATGGGGGTGACGGCGATGGAATCGCCGCCCACAGTAAAGGAACTGACGAAATGCGGCAGGAGGTCGTCGCCGTTAGCGGGAAGGGCAAGGCCGTGCTGCTGATACCACATAGTAAGCAGGACGCCCAGCGACAGGAAGAGCAGATTGGCCGGCAGAAAGGCCACGCCGTAGGTACACATATCCTTCTGCGCCCCGCGGAGCGTCTTGCACGTCAGGTTTTTCTGCATCATGTCCTGATCGACACCTGTCATCACCAACACGACGAAGACACCGCTCAGGAACTGTTTCCAGAAGTTCTGCTTCGACGCCCAGTCGTCCCAGACGAAGACGCGCGACAGTGCACTGCCGTCGACAGCACTGACGGCCGCATTCATGGTCAAGTCCAAATCCTCTGCCACCTTATATATAATAAGGAGCAGGGCCGCAAAGAGGCAGAGTGTCTGGAAGGAGTCCGTCCACACCAGCGTCTTGATGCCACCCTGACGAGTGTACAACCATATCAGTAGCACGAGTATCACCGTCGTCACGGCAAATGGCACGCCATGCGGTTCGAACACGAAACGCTGGAGGATGATGCATACCACGTAGAAGCGCACGGCAGCCCCCGTCATCTTCGACAGCAGAAACAGCCACGAGCCCGTCTTGTGCGAACGTCGTCCCAGCCGTTGCCCTAAATAGGCATAAATGGACGTCAAGTTCAGCCGATAATACAACGGCAACAGCACGAACGCCACCACCACGTAACCTAAGATAAAGCCCATGCACATCTGCAGATAGGTCATCTGCGTATTCAACACCATGCCGGGCACCGAAATAAACGTGATGCCGGATATGGACGCTCCTATCATGCCAAAGGCCACCATAAACCACGGTGACTTCTTGTCGGCGCGGTAGAACGTCTCGTTGGTTGCCCGCCGTCCATGCCACCTGCTCATGGCAAAAAGCAAGGCAAAATAAGCCAGTACAACAGCTATTATTGTCATAATTGCCTGCAAAGGTAGCAAAAAGTTAAGAGTTAATAGTTAAGAGTTAAGAAAAAATGTAAGACAAATGTAATTTTCTTAATTCTTCATTCTTCATTCTTAATTTAATTATGTACCTTTGCAGGCGGTAATTATTCACCAACAACAAAATAACAATGGCAAAACAGAAAAAATTCATCCTTCAGGAGAGTGAGATTCCAACACAGTGGTACAACATTCAGGCCGACATGCCCAACAAGCCTATGCCGCCCATCCATCCGGCTACCAAGCAGCCGCTGGGAGTAGATGACCTCGCACACATCTTCCCCCGTGAGTGCTGTGTGCAGGAGCTCGATACTGAGCACCGCTGGATAGACATTCCTGAGGACGTGCTCGAGAAGTACAAGTACTATCGTTCTACACCGCTGGTGCGCGCCTATGCCCTCGAAGAGGCGCTGGGTACACCTGCCCACATCTATTTCAAGAACGAGTCAACCAACCCCTTAGGTTCCCACAAGATCAACTCTGCCCTGCCCCAGTGCTACTATGCCAAGCAGGAGGGAACCACCAACGTCACCACTGAGACCGGTGCCGGACAGTGGGGTGCAGCCCTGTCGTACGCTGCCAAGATTTATGGTCTCGACTGCGCTGTCTATCAGGTGAAGATTACCATGCAGCAGAAACCCTACCGCTCTTCCATCATGCGTACATTCGGAGCCGTCGTCGAAGGTTCTCCTTCGATGTCGACCCGTGCTGGTAAGGATATCCTGACCAAGGACCCGACGCACTCCGGTTCGCTGGGTACTGCTATCTCTGAGGCTGTCGAGTTGGCTACCACCACGCCGAATTGTAAATATACCCTCGGCTCTGTGCTGAACCACGTCGGTCTGCACCAGACCATCATCGGTCTGGAGGCTGAGAAGCAGATGGCCATGGCTGGCGAATATCCTGACATCGTCATTGGTTGTTTCGGTGGTGGCAGTAATTTCGGCGGCATCTCGTTCCCCTTCATGCGTCACAACCTCAGCGGCGAGCGCCACACAGAGTTTATCGCTGCCGAACCCGACAGCTGCCCGAAACTCACTCGCGGTCAGTTCCGCTACGACTTCGGCGACGAGGCCGGCTATACCCCGTTGCTGCCCATGTACACCTTGGGCCACAACTTCCGCCCGTCGAACATCCATGCTGGCGGTCTGCGCTATCATGGTGCCGGCATGATCATCTCCCAGCTCATCAAGGACGGTCTGATGCACGGTGTCGACATTCCTCAGCTCGAGACCTTCGAAGCCGGTATGATTTTCGCTCGCACCGAGGGCATCATCCCTGCCCCTGAAAGCTGTCACGCCATCGCTGCCACTATCCGCGAGGCCAAGAAGTGCAAGGAGACAGGCGAGGAGAAGGTCATCCTCTTCAATCTCTCCGGCCACGGACTCATCGACATGCCGTCTTACGAAGCTTACATCAAGGGCGACCTGCAGAACTATACGGTTACTGACGAAATGATTGCTGAGAACCTTGCCGAGCTTGACAAGCAATAATTCTCCTTTGATGAGTAGACTGTTATTGATATGCTGCCTCGTCCTGACAACGATGGGCGTTATGGCACAAAAGTGGGAAGGACTGGCTGATACACCGCAGATGGGGTGGAGCACATGGAACAAATTCCAGGGCAACATCTCGGAGGACATCATCAAGGGCATTGCTGACGCTATGGTAGAAAGCGGACTGCGCGATGCAGGATATGTGTACATCAACATTGACGACTGCTGGCATGGCAAGCGCGATGCCAACGGTTTCATCCAAACCGATCCCGTACGCTTTCCTCATGGCATGAAGGCCGTGGCTGACTACGTACACGGCAAGGGGCTGAAACTGGGCATCTACAGCGATGCCGGCACAGCTACCTGTGCCGGTATGCCAGGCTCGCTGGGCCACGAATATCAGGATGCCGTGCAATATGCTCGCTGGGGTGTCGACTACCTGAAATACGACTGGTGTAACACGACGAACGTCAATCCGCAGGGTGCCTATCAGCTCATCAGCGACGCACTGCGCGCTGCCGGCCGTCCCATTCTGCTGAGCATGTGCGAATGGGGCAGCAGCAAGCCTTGGCGGTGGGCTCGCGACGTGGGTCACTCGTGGCGAACCACGCCCGATATCTGGTGCGATTTCGATTCCCTGCGCGTATTCCCTGGCTACACTCAGTTTGGCGTCATGCAGTGCATCGCGCTCAACGACACGCTGCGCCAGTATGCTGGTCGCGGTCATTGGAACGATCCCGACATGTTAGAGGTGGGTAATGGTATGACGGAGAACGAGGACCGCGCCCACTTCACCATGTGGTGTATGATGGCCAGTCCGCTCATTCTCGGCAACGACGTGCGCTCGATGAGCGAAGCCACGCGTAACATCATCATGAACCGCGAGATGATTGCCGTCGACCAAGACGCGCTGGGCATTCAGGGACTGCACTACTGCGACCGCGACGGCTTGCAGTTCTGGTTCAAACCGCTGGAAGGCGGTGACTGGGCATTCACCATCCTCAACCCCACCCGTCAGGACATCACGTTCGAACTGAACTGGCAGGACTTCAACCTCACTGATCGCGAAGTCAGCGGACTCAGCACCGCCTTCGACACCAAAGTCTATCAGGTCTACAACCTCTGGACCCACAAACTGGAGGGCAAGACCTCGCTGAAAAACAAGACTGACCGCAAGCTCACCGTCAAGGCTCGCGACGTGATATCCTACAGACTGAAAGCGACGGAGGTATCGTTGATACAAAATGTGCAGGCCTACGAGAGCATGTCGCTGAACGGCGACTGGTATTACATTGTAGACGTACAGGAAGAGGGTTACTACGACTACCGCATGAATCCTACACGCTGGGGATTCTTCCAGAACGCGAAGCCCCACCGTCCTGAAGACCTTATTGAGTACGACTTCGACAAATCGCCGACAATGCACATTCCCTCCGACTGGAATACACAGGACGAACGGCTGTTCTTCTACGAGGGAACGGTATGGTTCAAGACCAGTTTTAAAGGGGCATGGGGCAAGGGCGACTACCGCACACTGCTCTACTTCGGTGCCGTCAACTACGACTGCCACGTGTATATAAACGGCACACATGTAGGTCATCACATCGGCGGTTTCACACCCTTCAACTATGATGTCAGCGACCTGTTGAAGAAGGGTGAGAACACGGTCATTGTGAAGGTGGATAACAAACGCCATGCTGAGGACGTGCCTACGCAAATCTTCGACTGGTGGAACTATGGCGGCATTACGCGCGATGTGAAGCTGGTGAAGGTGCCTCAAACCTACATTGAGGACTACGCCCTCAGTTTAAAGGGGCAAGGAGCAGGGGGCAAGGAGCAAGAGCTCAGCTTTACAGCCCAGCTGAACAGGCAGGAAGCCGGCCACAAGGTTACCGTCAGCATACCTGAACTGAAACTGAAACAGCAACTCACCACCGATGCCGATGGAAAAGTCCGTTCAACGTTTAACGTTCAACGTTCAACGTTACAGCTCTGGAGTCCTGACAGTCCCAAGCGTTACCGCGTAGACATCAGCGTGGGAGGCGATTTGGCCGCCTCCACCATCACCGACTCTATCGGTTTCCGCACCATCAAGACGCGCGGCAAACAGATACTGCTCAACGGCAAGCCCATCTTCCTGAAAGGTATCTGCATCCACAACGAAAAGCCCAACGGCGGCGGGCGTGCCAATAGTGTTGAGGATGCCCGCACACTGCTCACGTGGGCCAAGGAACTGGGGTGCAACTTCGTGCGTCTGGCTCACTATCCACACCACGAGGAGATGGTTCGCGAAGCCGAGCGCATGGGCATTCTGGTGTGGTCGGAGATTCCCGTCTACTGGACTATTGCCTGGAACAATCCCAAGACATTCGACAATGCCAAGGCACAGCTGACGGACATGATACGCCGCGACCACAACCGCGCGAACGTCATCATCTGGAGCATTGCCAACGAAACGCCGCATTCAAAGGAGCGCGATGCATTCCTGAGTCGTTTGGCACAGTATGCCCGCACGTTAGACGACACCCGCCTCATCTCGATGGCCATGGAGGTGACGGGAGCCTCGAACTACGTCAATCGTCTGAACGACAACATGAACAAATATGTCGATGTAGTCAGCTTCAACCAGTACATTGGCTGGTATCGCGACGTAAACGACGCGCCGAAGATGCGGTGGGAGATTCCCTACGACAAGCCCGTGATTATCAGCGAGTTTGGCGGTGGAGCCCGTTATGGTCTGCATGGCGACAAAAACCAGCGCTGGACGGAGGAATTCCAAGAGAATCTCTACATCGAGAACCTTGCCATGATTGACAAGATTGAGGGTCTCGCCGGCACCACGCCGTGGATTCTGAAAGACTTCCGCTCACCACGCCGCGTGCTACCGGGCATCCAAGACTATTACAACCGCAAAGGCCTCGTCAGCGACAAGGGAGAGAAGAAGAAAGCCTTCTATGTCCTCAAGCAATGGTACGATAGCAAATAGAAATACACTTTATTTCGTGGTGAATGCCACCGAGCCATCTTTCAGCCCCTCGCCGTTACAGGTGAGGGTAAGGGCGGACGGAGTGTCTGTGCTCTGAATGATGACTTGTGCCAGGCCGTTGAAGGCGGGGATGGAGGAGAACGTCTTGCAATCCTTCTCCGAGGGATGGTCCTGACCGAGGTACATCGGGGCGCCATTGCCCACACCGAGGATGCGACCTTCGCCCTGAAGCGTGAAAGTCAGCAGGGGGCAGGCATCGGGTACGACGCGGCCTCGCTTATCCTGCACTTCGACTGTGACGACAGCGACGTCGCGACCATCGGCAGTGAGTTGTGTGCGGTCGGCTTTCAGCACAATCTGACTGGCAGGCTGGGTGGTTTCGACGGTTTGCGTCATGATGCGCTTACCACCCTTATAGCCGTAAGCGACCACGCGTCCGGGCTGATAGACGGCACGCCACGTGAGATGTCCGTTCTTAGGCATCGGCTGGCGTCCGAGCTTCTTGCCGTTTACCACGAGTTCCACCTCGTCGCAATTGCTGTAGGCCCAGAGTTCCACTTCCTCGCCCTCATGGCCTTGCAGGTTCCAGTGGGGGAAGATGTGGAGCGTAGGCTCATCAGTCCACCACGATTTCAGATAGTATGCTTCGTCCTTGGGGAATCCGCAGTAGTCGAAGATGCCGAATTCGGAGTCGTGGGCAGGATATTTCAGGGGATTAGGTTCGCCGCGATAGTCGAAGCCCGTCCAATAGAACAAACCTGCTGCCCACGGACGTTCGGCATAGAACTGCCAGCCACGCTCGATGACGTTTTCCACGTGGTGGTGGGTGGTGTCGCGATTCATGGAAACCATCCTTCCGGGATAGTCGGGCGAATCGAAATACCAGCCGCGCGTGCCGCAGCCTGTGGTTTCCTCGGTGCCGACAATCTTCCACGAGGGATTTGCCGCCTTGCGGTTGTCTACGTCATTCTGTACGATATAGTTGAAACCCACCACGTCGAGACCCTTAATGAGTTCCGTGCCACCGGCATTCGCCACCGTACTGGGGCGTGTGGGGTCGAAGAGTCTGGTGTATTCGCGCATAGCCTCAGCCACACGCTTACCCTGAATGGTGTTCTCCAGTCCCCATTCCTCGTTGCCGTCGCTCCAGAGGATGATGCTGGGGTGGTTGCGGTCGCGGCGTATCATGCGTTCAAGGAGTTGCAGGTGTTCGTCGTTGATGCCCATCAGACGGTTTTCATCAATAACAAGGATGCCTTCGCGGTCGCAGATGTCGAGCAGGGCAGGAGTCATAGGATTGTGCGAGGCACGATAGGCGTTGCAACCGAACGCTTTCAGTTGGCGGATGCGCCACGCTTGCAGGGCATCGGGAATGGCCGCCCCCACGCCGGCATGGTCTTGGTGCATGTTGACGCCTTTCAGTTTCAGCGGTTTGCCATTGAGCAGAAAGCCTTGCTCCGCATCGAAGGCAATATCGCGGAAGCCTGTCGTGGTCGTATAGATGTCCACCACCTTGCCATCCACCTTTACCGTCGTCTCCATTTTGTAGAGATAGGGGTCGGCGGTGCTCCAAAGATGGGGATTGGCGAGTTTCATCATGTGTTGGCACAAGCGCGTTTCCTTGGCCTGCAGCGGGTTCACAATTCCATTGGCTCGCGCCACCTCACGACCTTCGGCATCGAGCAAACGTTGCTCCACTTCATACTGCTGCGGCTTTAGTCCACCGTTGGTTACCTCGGTCTTGACATGTATAACGGCTACGTCGTAAGGTGGCTTGAGTTCCGCATAGACGAATGTGCCAAAGGGAGCGACGCTGACCTCGGCACTTTTCTCGAGCCACACGTCGCGATAGATGCCGGCACCTTCGTAGAACCAGCCCTCTTCGAGTGACGCATCAACACGCACGCAGATGAGGTTCTCGTCACCATATTTAATATAAGGTGTGATGTCGTACACCTGTGTAGCATAGCCGCTGGGTTCGGTACCCATATAAAAGCCGTTGAACCACACGCGGGCATTGCGGAAGATGCCGTCGAAACGCAACATGAGACGTTTGCCCAGGTCTTCATTGGGAATGGTCAGCACCTTGCGATACCAGCCTACACTGGTCTCGGGGTATTTCCAGCCAACGGTCTTGTAGCCATGCGAATGGCTGGCATCAGGGGCATAGGGCAGCGTGGTCACCCAGTCGTGGGGAATCTGTACCTCCTGCCACGCGGCATCATCGAACTTGGCGGCATAAGGTCCTTCGTTGTGGATGGAACTGGCCTTCGTGAGGTAGTTGAAATACTCGGTGCCACAGCCGAAATCCTTTGCCGGGTCGGCAGCATGACCGAATGCAAACTTCCACCCTTTGTCTAAAAGGATGGTTTCACGTACGCTTTGTGCAGATAACACCATTGAGAGCATGCAGCCCAATGCTGTCAGGAGAATTGTTTTTAGTCTCATGTTACTTATTATCGTTAATAGTCGTTGTAAATCGGCTACAAAGATAAATCATTTTTTTGAATTGAACAAAAAAAAATGCACTTTTTATTTTGTTTTATGCTCACTTATTCGTACCTTTGCCGGAAATTACAAACAACTAGGACTATTAATAAACAATGGAACAACAGAAACGTTACGGTCATTTTGACGACCAACATCGCGAGTATGTCATCACAGACCCGCAGACACCGTGGCCTTGGATTAACTATCTGGGCAACGAGGATTTTTTCTCTTTAATCAGCAACACCGCAGGTGGCTACAGTTTCTACAAGGATGCCAAGTTCCGTCGCATCACGCGCTATCGTTACAACAACGTGCCGATGGATAATGGCGGACGCTATTTCTATATTAAGGATGGCGATACCGTTTGGAATCCTGGCTGGAAACCCTGCAAGACGCCGCTCGACTTCTACGAGTGCCGTCATGGCATGAGCTACACCCGCATCACGGGTCGTAAGGATGGTGTGGAGGCTTCTGTGCTGTTCTTTGTACCGCTGAAGAAATGGTGCGAGGTGCAGAAACTGACCCTGAAGAACGAGTCGTCAGCCGTCAAGAAGCTGAAACTGTTCTCGTTCGAAGAGTGGTGTCTTTGGAATGCCGCCACCGACATGGAGAATTTCCAGCGTAACTTCTCTACTGGCGAAGTGGAGATTGAGGGCTCGACCATCTATCACAAGACCGAATACCGCGAGCGTCGTAACCACTATGCGTTCTACCATGTGAACGCCCCGATTCAGGGTTACGACACTGATCGTGAGACGTTCGTTGGTCTTTACAACGAGTTTGCCAACCCCGATGCCGTCATGGAGGGTAAGCCCCGTAATTCTCATGCCCACGGCTGGAGTCCCATTGCATCGCACTATATCGAGGTTGAGCTGAAGCCAGGCGAATCGAAGGACTTCGTTTTCCTGCTGGGCTATATCGAGAACGAACAGGACGAGAAGTTCGAGGCTCCTCAGGTGATTAACAAGAAGAAGGCCCACGCCCTCATCAGTGAGCTCGACACTACGGAGAAGGTGGACAAGGCTTTTGCTGAGTTGAACGCCCTCTGGGATAACCTCCTTAATATATATAAGGTACGCACAGGTAACGATAAGCTCGACCGCATGGTGAACATCTGGAACCAGTATCAGTGTATGGTAACGTTCAACTTCTCGCGCTCGGCATCGTTCTTCGAGAGTGGTGTAGGTCGTGGCATGGGATTCCGCGACTCGAACCAAGACCTCGTAGGCTTCGTACATCAGATTCCCCCACGCGCCCGCCAGCGTATCATTGACATTGCCTCAACGCAATTCCCCGATGGCGGCTGCTATCACCAGTATCAGCCCCTGACTAAGCGCGGTAACAACGACATCGGCGGTGGTTTCAACGATGACCCCTGCTGGTTGATTTTCGGCACCGTGGCTTATATCAAGGAGACAGGCGATTTCTCCATCCTTGACGAAATGGTGCCCTTCGACAATCAGCCGGGCTCTGAGGTGACGCTCTTCGAACACCTGAAGATTTCGATGGATCACGTCATCAAGAACCTCGGTCCTCACATGCTGCCACTGATTGGTCGCGCCGACTGGAACGACTGTCTGAACCTGAACTGCTTCTCGTGGGATCCTAACGAGTCGTTCCAGACTACCGAGAACGTCAGCGAAGGCACTAAGGCCGAATCGCTGATGATTGCCGGACTGTTTGTAGTGACTGGTAAGGACTATGTAGCCCTGTGCAAGAAGACAGGTAAGGACGACGAGGCTGCCCGCATGCAAAAGGCTGTCGACGCCATGATTGATGCTGTGAAGAAGCACGGCTGGGATGGCGAGTGGTATCTGCGCGCTTATGACTTCTACGGTCGCAAGATCGGTTCTAACGAGAACGACGAGGCCAAGATATTCATCGAGAGCCAAGGTTGGTGTACGATGGCCGAAATCGGTGCTGAGGACGGCTTAGTGGCCAAGTCGCTCGACTCTTGTAAGAAATATCTGGAGTGCGAACACGGCATGGTACTCAACAACCCCGCCTTCTCGAAGTACATCTACGAATATGGTGAGATTTCGAGCTATCCCGAGGGCTACAAGGAGAACGCCGGTATATTCTGCCACAACAATCCTTGGGTGATTATCGGTGAGTGTCTGGCAGGTCGCGGCAACGATGCCTGGAGCCACTACGCTAAGATTCTGCCCTCATACGTAGAGGAAAAATATCAGACGCTGCATAAGGTGGAGCCTTACGTAAACTGTCAGATGGTAGCCGGTAAGGATGCTTTCAAGCCTGGTGAGGGTAAGAACTCATGGCTCACAGGTACAGCAGCATGGATGTGGTACACCGTCTCGGAGTTCATCCTCGGTATCAAGCCCGATTACGACGGCATCCGCATCGACCCCTGTCTGCCTGAGACTGCTACGGACTATACCGTTCAGCGCAAGTTCCGCGATGCTGATTACGAAATCACCATCCACCCGAATGGCGCACAGAAGGGCGTGAAAAAGGTTGTGCTCGACGGTTCTCCTATTGAAGGCACCGTCATCCCCTACTCTGCTGGCAAGCATGTCGTGGAGGTAACGATGTAGGACATAGACGTTAAACAATAAACGTTAA
>Ga0310696_10006220_pt1 | contig 14207 bp, 15 predicted proteins | sample AusTroGonzalo_MG_4_FD_203885 | JGI IMG/M metagenome (GOLD analysis project Ga0310696, IMG submission 203885) | Bovine rumen microbial communities from tropical cattle in Woodstock, Queensland, Australia - Gonzalo_02 (v2) (version 2) | ecosystem: Host-associated > Mammals > Digestive system >...
TGGACATCCTCGGAAAACGGGTGTTCACAAAAGGAGACATATGAAGCTTTCGAAGGTGACGGGCACCGTGGTGTCCACGATCAAATACGGCCGTTATCAGGGATACAAGCTGCTGAAGGTGCGGCATCTGAACCTTGAAGGCTGGACTGTCGGCGAGGAACTGGTGGCCCTCGATATGGCGGATGCCGGCGTGGGTGATATTGTCCTGACAAACAATGACGGCGGCGCAGCAAAAATGATTACCGGGGACAAGGAAATCATCGCCGGACTGACCGTCTGCGGCGTTGTGGATTCCTATACCTGGCAGGGCCGGACAGTTCAGTGCCATTAAAGGAGGCGGAGGAATGAATATCGGCCGGGTGGAAGGCAGCGTCGTCTGCACCGTCAAAACACCGACGCTGACAGGCGTCAAACTGCTGGTGATCCGTCTTCTGGCAGACGGTAAACCAAAAGGCCTGGTGATTGCGTCCGACGGGACTCACCAGGCCGGGATCGGGGATACGGTTTATCTGATCGGCAGAATGGAAGCCGCGATGATGACCGATCTGCAAAAACTGCCTCCATGCGATTTGTGCGTGGCCGGGATTATTGATCCGGAAACGCTGACATAGAAGGGGGCTTTCCGATCGCCCCCTTAGCCCCCTTCGGCTGAACCCCTATCAATTGCCTTCGGCTGAAGTAACTTCTTCTGCAGTGGGAATGGAATCCGCTGCTCCCTTCCGGCTCACAGCAATGGAGGAAGCGAAAGCAGCGCGGCGAAGGGCTGCCGGGATCGGCATTCCGCTGCTGACGGCGGCCAGGAAGAAACCGGTGAAGGTATCGCCTGCCGCGGTGGTGTCCACCGCTTTGATCTCAAAGGCGGGCTGGAAGAACCGCTGTCCCCGGTCCATTGCCCAGGCTCCGTTTTTACCCAGCGTCAGCACGACACTGCTGCGGGGAAACCTGGATGCCAGACCGTCAAGGATTTTTCCCGGGTTGGTTTCCCCGGTCAGCGCTTCGCCTTCGATCTCGTTCAGCAGAAACCAGCTGACGCATTCCAGCGGATAGCTGAGCATTTCCTGACTGATAGGAGAAGGATTGAAAATGATGGTCATTCCTTTGTCAGCAGCTTTGCGCATCATCAGAGGCGTGTTATACAGTTCATTCTGCATCAGTACCGCATCTTCCGGGCCGAAGTCTTCCAGGATGCGGTCGATGTCCGCTTCCGAGGGATGCATGTTCTCCCCGCTGAAGACGATGATGCAGTTCTGACCGTTCCGGTCTACCTGGATCACGGTGTGGGCGCTGGCCCCTTCGGCGCGGCGGATGTGACGGATATCCACATTCGCGGTACGGAGCGCATTGAGAAGAATCTCCCCGTCTTCACCGACCACCCCCGCGTGGAAGACTTCTGCGCCGGCTTTGGCCAGCGCGATGGACTGATTCAGCCCCTTCCCCCCGCAAAACAGGTTCTGTTCCCGGGCCAGCAGGGTTTCCCCGGGCTGAAGAATATGATCAACCTGGTAAACATGATCAAGATTAATGGAACCGTAATTCACGATTTTCATGGAGAAGTCCCTCCGGTTTTGCTTGTTTTCTGACAATATCGTAGCAGATAATCTGTCGGGAGTCAACGAAGCGAGAGGAATTTCGCACAGAAGGAGAAACATCTATGCCGTCCAGAGTCAATTCAGTCAGAACCAGCTTTTTCGGGAAAGGCGCTGTTTCATTGCTTATTCCGGAACTGAGAAAGATGGATCTGCACCGCGCGCTGATCGTGACGGACGGGTTTCTGTACAAATCCGGCGCGGCAGACTATGTGGGAAAGGCGCTGACAGAGGCAGGACTGTCCTATGCAGTCTATTACCAGGTCCAGCCGAATCCGACAGTGGATGTAGTCAATGACTGCATCACAGCGGCCCGGATGCTGCAGATTGACCTGCTGGTTGCCGTGGGCGGCGGCAGCGCGATTGATACCGCAAAGGCGGTCAGCATTGTCATGGCCAACGGCGGCAAAGTGGAGGATTATGAAGGCGTCAACAAATCGGCCAGACAGGGCATTCCGATTGTGGCGGTAAACACAACAGCCGGTACAGGCAGCGAATGTACGTCTTTCTATATTGTCACGGATCCTCACCGTCACAGCAAAATGGCCATGGTGGATCCGAACTGTATGGTTACGATCGCGGTCAACGATATCGAACTTATGATGTCCATGCCGCCGAAACTGACGGCATCCACCGGCCTGGATGCGCTGACGCACGCCATCGAAGCGCTGCTGGCGAAAAACGCCACACCGATGACAGACCGGGATGCCCTGTGGGCGATGGAAACTGTCTGGAAATGGCTCCCGCGGGCTGTACGAAACGGACAGGACGAAGAGGCCAGAACGCAGATGGCCTATGCGGAGTATTCAGCCGGGATGGCTTTTTCCAACGCGGGGCTCGGAATGGTCCACGCTATGGCGCATGCTTTGGGCGGCCACAGCAATCTGCCCCACGGCGTGTGCAATGCGACACTGCTCCCATATGTTGTTGAGTTTAACGCGGAGCACAGCGCTGAGGCCAGAGAAAGAATGCCACGGATTTCCAGGGCGCTTTTTCTGGCGGACGAGCGGCCGTATACACTAGTCCGGGCGCTTCGGACCATGAGTATGGAACTGGGCATTCCACGGACACTGAAAGAAATGAGCGGCGTACAGCCGGCGGACTTCGGCGTGCTGGCAGAACTCGCAGTGAAGGATGCCTGCATGGCGGACAATCTGTACACACCGACGAAGGAAGAAGTTGTTGCAGTATACGAAAACGCCTGGAGCGGGAAGTGAACAGATCAGGAAACGTTAAGTGTAACGAGAGGGGCGGGGGCTGATGCTTTCCTGGCATAATAGAGAGGGCATGAGAAAAAGAGAACAGTGACTGTTAATGAGGAAAACGAATGGATCAATCAATTGTCATTTCGGTAAGCCGGTCACCGCGGCCGCGGGAAGTATTCCTGCGGCGGGCCATGGCTGTCCTGGCGGTCGTGTTTCTTTTGCAGGGTATTATGCTGTCTACGGGGTTCATGCTCCCTTGTTTCCTGATGGTCCTGTGCTATTTCTGGTTCAGCCATGCTTCAAAGCGGGAATACGAGTATACGCTGGATGATGAAGGACTGAAAATTGAGCGGACAAGTGACCGGGGGCGGCGTATGCTGCATGAGATTCCCTGGACAGGTGTAAAACTGCTGTGCAAGCCGGATGCGCCGGAAGCCCTTCCTTACAAGAAAGGCGGGAGCATTCCGATCAGAAAGGTGGATTATACCTCTTATAAAGATGATGTCCCATACTATACAATGATCGCTGAAGAGGACGGAAAGCCCCTGAAACTTCTCCTGGACCTGACCGATGACGCGATCCGCCTGATCCGCCGGCGGAACCGGGAAGCGGTGAAGGTTTAGATAATGGTAAATATGGCAAAACACAGGTGATTATTTAACAAAAAAGACAAAAATGTCCGTTGACAGGTGGACAAAAGGTCTGCTACAATGGCATTGGATTTGAATTTGTTTTTTTTCTGTCTCTCGATTGAAAACGTTACCATCATTTCGGTTTCAGCAGCCCGGAAAAGGACTGTGGAAATAAATAAAAGGAGGATGATACCCTATGACCAAGAAAATCGTAGCCCTCGTACTTGCGCTGTGCATGGTGCTGGGCGCCTCTGCCGCACTGGCGGAGAAGCTGACTGTGAACTACTGGGACGACAACTTCAACGGCAATGCCCTGCGTGCCGCCGCGGAAGACTACAAGGCAAACGTGGATCCCGATTTCGAGCTGGAGCTCGTGCTGGTATCCGGTTCCTCTGACGTGGAAAACAGTGTGACCACCGCCGGTTCGTCCGGAGACTTCAGCAACCTGACCGATATCGTGCTGTTCCAGGATCACTATATTCAGCGTTACGTGGCCGACTATCCGGCGGCCTGGCTGGATCTGGAAGATGCCGGCATCAACTGGGATGACTTCGGCGCTGAGAAGCTGAGCTACTCCACCGTGGGCGGCAAGCACTACGGCGTACCGGTAGACAACGGCACCGCCATCATGGCATATCGCACCGATATTCTCGAGGAATGCGGCTACAAAATCGAAGATATGAAGGGCATCACCTGGGAGAAATTCCTGGAGATCGGTAAAGAAGTCTATGCCAAGACCGGCAAGGCTCTCCTGTCCATGGACGGCAGCGGCAACGACCTGCCCTACATGATGATGCAGGCTGAAGGCGAGTCCCAGTTCAAGGACGGCAAAGCCTTCATCGCCGGCAATGAGAAGCTGACCCGGATCATCTCTGTCATCTGCGACATGGTGAAGGAAAATGTGCTGATCCTGGCTAATGACTGGACCGGCTACACCAACGAGACCATCATGCAGGATCAGGTTGCCGGCGTGTTCAACGGCAACTGGATTATCCCGACCATGAGCCAGGTGACCGACAACGCCGGTAAGTGGCAGATCACCACCATCCCCACCCTCGACGGCGGAGACGGCTATGCTGCCAACGGCGGTTCCTCCCTGTACATCACCGCGAACTGCCAGAACCCCGAACTGGCCAAGAAGTTCCTGGCCTATACCTTCGGCGGTTCCACCAAGACCTATGACGAAGCGCTCCTGAAGGGCGGCGTCATCGGCTGCTGCCTGAGCGCTGCTCAGTCCGACGTTTACAAGGAAGGCGTCCCGTTCTTCAACGGCCAGGCTGTGTACAGCGACATCGTTGAGATGGGCTCCCATGTCCCGATCGTCGAGCAGAACGACTTCCACTACACCGTCCGTACCTCCATCGGCAATGCCATCCAGAACATTCTGGGCGGCCAGGATGTGGAGAGTGCGCTGCAGGCGGCTCAGGAAGAGATCGACTTCGCGATGGATCAGTAATCTGACCGGAAGCGTGAAGATCCCGTAAAACCCCGGCAGGGAACCGGCGTATACCGGTTCCCTGCTTTCGTAAGACAAGTTTTCAGACAGGAGGGTTTCTCCGGATGAAACAGAAAAAAGGCATGGGCCTTCTGGCGAAGCAAAAGGCTGCCGGCTGGGGATTCCTGGCACCGGCCAGTATTCTGATCTTCGTCATGAGCTTCTATCCCATGATCCAGGCCTTTATCACTTCCCTGAAGACCGGTTCCTCTGCGAATCTGCAGTGGGCGGATCCAATCTTCAAAAACTATATACGCATGTTCAAGGACAAGGTGTTCCTGACTTCCATGGGCAACACCTTCCTGTACCTGATTATCCAGGTGCCGATCATGCTGGTGCTGGCCATTCTGCTGGCTCAGTTGCTGAACAACAAGGACCTGAAGTTCCGTGGCCTGTTCCGGACGCTGATCTTCCTGCCCTGTGCGACGGCGCTGGTTTCCTACGCGTTGATCTTCAAGACACTTTTTGCGACACAGGGTCTGATCAACTCTTTCCTGGTGGGCCTGGGCATCGTCAAGGAAAACGTCAACTGGCTGGGTCAGCCCGCGACGGCCAAGGCGGTTATCATTATCGCCCTTTTGTGGCGGTGGACCGGCTACAACATGGTGTTCTTCCTTGCCGGCCTGCAGAATATCGAATATTCAGTATATGAGGCGGCGAACATCGACGGTGCAAGCGGATGGAAAACCTTCTGGCATATCACGGTGCCGCTGCTGCGCCCCGTGATCGTGATGACAGGCATTATGTCCATCAACGGTACCCTGCAGCTGTTCGATGAATCGGTGAACTTAACCAACGGCGGACCTTCGAACACGACGATTACGATGTCGCACTACATCTACAACAACTCCCTGGGACAGGGCGTCGCGAACTTCGGCTATGCCTCTGCACTGGCTTTTGTCGTGTTCATCCTTGTTGCCATTCTGGCGTTCATCAACATGAAAGTGGGTGATACGCGTGACTAATGCAGCAACCATGAAGAAGCCGGCGGTCTCCCACATTCAGCGGAAACTGATCCCGTCGTATATTTTCCTGACGATTATGTCGATCATTTCCGTATTCCCGCTGTACTGGATGTTCACCGCGGCCACAAACACCTCCCTCGAGGTAGCCCAGGGCAAGATCTGGTTCGGCAGCTACCTGGCCGAGAACTACAAGAATCTGATAGCCCAGCAGGACCTGTGGCGCGCGATGGGCAACTCATTCTTCTACGCGGCAGTCCAGACCGTGGCGACGCTGTTCATCTGCTCCCTGGCCGGTTACGGCTTCGAACTGTATCATGACAAAGGCAAGGACCGGTTGTTTGCTGTGCTGCTGCTGGCCATGATGGTCCCGCAGGTGGCAACCCTGATTCCTCTGTTCACCATGATGAGTCATCTGAAGCTGCTGAACACCGTATGGGCGTTTATCATTCCGGCTTTGGCAACCCCGTTCATGATCATGATGTTCCGGCAGAACAGCCGAAACTTCCCGATCGATACGATGGAAGCAGCCCGGATTGACGGCCTGAGCGAGATCGGAATCTTCTTCCGGATGTATTTCCCGATGATGAAGTCCACTTACGCGGCGGCTGCGGTTATCACCTTCATGAACGCCTGGAATGCTTATATGTGGCCCCGGACCGTATTGAAGGGTAACGACGTGATTACTATGCCGATGCTGATTGCCAATATGTCCAACGGCTATGCTGTGGACTACGGTATGCTGATGCTCGGCGTTCTGTTCTGCTCGCTGCCGACGATTATCGTGTTCTTCGTCCTGCAGAAGCAGTTCGCGGAAGGTATCACAGGTTCCGTGAAATAATACCGGAATTCAGGACAATGGTTTTGAAATCATATGCAGACTCCCTTCTTCAAATCGGAAGGGAGTTTGTTCTCTCGAAAGGGATCTGTACAAATGAAAAGGAGACTCATATCCTTCCTGACAGCAATCATGATTTTGCCCGTCTGTGCAGCCGCTTCGGCAGACGGACGGAACATCACGGCTGAAACACAGGTAACAAAATGGGGCCAGATGCCCATGCGCTTTGCGATCCACGGCCAGCAACTGCCTGCGAATATCGGGGCAGAAGATTTTACAATCACCGGCGAAGCAGACAGTTGGGGTACACAGGCAATCCATGCTTTTTCCTGCGGCGTCAAAACGGTGCAGGCTGAACCGGACGGCTGGAGCTTGATCCCTGAACAATTCCCGGACAAATATTTCTATGTGCGAAGCTTCACTGTTTCCTGTGAAAAGGCACCGGAGCTCGGCTTTGAAATGGCTGATATCTCGGAAACCTTTACAGAGACTGCCGATCTCTTTACTTTTCGGGAATCGGAGAACGGAATGGTCAAGGCTTGGATTTATCAGCCGGAGACGGATCAGCCGCTCCCCGTGGTTGTGGTTTTCCACGGATACGGGGATACATCAAACCTGCTGACCTACCGCACGGCGGTGGATTGGGCGGAGCCGGAACATCAGGCAGTCCGCCCCTGCACTGTCATTGCACCAACGATCAATGATTCGCTTTATTTTGCCGATAATGCCCGGAGCAAGATTTTCAATCAGGTGCTGGAGTGGATTGATGAAATGATTGCCGCGGGCACGGCGGATCCGGACCGGATCTATTGCATGGGCAATTCTTTCGGCGGCATGTCCTCCATTGAAATGGCAGAACAACATCCGGACCGTATCGCGGCGGTGCTGGCTCTCTGCCCGGCCCTGAACTATTCACGCACAGGCCTTGCGGCGCTGCCGCAAATGGCAGGGATTCCACTATATATTGCCCAGGCAGAAAACGACGAAACCATTCCGGTTTCCGTGGGAGAACAGACAGCGGAGATGTTCGGAAACGCAGGCGGAGACGTAACGCTGAAGGTTTTCACCGATGAGGAAATGGAAGCCGCAGGAGCGGTTCACGGGCAGGAACAAACCTACAGTTTCCACCATGTGGAACTGGCTCTGCTGGAAAACGAAGACTATGCTGAATGGCTTTTCAGCCATGTCAGAAAATAGCTGAATATACAGCATACAGAAAGCCGCGCCTGGTCAGCGCGGCTTTTCCTACCTTGCCAGCAGAGGATCGGAGAGCGTTCGTTTAAAGAATGAGATCAGCGGTCCCATAAAAAGCGCGGTGATGATGGTCCCGATACCGGGCATGAAGCCCAGAGCAAATCCGACGGCAACACAGATCAGGTCGCTGATGATCCGGATGACCCGGAAGGGGAGAACTCTTCCGAAGAGATGCGGCTTTCTGTCCGCGATATGCAGCGGGATTGCGTCATAGGCGGAAACGCCCAGATCTGCCGTATAATATAGGGCGGCCGCAATACAGCTGAGAACAATTCCGATGACCAGGAAGGCGATCCGGCCGGGAATGCCCGGATCCCCGAAAATCCGTGCCAGCATATTCTCCGAGAACTCGACGGCATAGCCGACGAGAAACAGATTGATAAAGGTGGAAATTCCGATATAATGCCGGTCCAGAAAGAAATCGATCAGCAGCAAAACGGCGTTGATGATCATATACAGCGTCCCGAAACCGATCGGGACGACCTGATTGATCCCGTTGCAGAAACATTGGAACGGATCCACGCCGAAGAAAGCCCGTTTGAAGAAACCGACAGCGATCCCGGCAAGGGCCATGCCGAGGACCGCCATCAGGATTCTGCGTACTTTTTGTCTGTCCATTTTTAACCCTTGGTTCCGGTCAGGGCGATGCCTTCGATAAACTGGCGCTGGAAGATCAGGTACAGCACGAGCATCGGGATCATCGCGAGGGTGGAACCGGCCATGAGAATCGGATACTTTGTGGTGAACTGGCCCTGCATGGAGGAAATACCGGCGGACAGGGTCATCATGTTGATGTTGCTGTTGACAATCAGCGGCCACATCATATCACCGTAGGCAAAGATCGCGGTGAAAACCGCCAGCGCCATCATGGCCGTCTTGGTCAGCGGAAGCATGATCCGGAAGAAGATCTGGAAGGTATTGCATCCATCCAGGACCGCCGCTTCCGAAAGCACGTTGGGCAGGCTCAGATAGAACTGCCTCAGGAAGAAGGTTCCGAAGGCACTGACCAGGCCGGGGAAGACCAGCGCGAAGATGGTGTTCAGCTGTCCCATCGATGCCAGCATCTGATACTGCGGGATGATGAAGATCTGGTTCGGCAGCATCATCTGGGTCAGCACAAGGAAGAAGAAGAACTTCTTCAGCGGGAACCGCAGCTTGGCAAAGGCAAAGCCGGCCATGCTGGAGAACACCAGCGCGCAGATGATCCGGAAGAAGATCAGCAGCAGGGTATTGAGATACAGGGAACCGAAGGGCAGCGTGCGGGTGACCTCCGTATAGTTCTCCACCAGCCATACATTCGGCAGGAATGTCGGCGGGATCAAGAGGGATTCGCCGTTGCTCTTGAAGCTCGTCAGGATCATCCAGACAAAGGGGAAGATCATCACGAACGAGCCGATAATCAGCACGATATGAATGATCAGTTTGCCGCGGGAACGGTAGTTGACCTTTTTCTTTGCCGCGGGCTGAGCGACCGTCGTCATTTCTCTCCCTCCTTTTAATCGTAATGGACAAGCTTCTTCTCGGAGATGAACTGGATCGCCGTGAAGATCGCGATAATCACGAATGTATAGAGCACGATGGCGGAACCGTACCCCTTGTTGAACTTCTCAAAGGCCTCCCGGTAGAACAGGGTCATCAGCACGGTGGCCGATTTATACGCCGGGTTCCGGGTGTTGATCAGCAGATAGATGGTATCAAACTGTTTCAGGGAGGTCATGGCGCGCATCAGCACCACGAAGAACAGGGTAGGCGATACCATGGGAATCGTAATATGGAAGAACGTCTGGACTCCGCTGGCACCGTCGATCTCCGCAGCTTCATAATAGCTTTTGGAGATACTTTGCAGACCGGCCAAGATCAGAACCAGGTCGTAACCGATGGCGGACCAGATTCCGATAATGGCGCAGGAAAGCAGCGCCGTATTCGGATCCGCCAGCCAGCTGGGGCCCTGGATGCCGAGGGCACCGAGGGCGATATTCAGGATGCCGTTCTCTGCGTTGAAAATCCAGCGCCAGACCATGGCCACCGCCGCGGGGGCGACAACCATCGGCAGGAAATAAATGGCCCGGTAGATGTCCCGGCCCCTGATTTTGCTGTTCAGCAGGGAGGCGAAAATCAGGGAGAGCAGCACACCGACCGGCACGGTCAGCACCATGTAGAGGAGCGTGTTGACCGTCGCATGGCCGATCATATCATCCGTAAACAGCTTTTCAAAGTTCTTCAGGCCGACGTAGACTTCCGGCCCGAGGCCCTGGGTTTTGTACAGGCTGCGGCGGATCGTATCAAAGAAGGGATAGATGTTCAGAACGAGCAGGCCGATAATGGTCGGCGCGATCAGAATAAAGGCAGCGGTTACAACCTTGGGATCGTAGCGTTCCCGGCGGCCGAGACGCGGCGCGGCGGTTTTGGCTGATACAGTCACAGGGCGCCGGACCTCCTTTCACTAAATACACCACAAGCCGCGGCAGGGATGCCGCGGCAGTGGCGTCTGTCAACTCAGATCAGGTTCACTGAATCGGGATGCCCGAATCATTCCCCTTCGATCTCGGTGATGATGGTATGGAGCGTATTGCAGGCATCTTCAACGGTCATGCTGCCGGCATACACTTCGTTCATCAGTTCTTCTTCCTGGCTCTCCCAAAGGCTCTTGTTGGGGGAGAAGGGATACTGCACGCCGTAGGAGATCATTTCCGGATAGCAGGCGATATTGATGTTGGTAAAGTTGTCGGTGAAGTAGTGCTCGGTTCCGGCGTAGGCGGGAATCGCAGCCTTGTTTTCAGCCTGCAGCTTGTTGGCTTCCTCGGTGCCGCAGAACTGGATGAAGTCCTTCACGATTTCGGGATACTTGGTGGTGGCGGCGCCGGCATAGCCCAGGCCGTTGTAGATGGAGGCGCGTTTTTTGCCCTGGGGCAGGACGGCCAGATCGAACTTGTCCTTGAACAGCTCGTTGTTGGTATAGGCGCTCATCATCCAGCTGCCGGTGAAGCACATGGCCAGCTTGCCGGCCTGCATCTGATCATCCACACCCATGTCCACGAAGGATTCCTGGCTGGGGGAGACGCCTTCCTTCTGCAGGTCAACCCACCACTTCACGGCTTCCTGGGTCGCGGGCTGATCATAACCGGATTTGCCGTTTTCGAAAGCGAAGCCGTCGTTCTGGTAGATCAGGTTCAGATAACCGGACTGACGGTCGTTGGGAGCGCCGAAGCCGTAGATGCCCTTTTCGGTGTCGGTCAGCTTCTTCGCGGTCTCCAGCAGGGTGTCCCAGGTCCAGGTGTCATCCGGATAGGCCACACCGGCGTTGTCGAAGATCTCTTTATTGTAGACCAGGGCGATGGTATCGTAGTCCTTCGGGACGGCGTAGTGCACATCGTTGTAGGTGTAGAGCGCGGTAACGCCGGCCGGATAGGGAGTATAGTCATACTCGAAATCGAGGGGCAGCAGGGTATCGGCCGTGACATACTTGAAGAACTGGTTGGAATGCATCCAGAACACATCGGGCATCGCGCCGCCGAGGGCGGAAGCTTCCAGCTTGGTCCAGTACTCGCCCCAGGGGGTGACCTGAATGTCGATCTTGACATCCGGATGAGCGGCCATGTAGGCATCGGCAATGGCTTTCATGCCGGGCTCCTGGTTGGTGTCCCAGAAGGCGAAGGTGATGGTGGTTTCCTCGGCGCTCGCGAAGGAGACGAAGGAGAAGACCATGCAGAGGGTTAACAGGATGGCGAACAACTTACGCATTGGGGATTACCTCCTTATGGGTGTATTTTATTGTCTTAACGATAGCATAGCGGTTGTGCCGCGAACAGTACTATTCCGACAAAACATTTGCACAATTCTCGCACTATTTTTAAAATCATGTCAATTTCGGGACGATTATTGCCATCAATCGCATAAAAACAGTTGTTTTATGGACAATCTGGGATATAATGCGAGAATAGTGCAAACAATAGGTTCGTTTCTTTCCTTGTTCAGCGGGTTTCTTCGTTTATAATGATGTTCAGTGGTTAGTAATTAGTGGTTAGTGGCCGGCGGATGATTCTGAGATACAGGACCGATATGGAAATCCAATGAAACCGGGAGGGATGAGACGTGAGCGAAACAACGCGCGGCGCTTTGCAGCGGATTCCGTCTCTTGTCTCCCTGAGCACGATCGCTATGGCTGCCGGATTCCAGTACGAGTGCCCTTCCGGGATGTTCAGCCTTCTGTGTGCCATGAGCGGCAGCTGTACGCTGACCGCGGCAGACCGGAATATCCATCTGGTCGGACCCAGAATGGTTTTCCTGTCCGGGAATATCCGCTATCAGATGAAGGACGCTTCCCGGGATCTGGCTGTGAGCAGGCTGGACTTTTCAACCAGCCTCGGCAGCATCTGCGGATACGGTCTGGCGCAGGTTGTCCAGGTGTTTCCTCAGAGCGGGGAACTGATGGAGGGTCACGGTTCGTGCGTGGCGTTTGAGGATCCGGGAGCCGTGATCCTTTCCTCCCTGCGAAACCTGCAGAGCTTTGCCGCTTTTCCCCCGGAACAGCGGAACCTCCAGACATTTATTACCCTGTGCGCAATTCTCGGCGGTATTTCGGCCGCGCTTCACGTCCAGAACAGCCAGTCCCGGTGCTATAATCCGCACGTGCGAAAAGCGCTGGATTATATTGAAGCAAACTATATGTTCAGTATCTCCACGGAGGATATCGCCGCGGCCGCCGGCGTGCATGTAGGCCATCTTCACCGGATCTTTCCGGAGGAGACGGGGATGACGATCGGGGAATACCTGACGCATCTGCGGATCGAAAAGGCCAAGAAGCTGCTGATGCACACGGATATTTCCAACGCCTCGATCGCTTCCCGGACCGGCATCAGTTCCCAGCAGTACTTCTGCCGGATGTTCAAAAAGGAAACAGGAATGTCTCCCCAGGAATACCGCAGATCCTACGCTCTGACCTGCCACTATGATCCGGCGGTTTATCCGGCACCGATTATCGGCTCCGGTCCGGAAACGGAGGCGATGAACGCGTGAATTCGATTTATGACGCCGAAAACAGGCAGCCGGGATTTGTACCGGTTGTGTACGGTTACTATGACCGGGCAAACATGATGGAATCCACTCCGGAGGTGATCAACCACAGCCATTCTCTCTGCGAGATCATGTATGTGAACGAGGGAGCCATGAGCATCGAAACGGAGAGCGGGCTCAGCCGTGTAGGCTGCAACCAGTTCATCTGGATCGATGCGGGCGTCCGTCATTGGGATCTGCGGTTCAACAACGGCCTGTGCAGCATGATGAATATCGAGTTTCAGTATGAGGAAGGACCGGACCTGGCGCCGGACCTGGGGAGCCTGCTGAAAGAAGACGGTATGCTGCAGAACATGTTTGCGCAGCAGCCCCGGGTGCTGACGCTGACCGACCGCAACAGCGTGATTTTTCAGCTGATGAAGAGCATTATTCCCCTGGCGGACAGTACCCATGAACAGTCCCGGCATCTGTGCTCCCTGCTCTGCACACAGGTGATGCTGGAAATTGCCAGGCTGCGGAGCCTGAACAAGTCCCCGGAGGTGACAGCCAACCGGTATATCACGGAAGCGCTGGATATCCTGTACGAAAACTACGCGGAACCGCTGACCGCTTCGTATGTGGCTGAGCAGCTTCACATTCATCCGTCTTATCTCCACCGGTTGTTCCGGGAATATACCAGCCGGACGATGAAGGAACATCTTCAGCGGATCCGGATTCAGCACGCGCAGGAACTGCTGACGGAGACCCGGATGAGCATGCAGGAAATTGCCGGGGAAGTCGGTTTCAGCAACACACAGCAGTTTCAGCAGATGTTTCGGCGGCTTACCGGCGTCAGGCCGCTGGATTACCGGAAGCAGCAGGCCGGCGGCTAGAGTTATGAGTGTAGAGTGGTCAGTGGCTGCTTTTTTCCGGTCAGACAATGATCGGTTCTGGATGAAACAGAAACCAAATAATTAATATAAAAAATGGGGAGGAAGCATTATGCCGAAGATTACATTTATGGGCGCGGGATCCACGGTTTTTGCCAAGAACGTGTTGGGTGACAGCATGATGACACCGGCGCTGGAGGAGAGCACGATTTCCCTGTACGACATCGACGCCGTGCGATTGGACGAATCCGCGCAGATGCTGGAAGCCATCAACCGCAATAACGGATCAAAAGCCAGGATTGAGAAGTATCTGGGTGTCGAAAACCGGAAGGAAGCGCTGCGCGGCGCGAACT
>Ga0310696_10006221_pt1 | contig 14207 bp, 26 predicted proteins | sample AusTroGonzalo_MG_4_FD_203885 | JGI IMG/M metagenome (GOLD analysis project Ga0310696, IMG submission 203885) | Bovine rumen microbial communities from tropical cattle in Woodstock, Queensland, Australia - Gonzalo_02 (v2) (version 2) | ecosystem: Host-associated > Mammals > Digestive system >...
AATCTACAAGTTTGATTTTTGGTAATTTGTTCGCAATACTCGACAACCTTTACTGGAATATTACCAGTCGAATAATTGCATTTGTCCAGATTCTTCATATTTCTTCTTTTCCTTTTCAATGGCTTTTTGTTTTGCTTTTTCTTCGCGTTCTTGTTGTTTTTTGAGTTTAGCAAGTTCTTCGGCTTCATACTTTTTAAGAGCTTCTGCTTTTGCCTTTTCTTTTTCATCTTTGGTTAGTTTGACCTCATATGAATCGTTTTTGCTAACTTTAACTTTTTCATCACGGATATAATGAATAACCCAACCGAACACGACTTTATCTTCAATCATTCCATTTTTACTATTAAGATATTTCTTTGCACTGTCGAATACATATTTATTAATATTCTCTAATGTAATCTTTCTATCTTTATAAGCAGCTTTTAATGTTTCATCGTTAGCAAATTCTTTTAAGACAAATTCGCCAATGGCTTTCGCATTCATATCGTGTTCAAGAGCTTTAATTTCTTGAGTGAGTCTTTCAACTGGATCGAGTGAGAAATCAAGTTTAATTTTTTCTTCCTTAACTTCCTCAACAACCTCTTTTATTTCCTCATCGGTTTCTTCTTCGTTTTCGAGTTCTTCTAATTCTTCATCAACCATATTATTCTCCTAATTCAACATCGATAGATACACATAATTGCTTTTTTAAACCTGCTGGATTATCGTATAAAATCACACTATCGAACTGACCAAACATAATTTTGCGAACAATATCTTTAGGCAAGTTTTCGAATTTCTTTAATTTATTATTTATGTTATATACCATAGAATCGAATCGACTTTTTAATTCTAAATATTTTTCTTTGTAGTCTAATAATTCCAAAAATTCTTTTTTAGATAAATCAACTCTATCTTTGGTTTCAAACTCTTTATTCTTCAATTCAAGTTCTTGTTTTTTTAGTTCAAAGTTTTGATTCGCAATTCTTTTTTCTTGCTCTAATTTAGCTTCATTATCGCAATGATTTAAGTAAGCAATATCTGCCTGTAATTTTCTATCTTTCTTTCCCATATTTCTCCACCACCTTTTTTACTAATCTAAATTCTTGATATGTGAGTAGTTGGTCTTTATCCATACCTACATTGTAGTCACCAATTTTTTTAAAGTATTTAATACCAGTAATTTCAACATCTTTCTTAACGATAATCTTCAATGCCTTCTCTTGTTCTTTACATAAATCAAACAAACGATTTTGCTCTTTGATAAGTTCATTTTCGTGTTCTTTGAGTTCTGCTCTATCGTTGCACAATTTCGCAATATACTCATCTTTGCCTTTGATTAAGTCTTGTTGACTTTCGTGGTATTTGTCAAAATCGTTTAAAGTTTTTTCTATTTGCTTAAAATATTCACAAACTTGTTCACTACACGCACCAACATAAAATCTAATTGTTTTAAGGTTTTCTAATGCTTGTTTTACTTTTTCGTTCATAATTATTTCCCTTCTATTTCAGCACCTCTTGCTTCATCAGGCACAAATACATCTAAAGTAATGTTAGTGAAGCATAAATCGCGTTTTTCATTGTAAGTGTTTATTACTACACTTTCATTCATCAATGATTTTACAAAACCTCTAAAAAGCGCGATTATGTTTGGTTTTCCAGTTGCTTCTGTTTTGCATGGTTCTCTGAATTCTTTTTTAGAGTAGTTATAACTTATAATCAAACATTCTAAATCTGTTCTAGCTTGTTCGATTTCTTCTCTTGAATGAGTAAATTCTTCTTGAGTCGCTTCTTCGTATAAAATTTTCAATGCTTCTTCTAATCCCATAATTGATCTCCTTTCCATAGATAGTCACAACAACTGTTAATTGTTTTATCAATATTCAATACAACATTATAATTGCAATTTGGATTTGGCTGAAAAATTTTATCATTTGATGTCAAAGTCCAAGATACATTTACATAGTTTAAAGTCATTTTTTTATTATCGTATATAAATTCTACTTCGTAAATGCCTTCAAAAACTTTGTTAAACCTTAATTGCTTTTTTACATTTTTCATAGCAGAATGAGGTTTAAAATATTCAATGACTGTTTTTTTAAATTCTTTAAAAGTTAGTGAGCTACTAAACATAATCTATTCCCCCGCATATTGAACTTTGCAGTAAAATGGTTTAAATGTTTCAAAGACTTTTTTTGTCTTAATGAATTTGCTAATGGCTTGCCTACTGTAAGCGAAGTATTTTGCAGCTTGATTTACTGAATCAAACTCGACTTCGTGTTTATCGCATTCATCCCAATACTCAAACTTGCATTTGCGTGGTGTTGTGTCGATTGGCTTTTTAGTAATTGTAAATTCGCTTGTGATTTGTCTATCAACGAATATTGATCCATTAAGTGAATCATCACTACTTAAATAAGTTAACACTACACACTCGGCAGAATTTTTAGCTGCAAGTTTATTAACCCAATACCTTAATTGAGTTTGGATGTATTTATTTGTAATTTTTCTTCCCATATATATCTCCTTTAATTTAATAAAACTACTACAATAATTATTGCTATTAATATTAATAATAGTTTGATTCCTAATCTCGCTAGGATATAGAAGAAATCGAACATAAATTCAATTCTATTTTCTTCCTTTTTGATTTCTTTAATCATTTCTTCGTAGTTTGGCATTTCAGGTAACTCTAAATTGTTTTTATCCATTATTCGATTACCTTCTTTCTTTGAGAGCCATACCACATATTTAATCTTTTTTTCCAAGTATGAGCTCTGCCATTCATTTGATATTGCATAAGTTTTTCAATAGTAGTTCTTCCACTAAAGATATGACTTACATTTGAATGATCCGTTACGAATTTTCTTCCATTGTAGATATTTTCAAATGTGTAATCGCCGATATATTTCCACCTACCAGAATATATCTCTCCGTAATGTTTACTAACTGACATATTTATACCTCTATTTCGGTTTCTTGTTCTTCTTCACTCAATGCAGTTCCTCGTTTAATGTTGTAATAAGCACAACGATTTCTTGCTAATTTAAGTGGACATTTTTCGCAGCCAGTATGCTTTAAGCAAATTTCTCTTGCTTCGGCTGGACTTAAATATTTGAGCAACTTTTTCACTATTTTAACCCCCTTAACTGATAATATAATTGTTCAACTAATGCGTTACTGTCATTACGAGCTTGGACTAGATATGCACCAAATGAGCAGACTCTATCAAACCCAAGTGCGTAATAGATATAATTAAGCATTTTGTTTCTTCTTGCTTCTTCCATATCTACACCTCGATTCCTTCAATAAGAGCAATTAGGTTTTGATACTCTTTATTTGAAATTGTTTCGTTGGTTAAGAGTTTATCTATAAATTCTTTTAAGCTCTTTTTATCCTTCAAGAGAGAGTTTAAACACTCTAATTGATTTCTAATATTTGTGAAATCATTAGCGAGTAGTATAGTGCCTTCTTGGCTATCTTCGTATCTTTGTGATGCAAGTCTATTCAACTTGTCTAAATTTTTTTCGTTTCTTCCCATTTCGTAACTCCTTTGCTTGACACCTATATAATATACTTGCCTTTCCATAATGTAAAGTAAAAAGTTTACAAAAATAAAAGAAGGTAGTTTTTTCTTTCCTACCCTCTTAATACTAATTTAATAAATACTGAAATACCTATAATTATGCTTACACAAAGAATCAATGCACATATATCCATAACGATTATAAATAGCCAATCTTTAGCATTAAGACTTACAGGAGATTCATTCTTCTTTGCCATAAAGCAATTCCTTGAACTCGTTATATTTCTTGACATAGAGTTCTTTATATTGACCATCTTTTTTTCGTGCATCAGGTTTATTTGTTGCAGTAAATCTTAAATACTTATCAAAATATTCTTTAATATCTCTAATTGCGTTTTTATATCCCTGCTCTAAACCATCTTGATAACCTCGACTAGCTTTTCTTTCGTTAATGTCTGTGTGACCTTTATCTTGACCGCCAGAAGTTGTGTTGCGAAGTTGATAACCCATGTCTGCATACTCTTTGATGTATTTTTCTTCTAAGTCATCAAGTTGATTCGAACCGCATTTAATAACTTTTTCAATTTTCCAACCATATGGGTTATCATCTATCCATTTATGATCACGAATAGACTTGTCGATGTGTTGTTTATATCCCATACAGTGACTAACGAGTCGATTAAGTACTTTTTTAGCTTGACCGATATACGCAAACTTGAAACCTCTCTCATCCATTCTGGTTAAGAAATAAATACCAGAATCATTGTCGAGAGTAGGAAACATTTTAAGCAACTTCTTTTTGTAGTTGTCTTGCTTTTGCATTATAACCCAAAATTTATTTTTTGCCATGTCTACTCCTCTACATAACACCAGGACTGTGGTGCTTTTTCAAGATTAACAACTTGCTCACAAGAGAAACAAGTCATGCATGGGTTACCACATGGACACTCTTCGCATTTATGATAAACCTTTGTATGCTTGAAACTCTTTATATCTCTCGACACATCGAATAACTCAATGTCTCCTACATGGATGGCATAGCCGATGCTACCGTTCAAATATTCTTCAATGTCCCCAGAATCTAAACAAGATAACTTTTCAACTTCATCAAAATTTAGCGAATCAGTATAATAGCCACCATCTTCTCCTGAGTAGAGTTCTTCAACCTTTGTACACCAAAACTTGCCAATGACAGAACCAGCTACATTGTTGTTATGCTTTATGTATTTTTTCACATAACTTGCTAAAGTTTTATTCCAAGAATGATAAATGGTTAAGCTGCCTTTTTTAGTAGCATAGATGAACATATAGAATCCACCGTTTTCTTTGATTTGTTTTGATGCCCAATCGTAACAGAATTTCTTACGAATCTCTAATTTTTTAGTTTTATTTATTTCAGATGCAACCCATTGTGGCTGAATCGCAATAACAATTCCTTTATTTCCCATTTTTATCTTCCTCTATTAATTTAATAATATCATCAACTTTATTGTCTAATTCCTGCAAACTTAATTTTGTATTGTCTTTTAATGCTTCTTTGATTTTTTCTTTCAATGAGAGCTCGCATTTTATATTTTCTGGATCAATTTCTCTACAAACAAATTCATTTATTTTATTAAAGTCTGGAATCATGAGCTTGATACAACCTTTTTTAAAATGTAAAGGACATTTTTCACACTCATTTTTCGTACAGAATTCATCGCAAATTTTGTTTGTTTCTTCTTGAGTTAAATCTTTAATTTTCTTCAACATAAGTTTTTATCACTTTCCAACCATTATCGGTTAATTCTTTTTTAACAACTTTATAACCTTTTCTCATATATAGTTTTGCATTGTGTTCACTATAACAATGATAAACAGGTGTGTTTTTGCTATATGATAAATCGTAAATATCGTATTCAAATGTCGGCATACTTTCTCCTTTTATTTTGCGTTAACCAGCATATCTTCATCATCAAATTGACAAAAGACATCTATTGGTTTGTAATCCTTAACCGGATTATTTTCTTTATCAACCATTGGAACAACACCATCCCATTTTGCTTTTTGTTTTAAAGTATTCAAATACTGATATTTAACTTCTTCTTTAGCTCTTTCATCGTAATACCAACTATTGAATTCTTCTTGTGATTCACAGAGCTTAATTCCACCTTTTTCATCTTTAATGATTATTTTATAACTATCTACATTGTTCCAGTTTATAGCTCTTACATCATCACTTAATTGTAAACATTTATCGTGGATTCTAGGATTCTTGTTTAAGGTATATAAGTGTTCTCCACAATAAGTTACTTTTTCGCAGATTTCTTCAATGCTAAAGTATTTACCTTTAACGAAGTTTTTTTCTAACCACATTTTAAGAACCCATTGTCTAGTGTTGATTCCCTTTGTATGTTCTTCGATAATCTTTTCTCTTAATGTTTCGAACTCTTGTTTTGTCATACCTTTTCTTCATCCTCTTGAATGTCTGCTTTTTCAATAATTACATCTATGCCACAATGATGGCATCTTGCTACATAAGTTCCCTTATTGTATTTTTGTTTAACATTAGACCTTCTAGTATCTAATTCTTCATAACAGAACGGACATTTCATATCTAATCCCTCTTAGAATGGTAATTCATTATCTAAGTTAATATCTTCTATCTTAGTTTCATAGTTATCACTATTAACATTAGGTATACTAGGAATACTATTATTATTTTTAGTTATATTAACTTTACTTAACTTATCTTTACTTATATTATCTTGGGTTGCCACTTGGTTGCCACTTGGTTGCCATTCAATTCCATAAGGTCGATTAGTTTCTATAGTTGTATATGCGTTATTCTCATCCAAGAAGAGTCTATTATCTTTAAGATAGTTGCTTGGAGTATATCTATCTTTTCTCTTTAGGTTGTGAATCCACCAATGTTTAACTAATACTACTCCGTTTGGACATTCTAACAAGAATTTCTTTGCGATTAATAGTTTTAAGTCATCGATGGATGCACCAACTGTTCTTTGGACTTTAATTGGACAATTACAGAATCCATCATCATCACATCTACAACTGATATGGAAATACAAGTTTTGAGATGAACTAGGCATCTCCATAAAAGCATCACTATCAATAATGTCTAAGCTTATGCATCTTCTTTTTGCCATAATTACCTCTTTCTATTTGATTCCACCAATCTTTTTACAAACATAAGTCTTAATTCCGAACTTGTCTTGAACTTCGTTCTTCATAATATACTCGTTTGCATATCTATCGGACAGGTGCATTAAGAATATTGTTTTTGTATTGGAGAGATTTAATTTTTCTAATCCTTTGATTGTTCCTCTTAGTGAACAATGGGATTCCAGGTTTCTCTCGTGTTGAGAGATTTTGATATTAATTTCAGCTAAAGTTTTTTCGTCTATGTTTGGTTGCTCTTTCATTTTCTTTAATTCGTTAAGTTGAGCATAAACAGTAGTGTGATAGTAATTACATTCAATAAAAACATAATCTGGTTTAAAATTAGATAAATTACAAGTCCATCTCTTATGATCGTTTATAAATATAACACACTCATCTTTAGTTTTGATAATGAATCCTATTGAACCTTCGCAATCGTGTTCAACAGAGAATGGCATTACAAACAAACCATCTAAGACACGATTAGGTTTTTCAAGCATTAATTCATTGCCATTGCATTTAGCAAGTTCTAATGTGGGCTTACTTGCATAAATCGGTATGCCTAAATCGTTTAGTTTGCTTGCAGACTTGCAGTGATCTTGATGACCATGTGTAATTAAACATGCTTTTATTGATGTCAACATAATGGCGCGTTCATTGAGTCTTTTATAAATATCCGTGAGCGGTATTCCACACTCGACCATAATGCGAGTGGGAACACCGTTTACATTAAACTCAAGAATAAAGCAATTTCCGCTGCTGGAACTTGCTAAACATTCCGCTTTCATTAGAAACCGTAATCCTCATTAACAGGTTCTTTTTCTTCTTTTATAGTAGTTTCGGCTGCTGGCTTTTCTGCTTCATCAGGAACTTTGCTTTCTGCCTTTACTACGCCATCATCATCAACTGTGAAATCCTTAATAGCATCTTCTTTTGGAGATTCGTTAATCTCGTGTTCAACTTTAGCAACAACATCTTTTGCAACAGATGGCTTTTCTTTGATTGAGTCATCGTTATCTTCCCACATACTTTCGACTGCATCTCTTTGAGCTGCACTGTCATACTCTTTAGGATAGTTTTTAAGAGCATTATTTTTCATTTTTCTTAGAATCATTTGCTCTTTGCTGCCACCAGAAGTGTATGTAGGGTTGATATAAGCTGCGTATATAGGATTGTCGATGAGTTCATCAACTGAATGTGTTTCTGCAAACTTATTAAGCTCATCATAGAATTTATTTCTAGCTTCTTCATCAGTTACTTTTTGTTTACCATCAAATTTTTGGAAAGCATATAAAGTATTTTGTCTAATTTGAGCGATGATATTAGGTTTAATTCCTTCCCTAGTTGCGATTAAGTATTCAACTGTTCCATCTGTCTTTTGAGCAGGATATATAACCATAACGACCTTTTTATCGAATGATTTAGGAGTCCATGTTGGCGGTGTCATTTCTAAACCATTATATGCAGGTAGTGTGAAACCATCGCCTTCTCTAATTAACCATGCTGATTTTAAGCCAGTATCTTTAACTAAACCTACTCCATATTTTCTTAATAGCTTTTCGTTGCCTGCACCCTGTGGCTTGATGCTTGGAACATAACTGAATGATCCATCATCTTTTTTTACTTTTCTTAAATCAAAGTATACTTCACTAGGCATTGCCGAATAGTTAAGTTCAGTATATCCGACATTTTGAAGTGCCATTTTCAATAATGGTGCATTAAGTTTATTAAATTCGATTCCCTGTGCAGTAGTCATTGCAACTAATCCTGCAATGGCATTTAATACGCATTTTTTTCCATAAGGTGTAAATTCTACACCATTATTTTCACTTGATAAGTTTAATTCATTCATCAAGTCGGATTGAACTTTTAACGCACCTGTTAATGGTTTAGTTTCAACTTGAACTACATTATTATTTCCCATAATTGTCTCCTTATAATTTTTGAATTAATGGTTTAACAATATTATCTGCAATCTTTACACAAATAAGTTGTGATTCAGTTTTAATTCTTGTTGCAAATGTATCGTTTGATACTTCTCCACCTTCATCAAATAAGAATGGAAGATTTGGAAGATTTAATACTTTTTTAATACATTCAACAATAGCGATGCCTGTTACTACTCTCTCGGATTTAGAACCAGACTTCCATGTTGTTGAAGTGCTACTGTTTGTAGATGTATCAAAGATGTATGGTTTACAAATAGCATCGAATCCACCATTGATATTTTCTTTGATGAGTTGGAATTTAATGTTACCAAAGACTTTGCTAACATTTTCATCTAACATTTTTAGTTTAGCTAAATAGAACGAATTGAGAAGTTCTCTCTTTTGCTCAACATTAGCTAATGATGTTTCGTGCATAATTCTTGCTTTTTTAGTTTCTTCTAAGCGAGCAACTTGTCTTGTGTAGTAGTCTCTATTGGCGAGAACTTCTTTGTAAGGTTTCATTGCTTCTTCTTCATCATAGATAGCTTGATTAATGTCTTGAGTACCTCTAGCAAAGTCATCTCTTGATTTTCTATAATCTTCTTCGAGCATTGTAATTTCGTTTCTTAATTCAGCTATTTTTGGATTTGCTACGAAGTCAGCTGCTTTTGCATCTTCTGCTGCTAAATCAGCTTTTACTTTTTCAATTTCAGCAGATTTATTAGTAATTGATGTTTCAATTCTATTAACTTCTTCTTGTAAAACAGTGAGTCTGCTTCTAGCTTCTGCTAAGTCGTTTTCATCTTTAACAATAGCTTCTTTGTTTTGCTTTCCGTTATCAATGAGGATAACTTTTTCCTTTTCATAAGCTGCTTTTCTATTTTCCCTAGCTGCTGCTAAATCCTTTTCTTCATAGGCTCTATGACAGTGAGGGCATTCTGTTTCGATTTCTGGATTAGCAATTTTTGCATCGATAGCCTTTAAATTAGTAATAAGTTCTGTTCTATGATCGTTTCTAGCTTTGATGTCTTTTTCGAATTCATCGATTTTAATTTCAACAGTCTTAATGTTGTATTGTACATCTTGCTTTTTAATTGCTAAGTCGGATTGTTCTAATCTTAAACCGTTTAATTTGTTTGATAATTCTGCTTTAACTGGATTATCGTTCTTTTTAATTAAATCAGCTTTTTCAAGTTCGCTTAATTCGAGTTTTTTAGCATTAATTTTATTAGCAATATCATTTGATACAACATCTATTGTATTATTACCCTTTAATTGAGTAATTTTATCTTGATGTTCCTGGATAGCTTTGCTTGCTACATTAACTTCATCATCAGTAGGATTTGGAGTTTCTTCCAATAATTTAATTTGAGAGTCATCTCCGATAATTTGAGTGTTAAGTTCGTTAGCAGTTCCTGAATATTGCTTTTTAAGTTGATCCACTCTACCACCAACAGTTCTTAACTCACTTGTGATAATAGATAAATTTGGATTTGCTTTTGCAATATCTTCATCACTTACATCACCGATTAAGCTAATGATGAATGCTCTTAATTCAGTCCAATCTTTGCTTTCTCCTAAGTTACCTAGGTAGAATGGATTGACTAACATTTGCATAAAATCAACTTTGGTTTTTGCATCTTGAGTGAATCCGAAATCTTCACATACTAATTGATTATAAGCAGTTAATGTAGGTTGTTTAACATCATTGTATACGCAAGTAGTTGTGTGACCTTTCATTTCGAGGTTTGTAGTTCCTCTAGTCTTAACCCAGTTTTCTTTATAATCTTTTTCAAGAGTGACCTCTTTGCCATCAATGTCAAACACTGCTTTAACTCTAACTTCGAGCTTAGTGTCTTGTAATGGTTTAATTAAAGCTACATCACTTGAACCATCTAGTAATTTATCTGTTAATAGCCAGTAAATAGCTTCTAATGTGTTTGTTTTACCGATTCGATTTTCGCCTATAATCTTTGAGCTGCCATCGAATTCATAACTAGCAAATGAAATATTTCTATAATTTGTTAGTTCTAATTTTTTTAATTGAATCTTTTTCATGTAATTTCCCTTCTGTAAATAATTTCAATTTTGTTGGTTTCTTCCCATAACCTAACTTGTTAAACGCTCAACATCAACTTTAAAAAGTTTTGCAAGCATTCTAATTTGTCTAGCTCTAGGCTTTGATTTATTTTCTTCCCAACGCCAGACTGTTTCCCTACGAACACCTAAGTATTTCGCTATTTCTGCGGTTTCATAGGATTGTTCTTCACGAATCTTTTTAAGATTATCGCCAAATGCCATTTATATACACCTCCTTTAAGCATTTTTAATTTAACACCTTTGCAACATAAATGCAACACATTTGTAACATTTTTTTAATGATGCTCTAATTAATACTTAGTTGTCTAAAATATATACTAGTGATAATATGTAATTGCAATTAGATAATGTTGGTTTCTTCCCTAACTGGCTGAATTCTAGTTGCATTTTTATTTTTAGTTTGATAATCTAGTAGTAGTGATTAGACAACAGCATTCGTAATTGCGTATTTAATCGCCTCCAATTTGAGTCTAGTAGGTGTGTGTTCCATTTTATAACTCCTTAATCAACACCTACTTTTCTTTTTACTTTAAAAGTGATATATTATGGCTATGGGAAGAAGCTATGCAAAACAACAAAAAAACAGTCAGGGCAATATTACAAGCTCTAAACATCGTTAGTTTAGAACAAAAATACGAATATAAAGTGTGCTATGAATATAAATTCAGCACATCATTAAATGATATAGTTGTAGTTAGAAAACTAATTATATTCTTAGGTAGATCGCCAGTATGGTCTCAATATTTTAACAATGACTTAGAGATTATTACTTTTTTGCTGCAAGAAATGGAAAAGTTTGAGAATGGAACTATACACTACGATACTAAACCACAACGAGATAAGAAAAAAAGAGGTCGAAAACCGAAAGGAGAAAAAGAAAATGGGAAAGACTAAAATTTTTATCAGTCAGCCAATGGCTAACAAAACAAACGAAGAAATCGAGAAGGAAAGAGAAGAAGTTAAAAAAGATTCTTGATGAAAAGTTTGGAGAAGATAACTACGAAATCATCGATAGTTTCTTTAAAGATGCACCACACGATGCGAAACCATTATGGTTCTTAGGAAAATCATTTGAGCTTTTATCAACTGCCGATGTATGTGTATTTACTAAAGGTTGGAACGAAGCTCGTGGTTGTTGTATGGAACATCGTGCATGTGAAGAATATAAAATTACTATCTGGGAAATATAATTATGGAAAAGATTGTAATTAGAAAAACCAACAGATGTGACACTAGAACACTTCCATCTGGATCAGTAGTTACCGAAGAAGCTGTTAAAAAAGATACCCTTTATCACATCGAAGCAGTGAAAAAATGTGGGAACGCTTTTATCAAGTTGATTAAAGAACAATTTTCTCATCATGATTACACCAAATTAGGAGATCATCTTGGTGAATTCACTTTAGGACTTAATAAAGGGTTTGATTCGCCAGAGATGGATAAATGGTATGAAATGCATGTTACAACCGAAAGACATCACTTAAAAAAGCATGTACCAGATGATGTTAACTTAGTCGATGTCTTAGAAATGCTTTGTGATTGTTGTTCAGCAGGAATGGCAAGAACTGGAAAAGTGTTTGATGACGATGTACCAGATGAAGTGTTAAGACTAGCAGTTAAAAACACTGTCAATATGATTGTTAGTTCAATAAAAGTATTAAATGATGAAAGAAAAGAGAACTTATTAAATGCTCTCGATGAAATTAAAGATGGTTATGATGCCTTCTTTATTGGAAACAAATACGATGATAACAATACAAAAAACACTCACAAAGAGCAATTTGCTTTATTATCAAAAGAACTAAACTTGCCATTAGACAGAGGTGCTTTAGCTTGGATTAAATGCGAATACGATTGTTATTACAAAGGCGATTATGAAGATGAAACAGGAAGTGCCTTCGAATTTGTTAGAAATCTCATCTTAAAAGAAGAATAAATATATATTCGTAGATAGAGAGTATAAATTAAGCGTGTATGCAAATGTGCGTAATAGCAGCTAAAAAATAGCAAAAATACTTGTTAAACGAAAACAATGTATAATTATAGTATGATATGTGTAAAAGCCAGGCGATGAGGGTATCGCATAAATCTAAGATATTACATATCTTAGGTGTAAAAAGGCTATACACTGTCTAAAAATAGGGTAGAATTTGCAACAAATAGAAAAGAAAATTATGGAAGGTAAAAAAGAAACGCCATCATTAGTAGATGTTGAGAGAGTGCAGCCAGCAGAGGTTAGAATTCCTAAGACACTTACATTGGATGAAATCGAGCAAGAAATGATGAAATGCTTGTCCGTAAACGAAACATCCAAAGTTTTCTTAATGAGCCAAAAGTTCGACATGTTGCAAAAATTCGCTGCATTCAAATTAAAGCGTTTAGAAATCGAAGCATTAAAACAACAAGAAGTAGTTAAAGAGACTGAACCATTGCAAATTGAGATAGTGCGTGCAGATACTCCAGAACAAGAAAATAGAATTAAAAAAATTGATGAAGAAATTTTAGCAGGTAAGGGAAAATCACAAGATGCCTAAGATTCAAATAGCAGAAAAGTTCCTACCACTATTCAATAGCGATTATTTGAACTTTATTTTACCAGGCGGCAGAGCTAGTGGCAAAAGTAAGACTACTGAAATATTGGCAGGTGTAATTACTGCAACTAAACCAAATGAAGATATTGTTATAGCAAGAGCATCGTATGGCAGCATAGGAGACTCTGTTTTTAACGAGACTTGCGAAGTTATTGAGTCCATCCCTGCATTTGAAGATCAATTTGTATTTCGCAAGAGTCCTTATAGAATTGTTCGCAAAGCTAATTCAGCTACTATCTATTTCATGGGTATTGGTGGCTCAACAGAGCGTACTAAGGGTTTTAAACCATTGCATAAAGTCGGTTTAGTCATCTTAGAAGAAACTCAAGAACTTAGGTCAAGAGAACACTTAGAGCAAACTATGGCTACATTAAGAAGAAGATTTGGAGAAGATACAGTTGTAGTAATTGTATTTAACCCACCTGCTCAAGAGTTGCATTGGATTAATGTCTGGTGCGAAGAAAAGAAAAAAGACAAAGACTATTGTGTTATTCATAGTACTTACAAAGATGTACTTCCATTTTTAAGCGACAGAGATATTAAAGAAATTCGTAAAATGTATTATGAGAATAGACAATTTCATGATTATATGTACGAAGGCAAGCCTACTGGTGGATTTGGTGCAGTCTATCCTATGTTTAGAAAAGACAGACATGTTATTACTAAGCAAGAGTATGATTATTTAATAGCTAACAGTGATATAAAGCCAGTATTGTGCATTATAGGTGGAGATGGTGCGGTTAATAATGACTCCACATCATTCGTTCCTAAGATAGTATTGAGCAATGGACAAACAGTGCAGGGCAGCTTATTCCATCACGATCCTAAAACCGATGGCTCATTCGGCTATCATCAACTTGTAAGAGATTTTGCAAACAAATGGCTTGACAATATTTGTGCAGAATTCCACTTAGGAACTCGACA
>Ga0310696_10006223_pt1 | contig 14204 bp, 23 predicted proteins | sample AusTroGonzalo_MG_4_FD_203885 | JGI IMG/M metagenome (GOLD analysis project Ga0310696, IMG submission 203885) | Bovine rumen microbial communities from tropical cattle in Woodstock, Queensland, Australia - Gonzalo_02 (v2) (version 2) | ecosystem: Host-associated > Mammals > Digestive system >...
GTCGAACGCCTCCTTCCCCATCTGGTCCTTCATGTGCATGAAGGAGTCGCGTCCGTTGGGCGCGTAGTGGTTGGGACGGTTCACGACGTCCTCGCTCGGGGACTGCTTGAGCCCCTCCTTCGTGCGTGCGTGCGTCATCCGTGCCTCCCTCCGGCGATCCGGGCGTTGGCGTTGTCGGCCTGCGAGGCAGGCGAGGGCTCGAGCCCCGGGAGGTCCGGCTGCCTCGGGTCGTCCTTCGGCTTCGCCTTCCTCGGCCCGAGCTTCTCGCGGTACTCCGCGTTCACGAGGCACACGGTCTCGATCGAGCACCGGAGCTCCCGGTACTTCCCCGCGAACTCGTTCAGCGCCTCGCACACGGCGTCGGCGAGAAGACGCTGGCCCGCCTCGGACTCCGCCCTGCGGAAGTCGTCGAAGAGGCCCCACGCCTTCTGGAACGTGACGTCCACGTCCTTCGAGCACTTGTCGAGGAGGGGAGCCTCCTCGCGCAGCTTCGCTATCACCTCCTGCATCTTCATTTCGCGGGCCCCTTCTTGAGCATGTCCGCCGCGTCGGTGCAGTCGACGAGGACGTCCACGAGGTCGTCCGCCGCGTCGATCCACGCGTCGAATATCCGCATCTTCACGGTCTTGCACGTGACGAGCCTCCGCATCGCGGCGAGGTAGTCCTCCTGCCTGCCGTGGCCGTTGAGGCCCATCGCGACGTGCGCGACGTAGCTCTTGCGCGGCTTCCCGTCGCAGACGCCCGTCGCCAGCATGACGCGGAACACGTACATGTCGTCCTTCTTCGTGGCGAGGCCCTTGACCGTCGCCGTCACCAGCTTCGCCATCGCGGACTTCCGCGACACCGTCGCCTTGCTTATGTCCCCGAACTTGCGCACGAGGTACGCAGGCTCGCCGAACACCGCCAGCTTGTTTTTCTTGTTCATCTGTCTTTCTCCTTTTTGTCCTCCGGGCGACCGCCCGGCAAATCGTCCATCTCCGCCACGGCGAGAACCTGGTCGCCGCGGAACAGGTGGTAGCGCGTGCCGTCTATCGAGACGACGTCCGCCGTCCTCGGGTCGGCGTACACCGTGCCGCCCGGCAGCACGCCCTCCGGCGCCTTCGGCCCGACGGCCACCACCAGGCCGTCCATCCTGTAGCCCTTCCCGAACATCCCGGGCTGCACGAGGATCCCGCGCACGACGATCCAGTCGTCCTGGTTGAACATCACGAGAACCCTGTCGCCCAGCGGGCGCAGCCTCGTCGCGCCCCCGCTACTCTTCTTCGTCTTTCTTGGCATCCTGCGCCTCCATGAGGTCCTTGAAACGGACCAGGAATATCGAGTCCGTCATCATGCCGCCGACCTCCACGCGGCCCTCGCGAATGGCCTCGCACCAGTGGCCGAGCGCCATGTCGACGAACGCCGGCGGCGTCGGCATCGACACCTTGCCGGCCGAGAACCCCAGCCCGAGCCGGAACTCCCTCGTCTCCTTCGCGAACTTCGGGAACCCGACCTGCACGGCGAGCTCCTCCGCCTTGACGAGGCAGCCGACGGCGAGGTCGTAGTGCGAGCGGTACGCCTCCGGGGACGTGCCGGCCTCGCCGAGCAGGACGACCGCCTGCGAGACGAACCCGCTCACGGAGCTCGTCGACCCCCACGGGACGTCGTGGCTCCTTCCGTCCTCGAGGACGTAGGCGAGCGCGGCCCGCAGGTGCTTCTTCGCGCAGTCGCTGCACTTGTCAAACATCTATCGCCTCCTTCGGACGCCCGAGCGTCGGTATGCCGGCGGCGTTCCCCTGGAACACGGCGACGAGGACCTGCTTCGCGCCGGCTCCGCCCCTGCCTTCGCCGTCGGGGTCGGTCGCGATCGCGCCGGAGTCCGCGACGCCCATCGCCTGGTTCTGGACCTTGGCGAGCGCGGCCAGGGACTCCGCCGCCGACTTCATCCCGACCTCGCCGGTCCTCACCTTTATCATCAGCTCCTCCTGGATGACCGACGAGTCGTCGATCTGCTTCTGGAGGAGCGCCTCGCGGTGCCGCAGGCGGAAGCGCGTCAGCGACCTCGCCTCCTCCTCGGCCCTGACCGACAGCTCCCTCGCCGCGGCCCTGTTCCACTTGCCCTTGTACGCCCAGAGGAGCACCGTCCCCTCCGGGACCTTCAGCTCCTTCGCCACCTCGGCGGCGACCTTGCCCTCCTTGACGTAGAGCTGGAGGGCCTTCTTCCGCAGCTCCTCGTCGGAGTAGCCCTCGTAGGACTCCACGAGCGCCTCGTCCGCGTCGTCCTCGTCGGTAGCGTCGACCGAGACGGAGCGCTTCAGCTCCGTCGTCGCGAGCTTGACGAGCTTCCCGGCGGGATCCTGCGGGTAGACCTTGCCGTCCACCTTCAGCGTCCCGAGCGGGGAACCGTCCTCGGCGAGCTCTGGAGCCTCTTCCGTCACTCGTCCTCCCAGTCGGTTTCGCGGGCCATCTGCCACGCGCAGTACACGACCAGCGCGATGGCGATCACGCAAAGCACGCCGACGGCGATCGCGGGCGAAAGCGCGAGCAGCCACGGCACGTCCGGCCTGACCCACAGCTTCACCGCGAGCAGGGCCGCCTGCGCCAGGACGCACACGGCCACGAACCACATCACTACCTTACCCATTCCGCTCCTCCGTTCTTCCTGCCTCTGCGCAGGTACTGGCTCGGCTTGAACGCGAGCCTCCACGTCTCCACCATCCTCCCGGTCGGAATCGGATGGCGCCACCTCCTCCACTCGAACACGCCGATCCCGACGATCCTCGTCTTCGGGTTCGACACGACGTGCCGCCACAGCGCGTCGAGCACCTTGTCGACCGCGACGCGGGAGAGCCCACTCGCCTCGCGTATGTCGACGCGCGCGTCCCTGCCGGGGACCCAGCGCTTCGAGATGCCCTTCGCGCCGTCCTTCACTTCTTCTCCCCCCAGATCCAGTACCGGGCCCTCTTCAGCACGTTCGTCTGCGAGGAGCTCTTCCCCTCGTCGTACATGATGACCTCGATGCGGTGGCACTCGTTCGTCCCGTACTGCGTCCGGGCGCCCCAGCCGTAGTACTCCGCCCTCGCCTGGAGGTCGGCGCACTCCTCGGCCATGCGGCTGGCCCACGACCACGTCCTGAAGCAGTAGGTGTCGCCGTTGCTTATGTCGATGTTCATGTGGTGCGTGCATCCGCACAGCGCCAGCACTGATATTGCGATCAGCTTCCTCATGGTAGCCTCCTTCGGCGGTGGACGGGAGCCGGCCCGGAGGCCGGCCCCGCCCGCTCGCCTCACTTGCAGGACTTGCCGCCCTTGCCGCAGGCCTTCGCGGCGGTCTTGCCGCCCTTGGCGGCGCACTTGCCGCCCTTGCCGCATGCCTTCGTAGCTTTCTTCGTAGCCATTTTGTCTTCTCCTTGTCTTCTTGTCTTTCTCCGCCTCGGCACCCGCCTCGGCCAAGATCGTCACCAACGCCCGCCGCGCCGCGCCGTGTACGCCTTGCGGGCCTCGTTCTTCGTGCCCGCGAACACGACCTTCCCGTTCACCTCGACGCCGTAGCGCCGGACCCCGTTGCACGAGTCGAACCCGACGAGCCGCAGGTGCTCCCCGTCCAGCAGGCTGTCGCACTCGTGGAGGACCACGTCCCCGAAGCGGTCGCGCGTCTTGCGCTCGCGTATCGTCCCGTCGTCGCTCATGCCTGCGCCCCTCCCCGCAGCCGCTTCGCGTACTCCGCCATCAGCAGCGCCTCGCATATCCCGTCGTGCGGCTTCGAGCACTTCGGCGTCCGGCGGAGGTCGACGCCGGGGAACAGCCGCTGCGCCACCGCGATCGACGTGTTCTTGTCGCTCGTGCAGCTGAACTCCTTCTTCCACTTCTGCGGGCGGACGAGCTCGTACGGAATCCTGAACGCCGCCAGGAGCCCGAGGATGAACCCGAAGTTCTGCCCGAACGAGAAGCAGCTCGTCACGCCCTGCCCGGGCATGGCGTTCACGTGCTCGACGACGCAGAACGGGTTGCCCTCGAACGGCTTGTGCGGGAGCGTCGGGTCGAGCCGGCGCAGCTGGCACGGGTACTCCGTCTCGCTGAACGGTATGAGGATCGGAACGTCGCGATACCCGAGTATCGCAAGGGCTCCGTCGCGTCCTGGATCTATTCCGCAGTATATTCTCATGGCTTTGCCTCACATTGTACCATATCCCCTGGCGTGGTGTCAAGGGGCCTCGGAAGATTTTCCGAAGATTTTTTCGCCGCGGCCTTCGCCGTCTCGACCGCGTTCACCCGGTCGATGTATGCGGACCATTCGCTCGCTGCCGTGTTCATGCTGGCATCTCCTCCACAGTAAGCTCGATGGTGTGCAGGGCCCCGAGGTCGTCGAAGGCTCCCTGCTCCTCGTGGTCGCGTTCGCTCTTGGACGTGAAGTCCTCGTGCACGCTGGCACACTTGTACTCGACGTCGTCCGGCAGGCTGCGTATCGCCCGCGCCAGGAGCGACCGCAGCTTCTTCGCCACTTCCTTCTTCGTCATGCCTCGTGTCCTCCCTCGTCATCCTTCGTCGCGCGCCACGCCCGGTAGAACTGCCAGGCGAACAGCGCGACGATGAAGGTGCACAGCAGTCCTTCGACAACAGAGCAGTCCGGCGAATGTCCGCCGTGCATGTCCCGTATTATGATCGTGTAGTTCGCCATCATTCCGGCCTCCCCGTCCTGTACGCCATCAGGACGAACCCGCCCTCGCACTTCTCTATCCCGAAGCACGGGAGCCTGACGGTGTTCCCGAGGCCGTCCGTCACGCCGACGAACATCATCGCCGACGAGTTCTTCCACGGGAACGCGGACAGCTTCATGCTCACGTCCGTGAGACTGACCGCGCTCGGCAAATCGTCCCTCATGTGGTCCGGCGGGATGCACACGAAGCAGTTCCCGCCCGTCTTGGCTTCATTTCCTTCCATGTCGTTCTCCTTACAGCGGACCCGGCCCCTCGGGGGCGCTCTCCGCGAACTTGTACGGTATCGTCCACACCTCGATGCGGTGCTCCACGGACCGCCGGACCGCCGGGAACGCCCTCGCGAGCTGCTTGAGCGCGTAGCGGAGCCGGGCGATGTTCCCGATCTCCCTCGCGTACTCCGGCCCGGCCTGCCCCGCGGCCTTCACGGTCGCCATCAGGTCGGTCGCCGTGCCCGTGAACGAGCCGTCCTCGCCGAGCTCGTCGCACGCCGACATCTCCTCGAACACCTTCGAGAGAATCTCCACGACGGTGTGCGCCACGCCGTACTCGGCGACGGCCTGCTTCATCGACTCGTGCTGGTACGCCCTCACGCCGAACCGGTCGTTGCGCAGCTCCTCGGGTATCACCCACCCGATGAGGAACCGCGCGAAGTACGGCAGCTCCTGCGCGATCCACTGGGCGTTGCGCTCGAACGAGTCGAACGCGTACCTCGCCCGGCCGAGCCGCAGCATGATGATCTTGTCGGCGGTCGCCGCGTCCAGGTTCGGCAGGACCGACAGGGACTGCGGGTCGTCGTTGCAGCAGATGATGAGGCGTCCGCGGTACGGGACCTCCACCGGCGTCTGGAACTTCGCGTGGTGGCGTATCTTCGCCTTGGCGACGAGCGCCTTCACCCGCGTCGTGAACTTCGCCCTCGTGCGCGTGTCGGTGTCGCACGCCTTGTCGTCTATGACGAGGACGGGCTTGTTCGTGAAGTCGTCGGTGAACTGCGTCCCCTCGAGGAAGTAGTCCGACGCGTCCTGCGTGCCGCCCATGAGGTTCCCGACGATCTGCTCGGCGAAGAACGTCTTGCCCATGCCGACGCCGCCGGCGAGGATCAGGGCCTGGCCGGGCTGCGTGAGCTGGCGGCGGAACACGCCCTGCTTGTAGAAGTACGAGAGCCACGAGATGAGCAGCATGAGCTGCCGGCTGCGCAGGATGTCGCAGGGCTTGCCGTCGTCGTCCTCGATGTCCTTCAGCGGGTAGCCCGCGTCGGCCCAGCGCCCGTACGTCTGGCTCGTCGGGACGAAGAGCGCGGTCATGTACCGGTAGATGTGCGGGAACCGGCGCACGACGAACGGGTTGTCCCACGCGCACGTGTCCGGCCTGTCCAGGTACTCCGGCCTCGCGTCCGGGAACTCCGCCCTGTCCGTCTCCGTGAGCTCCGCCGGGAACTTCGGCGCCGGGGCCATCGCGACGACGCGAGATATGTTCAGCACCTTCTGCCCGTTGAGCTCGATCGCCCCGGCCGGCGCGTACAGTATCGGCGCCGCGCAGTCGACGGGCTTCTCCTCGCGCACCTTGAAGAGGAACTCGTCCATCGGGGAGCGCGTCCCGCCCTTCGGCTTGTCGGGGGAGATGTCGGTCAGGTTCAGGAGGTCGTCCACGAACGTCGTCTTCGTGGCGGGCACGAACACGCCGTCGGACTCGCGCAGCCTCCAGTACGTCCCGCCGCCGATCCCGGGGCAGTAGAAGCACTGCCGGAGGATCGGGGAGACCTGCCTCGCCACGTACTCCTCCACGACGTCGCGGCCGAGGATGTCGGCCCACGACATGAACGGCTTGTCGTGCGGGACGAAGACGTACACGCCCGCCTCGGTCACGACGCACCCGTTCGGGTTGTCGGAGAGCGGGTCCCAGAACCTGCGGCAGCGCGCGCCCACGGCGAAGTTGCGCGGCAGCGCGTCGCCGAACCGGTCGGAGCACAGCGTCCTCACCGTGTCGAACGGTATGCTCACGGACTCGCCGGAGTACACCTTCGCGCGCTTCACGGCGAGCTCCACCGACCACGCCTCCACGAGGTCGCGCGGGATCCTGTACTCGGAGAACCGCCGCCACTCGCGCCCGACGTCCATGTACTGGAACCCGGTCTTGGACTTCTGGTCGAAGTCGGAGCCCCACTTCGCGGCCTTCGTCACGGCGGCGACGTGCTTCAGCAGGTCGGCCGCGTGGCCGTTCCCCGAGACGCGGACCGGCGTCTCGAACTCCCAGGCGAGGCGCAGCCCGCCCGACACCGTGCGCACCCACCAGGTCGGCGGGAGCCGGGACGGGGGCTTCACGCGCAGGCGCTCGATCATGTCCTCGGTGAACACGCCGTCGTAGTCGCCGAAGAACCCGTGGAGCTCCGCGATCTCGTTCTCCTTCGTGACGCGGTGGGCCGGGTTCTGCCCGCACGCGAACGACAGGAACATGTGCTCGGTCGTCGCCGATATGGAGAACGACGTCTTGAACGTCCTCGGGTCCATCGAGAGGACGTCCTCGGGGACGCGGTACTCCCACGGCCTCTCGACCGGAGTCACCACGTCCGCGGCAAGGTTTGGTATGGAGAAGTACATCTCGGCCGCCTCACTTCACGTAGCGGTCGGAGACGCACCCCTCGACTTCGAGCGGGAGCCCTTCGGTCCAGTCCCTGATGTAGTCGCCCCGGCACATGATCTCGGGGATGGCCTTCTCGGCCTCCGCGGTCTCGGCGTCCGGGACCTCGAACACGACCTCGTCGTACACGGAGAGGACGAACCTCCACGTCGGGTGCTTCTCCTCTATCTCGACCGCGGCGAAGTTCATGAGGTCGCGGCAGGTGCCCTGCACGACGTTCTCCATGATGTTGCCGCCGGTGAAGAACTTGGCGGGCTTGCCGAGCACGGTCACGGCCTGGAGCGCCTCCGTCACGCGGGGGTGCGCCACGCCCTTCTCGTCGTACTGCGTCTTCACCTCGCGGACGATGCGGGGGCTGAAGTATATCTTCCGCCGCCCGGACCTGAACTGTATGACGAACTTGTCCTTCTTCGCCGCCGCGGCCATGTACATGGCGTCGTGGTACTTCCGCCACTGGTCGACGATCTTGGCGTTCGCCCGGCGCCAGTCGCCCACGATCTGCCGGGCCTTGAACACCTGGCCGACCCGGTGCTCGTACCTCGGGTTCTTGGGGTCGGGTATCTCCGCGATGTTGCGGAGGTAGAAGAGGTTGTCGTCGAGCGATGGCCACTCGTCCCTCGGGAGCGCGGGGAAGTCGAGGCCCTGCGCCCGGCAGGAGTCGATGAACTTCGCCGCCCCCATCTGGTAGCCGAGGCCGAGCACGCAGCACTTCGCGAGCCGGTAGAGGTCGGGCTCCCTGTGCTTTATGTCGGCCTTCGGCTTGCACCATCCCATCGCCACGGCGTTCGCCTGGTAGAGGTTGCCCTCCTCCTTGAGCGCGCCCATCATGTGGTCGTCGCCGACGAGCCACAGGGAGAACCGGGCCTCGATCTGCGAGTAGTCGAAGATGACGAACTTGTGCCCGGGCCTCGCTATGTTGAGCCCGCGCATGTCGATGCCCTCGCCGCCCATTATCTCGGGGACCCCCTTGAACACGGCGGAACGCGTCATGTTGAGCATGTTGACGTTCTTGCCGTCGGAGTCCGCGTCGGTGTTGCCGGCGGACGTGCGGCCGGAGTGCGCGCCGAAGTACTTGATCCCGGGGTGCGAGCAGTCCTGGTCGTCGAGCTGCGAGAGCAGGACCTCGAGCCGGCGGACGTGCGGTATGGTCGCCGCGTAGCGGAGGCGCGCCTTTATGAACGGCACGTCCTCGTGCTCCCGCATGAACTCCATGAAGTCGGGGTTGTTCTTGGCGACGGACTTCGGGGGCGTCAGCCCCATGCGGATGAGCGCGTCCCTGAACCCGCGCACCGACGCCGGCTTCTCCTGCGGGTACCACGGCAGGTCGGCGAGCAGCGAGTCCTGGTAGCTCTTGAGGGAGTTCAGCGCCCTCTCCGCGTACTCCCTGTCGATGCGGATGCCGCGGATGATCGACTCGCGCAGCTGGCACGAGATCTTGCGCTCCTTCTCCGGCCAGTACTTCGCGTACACGTGCCATATCTCCCAGCACTCCTTCGCGTCGTCGCCGCCGTACTTCAGCAGGTCCTCGAGCTCCCTCGGCGACAGGTCCCCCATCGTGCGCCCGTCCATCGCCGCGCGGACGGCCTTCGAGATCTCGCGCCCGAACAGGTATTTCATGGAGTCCTTGAGCGACCCCGGCGTCATCAGGTAGCGGGCGAGGTCGATCGTGTCCTGCCACTGCACGTCGACGAGCTCCGGGATCAGGCCGCGCCTCACGCACTCCATCGTCACGACCTCGTCGAACCCGGCGTTGTGGGCGAGGACGATGCGGTGCGAGATCCTGTGCCACGAGTCGAACGCCTCGGGCCTCCCGACGTAGAGCTGGCACCCGTTTTCGTCCGTCGGGAGCGAATCGGATATGCCGGGCCCGTATATGGAGACGAGATACGGATCGAATCGCGGGTCGCGGCAGTAGCTCACCGCCGACATGCCCGGGAAGTCCGGGTCCTCCCCCCTGCCCTTCACGAATCCGAGCGTGTACTTCGCCTTCGTGTCGTAGAACGTCTCGTAGTCTATCGCCACGGCCCCCTCGTCGGGGAACTTCTTCATAACCATTTCGCTTCTTTCCTTTCTGCGGACCGAGTCCGTGCTGCTTCGTTCGTATATGTTCCGTCTCCGGGATCACCCGATCCCGTAGTACCCCAGGCCCGGCTCGTACGCGAGCCTGCCCGCCTTCACCGCGTCCTCGAGGACGGCGACGACGGCCCTGTCGGCCCCGGCCTCCCCGAATATCCTGCCCGTCCCCTTGCAGCACGGGCACTCGGCCCTGCGCACGGAGCACAGCGTCGCGCCGAACGCCGCGAGCCTCTTCGAGAACGCGGCGACCTTCGAGCGCAGGACCTTCGACGTCGACCTCGGGAGCGGGGCCCCCGCCCTCCAGTTGTGGACGAGCGTGGCCACCGCCTGGCGCACGTCGAAGTACAGGGCGTCGGCGGCCTCGGCGAACCGGCGGTTCGCGGGGCGCCCGTAGCGCGTCCTGTGCAGGTAGTGCTCGGCGAGCCTCGCGGCCTTGTGGATTCCGTACAGGGGGCGCAGCTCGGCGCCGTCCATGTACCCCTCCAGGTTGCGGGACAGCGGGCGCGGAGCGTCCTGGCGCTCCTCCCGCAGGTCGTCGAGCAGGAGCCGGCGCATCCCGGCGCCGCCCCTCTTGAGCCTCTTGAGCTCCTCGTTAGGTGTCTTTCCCCTCATGGCGGCGCGTATCATACCACATCCCCGGGGCGTTGTCAACGGGTATGCGGAAAAAAATTCAACTTTTCCGCACCCTTGCCGCCGGAGGGAAAAAAGACCCCCCGTCCCGGTGCGGGACGAGGGGCCTCCTCCGTCAGAACTCGGCGTCGTCGGGGGCCGCGGCCGCGCCCTGGACCACCGCGCGGAGGTCCTCGATGGCCTCCTTCGGCAGCGAGAGCGGCTTGCCGTCGACCACGGCGCGCGTCATCATCGGCGTCGTGACCACCTTGCCGTTGCGGTTGACGGCGGCGGAGTAGCCCCAGAACACCTTGTCGAAGATGCAGGGCTCGTACTTCGGGTCGACGCGCCTGCGGTTGACCTCGGCGCTGATGACCGCCTGCATGCAGCCGTACGCCTTGCGCCAGTTCAGCTTGTCGAACTCGAAGTACGCCGGGGCGTAGAACTCGCCCGCGAGCGGCACCGAGAAGAGCTCGTGCCCGGCGTCCAGGTCCTCCGGCTTCTTCACCAGCACCATGAGCTGCATGAACTCGCTGGCGCTGGGCCCGACGCGGCGGGGCTCGCCCTTCGCCGGGTCGCCGTCGCGCCACGCGGAGTCGCCGATCGTCTCGCCCGCGTCGAGCGCGGCCTGCCTGGCGAGCTGCCAGCCCTTCGCGCCCTTCGAGGGGTCGACGTAGTAGCGCTTCGCCATGACGCCCGAGGCGAACTCCTGCTGCGTGACGTAGTGCTTGTAGCCGTCCTTGCGGCCGACCACGACGAACTCGAAGCGGCGCTTCGGGTCCGGCATCTGGCCGACTCCGAGGCTTCCGCCCTTGTCGCAGAGCTTCGCCTCCCAGTCGCGCCCGAGGTAGAACTCGCCCTGGTTCCCGTCCGGGCGCTTCTGCGACATCTCGAACTTGAGATGCACCCACGTCCAGTCGAGGACCGTCGGCCCTCCCTCGCACGCGAACACGCCCAGCCCGCCGGCGGGGACCGTGTCCTCGCGGACGGCCACCGCCGTCGACGGCGAGCCGTCGTTCGCGTCGTCCATCACCTCTGCGTCCGTCGCGACGACCGCCGCGACCTTCTCCTGCGTGGCCGCCTCGGCGGCCTTCTTTCCGTTGCTCATTGTTTCCTTTCGGTTTGTTTCGTGTCTTTTCGTGTCTGCCCCCGCCCCCACCCGGGGACGGGGGACATCGTCGTCACAGCGGGTGCGGAAGCGCCTCGACCTCCATCGCGTCCCACTCCTTCTTCGTGACCGCGACGCAGCCCTCCATCTGGCTGGAGAACTCGGCGACGTGCCGCCCCGTGGTGCTCGACCACGTGACGTACTTGCCCTTCGGGTCCGTCCAGCCCGCGATCAGCCTGTGCAGGGTCTTCGTCTTCGCGTCCCACCACATGACGGGCGTCCCGTAGCTGATCAGGAACCTGTTCCCGTGGTCGTCCACGCGCACCCGCGCCTTCCCGTAGAAGGACTTGCGGGCGTCATGCTGCGGCATCAGTTCGTAGTCGTTTGGCATCACACGAACTCCTTGTCGATTCCCGAGACGGGCAGCTCCCTCGTCTTCGCCCCGACCGCCACGACGCGGAGCGAGTCGCCCTCGCCGCGGATCATGAACGGGCCGAGCGCGGACTCGAGCCGCTTCTTCGCCTCCTTCTCCGTCATGCCGCGTCCGCCCTGCTCCGGCGTGCGCGTCAGGAGCTCGACGACGGCCTTGCGGTCGACGGGCGAGCAGTCCATCAGCTCCACGTCGGAGAGCCCGAGCTCGCCCATCAGGACGTTCCTGATGCGCGGCTGCGCCTCCGGCGAGCGGTCGAGATGGCTCGGCTTCCTCGCCCACGTGGCCTTGAACCCGGGGATGACGAGCGGATTTGCCCGCCCGTGCTCCTCGAGGAACTCGGCGTCCTGCTTCTTCCACGCGGCGATCGCGGCCTCGAGCGGCTTGATGAACGCCCTGCGGTAGCCCCGGAGCTCCGGCGTGGACGGGTTCATCAGGCACTGGAGCGTCGGCCTGGGGACCGGCGGCTCCGCGTCGACGGGCACGGCGTCGATGGCGTTCAGCGCCTGCGCCTTGCACCGGCCGTTCGCGTGGCAGTACTGGCAGTACTCGCCGGGGCACGACCGGATCGTGTCGTCCCACATGGCGTCGTCCGCCCGCAGCTCGATCGCGGCGATGCGCGCGGCGAGCCCCTCGAGCTCGTCCGCCGACCACATGTGCCGCTCGTTGTCCTCGCCGAGGCGCGGCGCCACGATGAGGCAGTCGAACGTCTTGTGCGCGGGGCAGAGCCTCTGGAGGCTCACCGCGTACGCCGCGAGCTGGAGTTCGTGGTCGTGCTCGACGAAGTCCGACTTCCAGTCCACGATGTGCGCGCACCCGCCGCGGTCGACGATCAGCAGGTCGATGTAGCCGTGCCGGCCCGGCCCGGTCTCGATCTCGAGCTCCGGGTACAGGCCTTCAGCGAGCGGCGACTTGCGCGGCTTGCCGCCCCGCATCTTGAGCCGACGGTCCGGGAAGACCGGCATGCCCTCCGTCACGAGGTCCGCCACGGCCTCCGCCGCCTTCTCCATCAGCTCCCGCTGCTCCGCGGAGACGTCCTGCCTCCTTATGTACGAAGCCCACTCCGGCTTCGGTACGCCCATGAGCTTCTCCATCGCCTCGTGGAACAGCGTTCCTGCGGCGGCGACCGCGCTCGTCTCCCCGTTCGGCCGGAACCTGGGGCACGTCTCCGTGGCCTGCAAGGCCGACGGACTTATCTTCCTTACCTGGTATGCCATCTGCATCCTTTCCCGTTATGAGGCGGAGAACGTCCCTTACGCTCTCCTTCACCTCGTAGTCGATGTCTTCGTTTATCAGCGTCACGTGCGTGACTTGCTGCTTGCCGTTCCAGTACGAGCCGACGGCGGCGATCATGCTCCTCTTCAGGAACAGGTCGCCTCCGCCGGCCTCACGGCTCGTGAGCCTCACGAAATCAGGCGTCATTCTCCACCTCGAACGCGACGCAGTCCGTCCCGAACGCGTTGTACCGGATGTCCACGCGCCTCACCTCGCGCTCGTCCAGCAGGACGGGGACGTCGCAGAGCTCGCACGACGCGAACTGCGTCGTCCGGGCCCGGCGCCGCTCGTCGGAGTCGCTTCCGTCGATCGCCGGCAGGAACATGTCCCAGGCCAGCCGCCTCGTGTTCACCATCGGGCAGTCGACCACGCGCACGACGACCGCCCTGTCGGACGGCGTCGCCAGCAGCGCCTGGCGGAGCGTCATCCCCTCGGGGCGTTCGCTCTTCCGCTCGATGTTCAGCGTCACCTTGTCAGTGCCCGCAGGCACCGCTATCGTCTTCTCTTCCATGTCTTCTCCTTCGTATTCGATCTCTATCTCCTCGCCGCATTTGCGGCCGGAGTCTGATATCAGTATCCTCTTGATGATCTGGTACACCCTGTCGGTCGCCGACGCGAAGACCGGGCTCTCGTACCACGTGTCGTCCAGCACCTTGTACCGGAGGATCGAGTGGTCGAGGACGAGCTGCGACCAGGGGACGCCGTTCGCCACGAAGTCGAGGTATATCCCCCGGAACCGATCGGCGGTCCCGAGGGCGGGAACCGTGAAGCTCGGCTCGAAGAGCCCGAACTCCGTGTCCCGGAACTTGACTTTGACTTTCATCGCGTCTCCTACGCCTTCGCGTTCTCGAGGCTGTTGTTGACGTCGTTGAGGTACGTCTCGGCATCCTCGATCGTGTTCTGCGCCTCGTACAGCGAGTCGATTGCTTCCTGCGCCTTCTGCGCCTTCTCGCCGTCCCGCATGGACTCCGGCATGTTGTCCAGGTAGTCCTGCTCTTCGTCTTGGACGGTCGAGATGCTGTCCTTGATGTCCGACAAGTCGTTGAGCAGGGACTGCACCCTCTCCATGAGCCTGTCGATCTCCTTGCGTCTTGTGTTGTTCATCTCATCAGGTCCTTGTCTGTGAGAGCGGAGAGGTTGTTCATCTTCCGCTCGATTGCCATGCCCACCTTCTCCTCTACGCTGTCAGCCGCGACAACAATCTTTTGAGTAGCCGTCGTACCTCCAACGCGTCGGATGCGACCGAGCCCCTGGCTGAACTCGGAAGCGGAATATCCGGGGCTGATAAGAGACACGCGAGCTCTCTCATGTCTTTCGTCATGCAGACTAAGCGCGACCGAGCATGCAGCAGCCATGCCGACCATGACATAGACACG
>Ga0310696_10006224_pt1 | contig 14204 bp, 13 predicted proteins | sample AusTroGonzalo_MG_4_FD_203885 | JGI IMG/M metagenome (GOLD analysis project Ga0310696, IMG submission 203885) | Bovine rumen microbial communities from tropical cattle in Woodstock, Queensland, Australia - Gonzalo_02 (v2) (version 2) | ecosystem: Host-associated > Mammals > Digestive system >...
GTTCCTGGCATTTCTTTTCCTTGCAGTCCAGCACCCGCAGCGGATTCCGCTCAAACCTCTCCCGGCAGCTCCCGCACATCTCGCCGATCCGCTCTCCCAGGAAATCCTTCAGCCGCTTGTGGTAAATCGGCCGGCATTTCGGGCATCCAATGCTGTTGATCTCGCAGCTCAGGTTCCGGATCCCCAGATCCTTCAGCAGGTCGTACGCCAGCAGGATCAGCTCCGCGTCCGCCGTGGCTTCCCGGGCCCCGAAGCATTCCACCCCAAACTGGTGATGCTCCCGCAGCCGTCCGCTCTGCGGGTTTTCATATCGGAAAATCGGCGCGTCCAGATAGTACATCTTGCACGGCAGAGCGTCCGCGTAAAGATTGTGCTCCAGGAAGCACCGCACGGCCCCCGCCGTGCCTTCCGGCTTCAGCGTGATGGACCGCTCGCCCTTGTCCTGAAAGGTGTACATCTCCTTCTGAACGATGTCCGTCGTGTCCCCGACGCCCCGCAGAAAGAGCTCCGTATGTTCAAACACCGGCGTCCGCACTTCGCGGTATCCGGCCCGGGCGGCCGCTTCCCGCATCTTTCCCTCCAGATACTGCCACCGGTAGCTCTCCGCCGGCAGCACATCCTTCGTCCCCTTGGGTGCCTGTGTCAGCATGGTCATCCCCCGTTCCCTGTCAGAATAAAGTAAACTGATTGATTATATCAGATTTTCTTCATTTGGGCAACATATCTCTGTTACAGGGCTGCTGCATCCCCGCATCCGTCATCTCACAAGATAGCTGGCCAGCTCCAGTGCAATATCGAAATGGCCCGGATCGTGCTGGGTCCCTTTTTTCTGGTTCTTCCCTTTTCGTGCGTCCCACTTTGGCGCATCCAGAAGATCTCCGCTGGTAAAAAAGAAGTATGCATTCAGGCCCCTGAAATCACACATTGCCTGAACCGCCGCGCATTCCATTTCAACGGAGATACAGCCTTCGCTTTTTCTCTTTTCAAAATTCCCTCTGGTCTCACGGTGTACAGCATCCGTAGTCCAGGTTTTTCCCTGGATATACGGAAGACCTGCCTGCTCCATGAATGCTGCCACTGTGTCGCTGTTCCTGATCCTGATGTAATCCGATGCCGGGGCATAATGATAGGATGTCCCCTCGTCGCGGTAGGCCTCTGTGGGAACCATGACCCTGCCTCTGGCAATCTCCTTGTTCAGGCAGCCGCTTCCGCCAAATACAACATATTTGTCTGTGGCAATAAGGGACAGCGTATCCTCAAGATCCGCCACGCAGCCCGGTGCGCCCACATAGGACATATACACCGCGAATTCCCTGCCTTCATAGGTGAATCCGTAAACGGGATTCGCTCCGTTGGAAGAGTACAGATCCCCGATTTTCGTGCACTCAAACTGTTCCAGGACATACTGCAGAATCTCATGGGAGAAGGTCAGAATACAGGCATCCACCTTCTTCGCGTTTTCATTGCGCCACACCTTGATGATTTCTTCCGTATTGTTGTCAAAAGTATCTGTAATCATATTGCCTCCTGTCAGTCATTGCTGAGGTGAATTCAGATTACCCGGAACATCGGCTGAACACCTCAGCCACATCCTCGCGGATCACCAGGTTGGCCCGCCCGTCCGCCGGAGTCTCTTCCCGGTTGATCACAATCAGATTCTTTCCCCGGAAATCATTCAGGAAGGAAGCCGCCGGTTCCGCCGCCAGCGAGGTTCCGGCCACGATCAGCGTGTCCGCGTTGGTGATCTCTCTTCTGGCGCCGATGCAAACGTATTTCTCCAGCGGTTCTCCGTACAAAACCACATTCGGTTTGATCACGCCGCCGCATTCGCATCTTGGAATCCCTTCGGACTGCAGGATTGTCTCCATCGGATAGGAGGCGTTGCATTCCATACAGGTGTTTTCATGCACGTTCCCGTGCAGCTCATAGACCCGGATATTGCCCGAAGCCCTGTGCAGGCCGTCAATGTTCTGGGTCACGATCCCCCGGAGAATATCCCGCTTTTCCAGCTCGTAAAGATACCGATGCGCGGCGTTGGGCTTCGCCTCCGGATGCAGCAGATGCTTCCGGTAGAAATCAAAAAACTTCTCCGTCTGCAGATAGAAGTATTCCTTGCTCAGGACCATTTCCGGAACCTCGGCATACAGCCCTGCCGCGGATCGGAAATCCGGAATCCCGCTGCCTGTGGAAACCCCGGCCCCGCCGAAGAACACCAGCCTCCTGGAATGATCGATGATCTCCCGGAGAAGCGATATTTCCGAACTGCTCATTCCTTTTTCCCGCAGGGGTTTTCCTGCAGCAGCGGATACCGTATGCCTTTGAAATAGGCGTCCAGCGCGGCGATGTGATCCTCCGCGAAAAGCCCGGGGATCTCGTCCTTTCCGAAAAAACTCAGCTCATAGGATTCCTCGTCGATCCGGGGTTCACCCCGGAGAATGCTGGCCGTAAACATCGCGGAAATCACATGGGCCGCATCCCCGTTGCTCCAGACCATGTGGTGGTTATGGAAGATTCCGAGAAAGGAATCCAGCCGGACCTCCAGTCCGGTCTCCTCCCGGATCTCCCGCAGCGCCGCCTGCTCATAGGTTTCGTTCATCTCCAGCAGGCCGCCGATCAGCCCCCATTTCCCGTTATCCGTCCGGCGCTGAAAAAGGATCTTTCCGTCCTTCACGATCACCGCGCCCGCGCAGTTCAGGATGATCTTCTCCGGTCCGATTTTCTTCCGCAGCTCATGGATATAATCCATCTTTCTTCCCCGCCTTCTTTTTTTATTCCATTTCCGTCAGGATTTCCCGGGCCGTATCCTCGCTGATCTCTGTGGCGAAGACACCGGGAGAAAACTCCACGATCTCCCCGATCCCCCGCTGGATCACAAAGCGCAGATGATTGTTCCGCACCTTTTTGTCCGTATACAGTTTTCGCACAAGCGTCTCCCGGTCGATATATTCCGGAATCCGGACGGGAAGCCCGGCCCGCTCCAGCAGTTTTTTCACGCGCGCAGCCTCTTCTCCGCTCATGAATCCGAGACGCCGGGCCAGCGCGCACTCGGCGGTCAGCCCGATGGACAGCGCCTCCCCGTGCTTAAGCCGGTAATCGCTGAGGGTCTCGATGGCCCGGCCCACAGTATGCCCCAGATTGAGCACTTCCCGCAGCCCGCTTTCCCGTTCGTCCTTCATGACCACCTGATATTTGATCTCGCAGTTCCGCCGGGCGATATGCATGCAGGCTTCCGGCTCTGTCCGAAGGATTTCTTCCATGTGTTCCTCCAGATAGTCAAAGAACTTCCTGTCCGCCAGACAGGCATGCTTGACGGTTTCCGCGAGGCCGCTGGAGACTTCCCGCCCCGGCAGGGTCTTCCAGCACCCGATATCGATATACACCTTTCTGGGCTGGTAAAAAAGGCCGATCAGGTTGGTGGCCAGTGGAGTGTCCACCGCCGTTTTTCCGCCCACGGAGGCATCCGCCGCCGCCAGCAGCGTTGTGGCGTAATTCAGAAAGGGAACGCCCCGGCAATAGGTGCCGGCCAGGAATCCGGCCAGATCGGAAACCACGCCTCCGCCCGCCGCCAGCACGAAGCAGTCCCGCCGGAACCCGGCCGCCAGCATCCTGTCCTCGATCTCCGCCTTTGTTTCCCGGGTTTTACTTTTTTCCCCCGCGGGGAAGGAGAAGATCTCCCCGGAAAATCCGGCCTCTGTCAGCCTCCGGAAAAGATCCTCCGCGTAAAGCTTTTCCACCCGGCTGTCGGTAATCAGCGCAAACCTCCGCAGTTTTCCCATCAGCCCGCTTTGCAGATCCTCCGTCAGCTTTCCGGCCAGATCCCGCCCCACTTCGATCTCATAGCTGTCGTCCACGACCTTTTTCAGTTCCACATGAAAAATGCTCATTCCAGTTTGCTCCTTTGGACAGGCGTCCCCGCGGGAGGCTCTTACCGCTGCCGGATCCAGACCAGCATCTCGTTCTCTCCCCGGTTGGCCCACATGAAATAGGGAATCATCTTCAGTGTGACCGGCTCGGTTTCGTCCGGATCCGCCTCCGCGTCAAAGTACAGGCCCCGGTCCGTGATTTCCTTTTCCCGCTCCCCCGGAACCAGCAGGGCGTCGGCCTCGCGGCCCTCGATCCTGATTTTCTCAAAGCGAACATCCGCCGGTTTCGTCCCTTTGCCGAGAACGGCCAGGTTCAGGTTCTTACCGTTGTCCGCCTCCTCCAGGCAGTATACCAGCGGTCCGCACATCACGGCGATCTTCCCGTTGTCCTCCCGCACCCGGGTGTCCGCCCGCAGAAAGCGCACCGGGCTCGGAAAGGTGACCGTGATTTCTTCCCTCTCCCGCCAGGCCTTCCGGAGATACAGATAGCCGTCCTTCTCCGAAATTTCGGCGCCTTCCGCGCCTTCCAGGCCGTACTGCTTTCCGCACCAGCCGGGAATCCGGACCGCCAGGGTGAAGTCCGCGTCCTTTGCAGCGATTTCGAACCGCACGGCCCATTTCCGCGGATCCTCCCGGTTCACAGCGGTGCGCACCCGCGCTTCCTTTCCGCCTGCGTTTTTTGTTACTTCTGAGCTCATGAACAGGTGGGTGTACAGGGTATGCTCATCCTCCGTATAGGCATAGGCCCCCAGGGAGCCCAGCAGCCTCGCGATGTTCGGCGGGCAGCAGGCGCAGCCGAACCACTTCTGGCGCACCGTTTTGACGTGCAGCTTCCGGGCGTCCCGGTGATTCGCCTCCGGCCACACCTCCAGGGGATTGACGTAGAAGAAGCTCTTTCCGTCCAGCGCGATCCCGCTGAGCACACCGTTGTACAGCGCCCGTTCCATCGCGTCGGCATATTCGCTCTTCATTTCCATCTGCAGCATTCTCCGGGCGAAAAAGCACAGCCCGATGGCCGCGCAGGATTCCGTATAGGCCATGTCATTGGGCAGATCGAAGGGAAAATTGAATGCCTCCCCGATGTTCGTGGCGCCCACGCCGCCGGTGATATACATCTTGTCCCGCGTAGTGCTCCGGAAAAGCTCCCGGCAGGCTTTCTTCAGGGATTCGTCCCCGGTGATCCGGGCGATGTCCGCCATGCCGCTGTACAGATACATGGCCCGCACCGCGTGACCCTTGGCCTCGTCCTGCTCCCGTACGGGCTTGTGGGCCTGATAATAGGAATTCCTTTCCTCCGTCTGCTGCCAGCCGGGCCGGTCGTCGTGCTCCAGATTGAAATAGTTGGGCTCCCGCCCCCGCTCGTCGATGAAATACCGGCTCAGCTCCAGGTATTCCTCTTTACCGGTTTCCTCATACAGCCGCACCAGAGCCATCTCGGCGATTTCATGGCCGGGATATCCATGCTTCTTTCCTTCCTCCGGGCCGATCTTCTGGCGGATATAGTCCGCGAACTTTTCCGCCACCTGCAGCAGCGTTTCGTTCCCCGTGGCCTGATGATAGGCGGCCGCCGCCTCCGTCAGATGGCCGAAGCAGTACAGCTCATGGTTGTCCCGCAGGTTGGTGAACTCCCCGTTCCGCCCGTTCAGGATATAGTAGGTGTCCAGATAGCCGTCCTCCGCCTGGGCCTCGCTCACCAGCCGGATCGCCTCGTCTGCCGTGGCCTGCAGTGCCGGATCCGGATGCCGGATCAGGGAATAGGCCACCGCCTCGATCCATTTATATACGTCCGTATCCTGAAACAGGAAGCCGTAGAACTTGTCCGGATCCGGCTTTTCCGGATCCTCCGGCAGCACCTCGAAGGGAACCTGCGTGAAGACCGGCGGCTGAAAGCCCGGTTCCCGGGACCGGAGCCGCAGCGCCCTGGCCGCCCGCATGTTGTGAATCGCGAAGCTGGGGGAAGCCCCGGGAACCCGGTCGTTCAGGGCCTCCCACTGGTAGGGGATCACTTCCCGGCGCACCAGTTCCTGTTCCGCCTGCCAGAATTCATCCGTAATCGTCACGTGCTGAAGCTCCATCGGCCGGTTTTCCTGCTGTCTGTTCATAATGCCTCCTGTACGCGTTTCCGTAGTTTTTCCTGACCGTTTTGTTTTTCGACAGGGAAAAGTGCAAATCCTTCCGTTCCCTGTTCCTGAAAGGAAAAGTCCGCCGGAGGTTGTTTCCGGCGGATGGGGTTTCGGAAAAAAGCGGATTACCAGAGCGCCTTTCCGCTGTCTTCGGCTTTCGCGAAGGGACCCGGCAGGGTGTCCGTTCCCCGGGGAGAACCGAAGTAGTCCCGGTTGAAGATAATGTCGGTACCGTCGGTGTTCTCAAACCGTTCCTCCGGTTCGAAGGCCTTGCCCAGCACGTCGCTGGTGATGATGCCGTCCTGGAAGTTCTTCAGCTTTGTATAGAGGTTCGTCTTCAGGCTGTACTTCCCGTCCTTCTCCGTCAGGACCACCTTCACGCCGCCCTTTTTGTCCTCCAGGAAGTGTTCCTCCTTGTGGTAGACGGTGGCGCCGTTGAAGTAGGCGTTGCCGTTCACCCAAACCGGCAGATGGCCGAAGTGCGCCGCCGCCAGGCCGCCCATGTTGGGCTCCGCCCCGGGCAGGAAGGGCGCCATCCACTCGTCATAGGTGGGGAAGATGTCAAAGGGCGCCGTGCCCACGGTCTGATAGTCCGCGTCGGTGGGCTTCTTGTCCGGGTTCACAGGATAGGCCTGAACGAAGATGTTGTTGTAGATCCTGTCGTCCCCGTGCAGAATGGTCATAAAGCCGGCCACCTCCGTGCGATGACGGATGTGATAGGGGGTGTAGCGGGGCTCCCGCTGACCGTTCACAACGCTGTCCACGCCGCTGTTGATCAGGCTGAAGGCGCCCAGCATCAGGTTATGGACGCACGCGATGCCCTCGCTGGGGATGGTCACGGACACCGGGGACAGCAGCAGGTTGTTGTCGATCAGCGTCGGGCCGTGGCCCACCTCGATGAAGACGTCCGTGGAGAACATGGCGCCCCGGGCCTGTTCCCGGCCCTCCGGCCGCCAGTTGTCGTGCATCAGGTTCTGGCTGATCCGGGCGCCCTGGGCTTCCCAGTCCAGCCATACGCCCATGATGCAGTTGTGTATATGGTTCCGGCGGATAGTCACGTCGATGGCCGCGTGCAGCTTGATGCCCGCCGTCTCCGCGCCGCCCAGCTGCTGGGAGTTGCAGATATGGTGAATATGGCAGTCCTCAATGATCGAGAACACGCCGCCCATCCGGCCCACGATGCCGGTCTGCTCGCAGTGATGCACCTCGCACCGGCGGATGATATGGCTTCCGACCTTTTCCTTCAGCCACCCGTGATACTGGCCCCGGCATACCGCGTCCCGCTCCATCTGGGTCGGGCTCTTGACCCGCTTGTGATAGAAGTACATGTCATTCTCGGGATCCAGATATTTTCCCAGGGAGATGCCGCAGCACCGGCTGTTGGAGACCTCGCAGTCCTCGATAATCCAGCCTTTGGACCAGTGGGGCCCGATCAGGCCGTCCTGATAGGCGGCGGGCGGCGCCCAGGTGGTGGCGGCCTTGGTCAGCACGAAACCGCTGACCGTGATGTATCCGATCCCGGTCTCCTCCGGCATGAACACATTCCGGCGGACGCTGATCTCCACTTTTTCTTTGTTCGGATCCAGACCCCTGAAGTTGGCGTAGAGCACGGTCTCCTCTCCGTCCTGCTCCGTATACCACAGCCAGGAGGCCTCTTCCTGATTCCAGGCATAGGGATCCGGTTTCCCGGCCATGCATTCCTTCAGGGAGGAGGTCTCAAACATCGCCCGGTCGTTGAGATACACCGTGCCCGTATGCCGTACGGTGGGAGCGAAATACCAGTCGCCGCAGACCTTTTCAATGTAGGGATTGTAGGCGCCGAAAATGCCGTTGTTCACCCGGGCGGTCCAGGTGGTTCCCTTGACCTTTTTCCATTCCCGGACCTCTTCCGCGCCGGTGATCACCGCGCCCCGCATCTCCGTGCTGCGGTAGGTGATGCGGTTCTCCTCCGTGCCCGCGTACACCGGGTTCACATACTCCCTGTAAACTCCCGGGGCCACCAGCACCTCGTCCCCGGCCTTCGCGATCTTCGCCGCGTCATTGATGTGCCGGAAGGGCATCTCCCGGCTGCCGTTTCCTTCCCGTCCCGCGTTGATATCCACATACCAGATCATGTTCCTTTTCTCCTTTCTCAGATGTAAGCTTGATAGTTTCCTGTCAGCATCAGCAGACAGAAGAAATACAGACAGTTGTCATAGTACCGGCGGACACCCTTCCGCAGGGGCGTTTCCCAGAAGCGCTTCAGAAACGCCTTCCTGTGTTCGCTGCCGCTGGCGATGGAGGCAGCCCCCAGCACCGCAAGAATCGCTGTGGGATGCATGGCCGGTTCATCCTGGGGTGTTCCGTCCAGTTCATAGGCCTGCAGGTCGCTGAGATCCTGCTTCGCGAAGAAGTCCTGCAGCCTCGTGGCCACATCGTCCTCCTCCGGATGCGGCCCGAACCACACATGATCCAGGGCAATGTTCTCCGCCACCCGGTAGGCATCGGAATAATACACCCAGGGTTTCCCGAACAGCAGCACCGTCTTTCCTTCATAGTCAGCGTATTCCGGGCTCAGCCCCGTCTCCGGGTGGGCCGATTTCACCAGGTATTCCCGGCTCTGCTTCGCCGCCCATCTCCAGAATTCCCGATCCTCTTCGTCCGCTTTCAGAGCGAAGAGATCGTAGAAATGGGGCAGATGATAGCTGGGGTCGGAGATCTTCATTCCCGGCACAAAGCGGATGTATCCGTTTTCCGGCTCCCACATGGGCTCTCCCCCGGGGATCATCTCGTGCTGATGCACCGCGTGACGCAGGATGTCCCGGGCCTGCTCCGTATAGTTGAACAGCCCTTCCCCGTCGCCCCAGCGGGCCGCCGCCATGAACAGGGCCATGGCGAAGTATTCTTCCCCGTCCGGGGCCGGGCCTTCCGCGTTGTGCTTCCCGTCCAGCTGCACCGACCAGGCGAAGTACCCGGCGTTGGGGCCTTCCCGCAGGCGCATGTAGCGGTCCGAGAAGATCCAGAGCCGGTCAAAGATGTCCTTCCGGTCCATCTGCACGCACATCATCATGCCATAGCTCATGCCCTCCGTCCGGGCGTCGATGTTCCCCGTGTCCACCATGCACCAGGCATCCTCCTCCGTCCGGTGGCAGAAATTCTCCTCCGGATCGAAGAAAATGGTTTCAAAGGCCTGCTCCACCCGCCGGCGCGCTTCCTCCGCGCCGATCCCGATTTCCTCCAGATAATTGGGATAGACGCCGCTCTCCCTGGCTCCTATGCTCATGCTGCCTCCGTTTTCCGGACCGTTCCGGATTTGTACGAACTTTTCGTCTTTTATTATGATGGACACATCTTTCCCTGTCAAGGTTGATTTTCGCCTTTTTTCCCTGTAAAATAGGAAAAAACTGCTTTCCGGAGGTTTTCTTGCATGCGTATCCTGCTGATTCGCCACGCGGAACCGGACTACACCGTCGACTCCCTGACCCCCAGGGGCTGGAAAGAGGCGGAGCTGCTGAGCCTGCGGCTGATGAACTATGAGATCCGGGATTTCTATGTCTCGCCCCTGGGCCGGGCCCGGGATACCGCGAAGGTCACCCTGGAGAAGATGGGCCGCACCGCCGAGGTGCTCCCCTGGCTGCCGGAGTTCCGGGGCCGCTGTCCCCATCCGGAAACCGGGAAGTCCCGTCTGCCCTGGGATCTGCCGCCCCGTCTCTGGTCCGCCTTCCCCGATGCCCATGATCCGGAGAAATGGGCCGATGCCCCGCTGTTTGCGAAGGGGGATGTCCGGCAGGTCTGGGAGGAAACAAAACAGGGCGTGGAGGAGCTTCTGGCCCGTTACTCTTTCCGGAAGGACGGGCCCGTCTGGCGCTGCGCGGAGAATCTCCGGGAAACCGTTGCCCTCTTCTGCCATTTCGGCATCTCCATGGCTATTCTCGGAGTTCTTACCGACTGTTCCCCCCTGGTGCTCTGGCACCGGACCCTCTGCCTTCCCTCCTCCGTGACGGAGGTGGTGACGGAGGAGCGGGTTCGCGGCGAGGTCTCCTTCCGGGTCACGAAGCTGGGGGATATTTCCCATCTGGAGTCCGCCGGGGAAAAAAGAAGCACTGCCGGATTGTTTCCGGAGTGCTTCACAGGCGTCGATTCCACGGATCCCGCGGTCAACGGAACCCTGGGCACGGAATGGAATCCGTAAGGATTTTCAGCTTACTGCACAAACTGGAACACGCAGAACCCCGCGTAGATGCACAGCAGAATGATCCCCTGCCCCCTCGTCAGCTTTCCGCGCTTCAGGGCCGGCAGCGTCATGAACGCCATTACAAACAGCATCACCGGGATATCCACGATCAGCGACACGGGAATGTTGCTGATCGTTTTGCTGCCCAGATCATAGATGGAGAAGGGCCGGATCACCGTGGCCAGACCGCTCACCAGCACCAGGTTGAACAGGTTGGCCCCCACGATGTTGCCCAGGCTCAGGGCGCTGTGGCCCTTGACCAGCGCCGTAATTGCCGTCACCAGCTCCGGCAGGCTCGTTCCCAGGGCCACGAAGGTCAGGGCGATCACCGATTCCGGCACTCCCAGGGCTTCCGCGATCTTTGTCCCGTTGTCCACCAGCAGCTTCGCCCCCACGGCGATGCAGGCCGCCCCGGCTACCAGCATCACGATGGATTTCCACAGCGGGCGCTCCGGTTCTTCCTCTTCCTCTCCGTCCTCCGCCCCCGGGCCGATCAGGCCTTTTTTCTTGCCGTTCCACAGGGTGTAGAAGATATAGAGCGCGAAAATCACCAGCAGCAGGATCCCGATCACCCGGGAGAAATATCCCGTGGCATAGGCGCACCCGGCATACAGCGCCGCCGCGGCAAAGAAGAAGATCACCGGCACTCTGAAGCTTTCCCCGTCCACCTTGCAGGGCCGGATCGCGAAGGTCAGGGCAGAGATCAGCGCCGTATTGCAGATCACGCTGCCGATGGCATTGCCGTAGGCGATCCCGCCGTGGCCCTCAAAGGCGCCCGTGGCGGAAACCAGCACCTCCGGCAGCGTCGTTCCGATGGACACCACCGTGGCCCCGATGATCAGCTCCGGCACATGAAGGCGGTGGGCCAGATCCACCGATCCGTCCACAAACCAGTCCCCGCCCTTGATCAGCAGGATCAGTCCCAGAAGAAACAACAGTACCGGCACCAGCATTCCCCGCACCTCCAGGCTCTCAGCATGCAGTCTATTCTATCACAGGATTCCGCTTCCGAAACCGCCGGAAAGACGGTTTATCCGCCGCTATTTCTCCGAATTCGGAAAAATAGATTTCTCAGTCTTTGTAGACGGCGAACAGTCCGCCGGCGCCGCCCGAGTGCAGGAACAGGACGTTCTCCGTCTCCCGGAAGGCGCCCTCCTCCGCCATCCGGATCAGGCCGGCAAAGGCTTTCCCGGTATAAACCGGATCCAGAAACAGCCCTTCCTCCCGGGCCATCAGCTGAACTGCTTCGTTTCCCTCCCGGGAGGGGATGGCATAGCCCGGTCCGCACAGATCCATCAGATGGAAATCCGCCGGGATGATGTCCAGGTCCGCTTCCAGCAGGTCCGCCGCCTCCCGCATCAGGGACAAAGTGATCTCCTCAAAGGGATCGGTATCCACCATCATGCCGTGAACCTTCGTTCCCGGCAGGAACAGTTTTGCCCCCAGGGCCAGGCCGGCCATGGTTCCGCCGCTGCCCTCGGCGCACACCAGATGATCGAAGGAAATGCCCTGCTCGCTGATCTCCTTCGCGCATTCCGCGTAGCCCAGGGTGCCCAGGGCGTTGGATCCGCCGCAGGGAATAATGTAGTACGGAACGCCGCGCTCCCGGCCGATCCGGTTCATCTCTTCATAGATTTCCGAATAGTGATCCGTATCTATGAAAATCACTTCCGTGCCCATCAGGTGCTCCAGCAGCTGGTTGCCCTCCCGGGCGGTCACCCCGCGCTTTTTCAGGATCAGCACCGGCTTCATGCCGAGTTTTCCCGCCGCCGCGGCGGTGAGCATGGCATGGTTCGACTGGGCGCCCCCGGTGGTAAACACCAGCTGCGCCCCTTTCTCCTTCGCGTCCGCCAGGAGGTATTCCAGCTTTCTCACCTTGTTGCCGCCCAGCCCCAGGCCGCTGAGATCGTCCCGTTTGATATACACGTTGGTATGAAGCCTCCGGCTGATGTTTTCCAGCCTTTGGATCGGCGTCGGGAAAATGCCCAGGGACACTTTCGGAAAACTGCTGAAGGATCTCATTGATATTCATTCCCCTTTCTCCGGAACAGAAAAACGCGCCCGTGATTGCTCAGGAACGCGTTTCTCGTCGCTGTCATTTACTGCTTCGCGATCTCCACCAGTTTGGCGAATCCCGCGGCGTCGTTGACGGCCAGATCCGCAAGCATCTTGCGGTTCACTTCGATGTTCTGCTTCTTCAGGCCGGCGATGAACGTGGAATAGCTCATGCCGTTGAGCCTTGCGGCCGCGTTGATGCGGGTGATCCACAGGCGGCGGAATTCCCGCTTGCGAAGCTTCCGTCCGATGAATGCATAGCGCAGGCTGCGGGCAACCTGTTCTTTCGCGGCGCGGTACTGCTTGGATTTTGCTCCCCAGTAGCCCTTCGCCAGCTTCATGACCTTGCGGCGACTTTTATGGGCGTTGACAGCCCTCTTGATGCGTGCCATGATTGTTTTCCTCCTTGCCGGTTAATGAGCTTATTTGTAAGGCAGCAGCTTATGGATGGTGCGGGCTTCCGCGGCATTGTCGACAATACCGGCGTTCCGCAGGTGACGGGTGCGCTTGGTGGTCTTCAGATGCACCTGATGGTTGGCGTTCATCTGCTTATGCTTTACGATACCGGATTTGGTAAAGGAAAAGCGCTTGGCAGCTCCGCGATGCGATTTCTGTTTAGGCATAGTGTGGTCCTCCTTCCAGTGCGGTTATTCCTGCGTCTCTTGCGAGGCAGCTTTCTCCCTCTTCGCCTTCTTTTCGGCGAAGGAGGCCTTGACGGCCTTGGGAGCCAGGATCATGATCATGTTGCGGCCATCCAGCAGCGGGCGGCGTTCCACCATACTGACGTCCTTGCACCTGTCAGCGAAATCCAGCATGACCTTCATACCGATCTCGCTGTGGGTGATCTGGCGGCCGCGGAAGCGAATGGAAACCTTAACCTTGTCGCCGTTTTCCAGGAAGCGGATCGCCATCTTTGCCTTGGTGTTCACATCGTTTTCTTCGATGGTGGCCGACAGCTGAACTTCCTTGATATCGACAACGCGCTGATTTTTCCGGTTCTCCCGCTCCCGCTTGGACTGTTCATAGCGGTACTTGTCATAGTCCAGCAGCTTGCATACCGGCGGCACGGCGGAAGGCTGAATCTTGGCCAGATCAAGCCCTCTCTCCTCGGCCAGCTGCAGCGCCTGCTGCGTACTCATGACGCCGAGCTGTTCGCCGTTCTCGTCGATCAGGCGAACCTCTCTGTCGCGGATTTCCTCATTGATCATCAGTTCGGTTGCGATGTCCATGCACCTCCGTAAATAAATGAGCGGCGGGCTTTGACCCGTCGCTCATGATCGCTTGGCAAAATCCTGATCCCCAGGATGCCTTGGAACCCGGCGGTGAAAACCGCGCAAGGTGAGAGACGGGCAGGCCTCTGCTTTCAAACAAATGGGATGATATCACATTCCCCCGGGGATGTCAACGGTTTTTTTACAGCGAGTTCACCAGTTCAAACAGGGAGTGGTTGAACTGCTTTTTGCATTTCAGCGCTTCCATGATGGGCATGTACATGACCCGGCCCTTCTGCATGCCGATGGCCTGGTTGCTGATACCGTCCCGCAGCAGGCGAACCGCCAGGTTCCCCGCTTCAAAGGCGAAGGCGCTGTCCCGGGCGGTGGGCTCCGCGCCGCGCTGCACATATCCGATCACGGTGGCCCGGGCTTCTGCCCCGAAGCACATCCGCTTCATGACCGAGGCAAAGCGCACCGCGCTCATGGGCTCCTCGGGATAGCAGGGCTTCCCATGGGAAGTCAGGAACTTGTACAGGTCGAAGGGCGCCATGGCCTCATAGCAGCCTTCCGCCATCACGATGGTGGCCCGGAAATTGCCCTTGGTCAGCTGGCTCTGCAGCTTCAGGGCGATGCTCTCCACTGTCCACGGCACCTCGGGCACAATCACGATCTCGCTGCCCGTGGAAACCGCCGCCGTCAGGGCGATATCGCCGCAGTGTCGCCCCATGACTTCCAC
>Ga0310696_10006225_pt1 | contig 14203 bp, 8 predicted proteins | sample AusTroGonzalo_MG_4_FD_203885 | JGI IMG/M metagenome (GOLD analysis project Ga0310696, IMG submission 203885) | Bovine rumen microbial communities from tropical cattle in Woodstock, Queensland, Australia - Gonzalo_02 (v2) (version 2) | ecosystem: Host-associated > Mammals > Digestive system >...
TATGGCAAAGAAAAATCTATCCAAGCAGAAAAAGATGGATACCCGCGTGAACTTCACGCCGATGGTAGACATGATGATGCTTCTGATCACCTTCTTCATGCTGTGTACTACCTTGGCCAAGCCGCAGGCCATGCAGCTGACCATGCCAAGTAACGACCAGCAGAACCTGGACGAGAAAGATAGGCAGGTGACGAAAGCCTCTCATACGATTACACTCTATCTGGGTGCAGACGACAAGGTCTGGTACATCGCTGGACTGCCTAACTACGATGACCCCAGCTGCGTCAAGCAGACCACTTACGGTAAGGATGGCATCGAGAAGGTCCTTGTTGAGCATACTACAGAGGAAGGCATCAACCCCGTGGCTAAGATCAAGTTGGCCAAGAAGGAGCTTGACGCGAAGAAGAACGAGTACAACTCGAAGATGACCGACGAGCAGTATCAGGAACAGCTCAGAAAGCTGAAGAAGGGTGAACTCCCCACCGGCGAGAAGGTTCCGACACTGACCTGTATCATCCGTCCGCTTCCGACAGCTACCTATGCCAACATGGTGGCCGCCCTCGACGAGATGCTGATTAGCAATATTGATAAGTACGTCATTGACGATATCGACAAGATGAGCGACGACGACAAGGCACTCATCGAGAAGGCAGGCGTCAAGTGATTAACCCCTAAAATGTAGAAAGACTATGGCAAAAATAGATCTTATAGACAATGGCTGGGTCGACCTCGTATTCGACGGTAAGAACCAGGCTTATGGAGCTTATCAATTGCGCAAGGACACGGGCAAGCGTAACCTCAAGGCGCTGCTCACTATGTTCGCCATGTTTGCTATCATCGCAGCCATCGTCATCGCGAAGGTTTCTATCGATAACTACATTGCCTCCCGCAATGCCGCCATCGAGACCGACGTAGAGCTGACGAGCCTGGCTGAGAAGAAGGAAGCCAAGGTAGAGCGTAAGGAAGAACCTCAGGTTGAGAAGATCGAGGTTGAGAAGGTAAAGAGCTCCGTAGCATTTACCACCCCTGAGATCAAGAAGGATGATGAGGTGCAGGAAGACCAGGAGATGAAGTCTCAGGACGAACTTGCATCCACCAACACCGCCATCGGTGCCTTCACCGTTGAAGGTAACGACGAGCAGGCTGGTGAGGTCCTCAAGGCTAAGGAAGTAATCGCACAGCCGGAACCCAAGGAAGAAGAGACAAAGGTCTTCGACGTCGTTGAAGAGATGCCTCAGTTCCCCGGTGGTCCCTCAGCTCTGTTCGAGTACCTTTCGAAGAATATCAAGTATCCGGTAGTTGCCGAGGAGAACGGTGTACAGGGTCGTGTCATCGTGACCTTCGTCGTCGAGCGTGATGGTTCTATCACCGACGTGAAGGTAGTCAAGAGCGTTGACCCGTCACTCGACAAGGAGGCAACCCGCGTGGTGAAGTCCATGCCGCACTGGATTCCTGGTAAGCAGAACGGTTCTGCCGTACGTGTGAAGTACACGGTGCCTGTGACCTTCAAGCTTCAGTAACCTCTGGATTGAAATGAACACATTCAACAAGTTAGTTGGATTAACACTTATATTAGGCTTGTTCCTCGCATGTGGGAACAAGCCTAATCCTGAATTGGAAGAGGCCTATCAGAAAGCCGCCAGCCGACTGGTGGCCGACGAGAGCTTCTACCCCATCATCGACGAGGAGCTGTACTATTTCCAGAACCAGACCCTCGACTCCATCACCCCCGTTTATATCAACGAGCAGGAAGCCGTCGAACAGCTGATGAAGCTCGAGACGTGGCTTGCCTTCACCACCCGTAACTATACGGCCAAGGAGAAGAAAAACCTGCAAGACCGCAAGTACCTGCCTCGGGCCATCCCCATCGCCTACGACGGACTTGCCATCATCATCAACAACGCCAATCCCGATACGTGCATCACCGTCAAGGACTTTGCACGCATCCTCCGTGGAGAGATCAGCCAGTGGAGCGACATCTATCCGCAGAACAAGCTCGGCGAGATTGATGTCTGCTTCGACAACCCCCTGTCGAGTACCGTGCGCTGGTGCGTCGACTCCATCCTCGGAGGCCAGCAGTTCAGTGCCAAGAACATCGGTGCCGTCAAGACCAGCGCTGCCGTTATCGACTACGTGGAGAACCACCCGAATGCCCTCGGCATCATCGGGAGCAACTGGCTCAACGACAAGCGCGACACCACCAATGTCACCTTCAAGAAGAATATCACCGTGATGGCCGTTTCCAAGATGGACTCCGCCAAGAGTTACAACAGCTGGAAGCCCTATCAATACTATTTATATAATGGTAACTACCCGATGATCCGCACCATCTATGCCCTGCTCAACGAGCCACGCAGTGGTGTGCCTACGGGCTTTACGCACTTCTGCCAGCTCCCCAAGGGCCAGAAAATCATCCTCCGTGCCGGACTATTGCCGAGATCAGCCAACATGAACGTCAGGGAAGTCATCGTGAACAGAGAGTAGAGAGTAGTGAAAATGAGAAGTGAAAAGTGAATAGTGAAATTAAACGTTTTAACAATTCAAACGTCATAGAGATGAGAGACAATTAACTGGAAGTCAAACTAACAAAAAAAGAGAATTATGAAAACGATCAAATATTTAGTAATGAGTGTGTTGCTGGCAGGTTTCAGCACCACCGCAATGGCACAGGAAGCAGAGCTCAACGCAGCCCTTCAGGCCATCAAGAACAATTCAGCCGACAAGGCAGAGTTAGTAAAAACAGCCCAGAAGAAGAACAAGAAGAATGCTGATGCCCTTGTGGCCATCGGACAGGCCTTCTTGCAGCAGAACGACACGGCCCAGGCCCGCGTCTTCGGTAATCTGGCAGATGTAGCCGCCAAGCACAAGTCAGCCCCCGCATTCATCCTGCTGGGCGATGTCGAGGCTTACGCCAACGACGGTGGTAAGGCCGCCAGCTACTACAACCAGGCAACTGTTGCCGATCCAAAGGATCCCACAGGCTACCGCAAGTATGCACTGGTCTATCGTAAGATTTCTCCGAAGGGTGCCGTCCAGAAGTTGGAAGACCTGAAGCTCCAGCGTCCTGACGTCGAGGTTGACGAAATCATCGGCCGCATCTACTCGCTGTCTCTCAAGTATGACGATGCCATCGCCGCCTGGAAAAAAGTGCCCGTCTCCAAGATGGAGCGTTCCACCATCGTCGACTACGCACTGGCCAACTTCTTCCTCGGCAAGCAGGAAGATGCCCTCAACGTAGCCAAGCAGGGGCTCGCCATCTATCCGCGCGCTGCTGCCCTCAACCGTCTGGCCATGATGACCAGCGTGGAGCTCGGCGACTTCGATGGTGCCAAGAGGTACAGCGATGCCCTCTTCAACCGTTCCGACAGTGCAAAGCTGGCCCCGTCAGACTACTACTATACGGGTCTTGCCTTCGCTGGTACCAAGGACTACGAGAAGGCCATCGACCAGTATCAGAAGGCTATTGCCGACACCGCATCCAACAGCCTCGTCAAGAAAGTTGACGTGCTGAAGAAGCTCTCTGACACATACGGTGAGATGGAGAACTACCCCAAGGCCGTGGAGACCTATAAGATCTTCCTGGCAGAGAAGGAGAAGCCGACCATGAACGAGTTCGCCGCTTTAGGTACTCTCTACTCCAAGTATGCTGACAAGCTGACCGACGCTGTTGAGAAAGAGGCAGCCTTGAAGCAGGCCGATGCCGTCTATCAGGAGATGGGCGAGAAGTATCAGGACGCTATCGAGTATGCCACCTATATGCGTGCCAACATCAACAGCAAGCTCGATCCCGACTCCAAGAAGGGACTTGCAAAGCCCTATTACGAGCAGCTCGTAAGCCTGCTGGCATCGAAGGCTGACAGGAGCAAGGCCGACAACAACCTGCTCACCACAGCCTATCACTATCTGATGGCTTACAACTTCCTCGTGAAGAACGACAAGGTAACAGCCAAGGAATTCGCCAACAAGATCCTGCAGATCAGTCCTGACTACGCTCCTGCCATCCAGATCCGCGATCTGAAATAAGAGATAATAATCCAACAAACAGGGGTGCCAGTTGACACCCCTGTTTATTATATATTTAATCATTACAAGTTTGGGCTTTAGATTAATTTGAGAAAAGATAATAAACAATAAGGTATGATACGCTTCTTTCAGACTCCACAGAAGGCGGTGATTGCCACAGAGGTAGATCATCAGCTGAGTGAACAGGAAATCAAGGAATTAAACTGGTTGTATGGCGAGGCTACGCTCTTGGATGCGGAGACGCTCGACGGTTACTTTGTAGGTCCGCGCCGTGAAATGGTGACCCCGTGGTCGACCAATGCCGTGGAGATTACGCAGAACATGGGTCTCAAGGGCATCAGCCGTATCGAGGAGTATTTCCCCGTTGCGAGCAAGGATGCAGAACACGACGAGATGCTGCAACGCATGTACAATGGTCTTAACCAGGACATCTTCACCATCAACATCAAGCCGGAGCCCATCAAGTATGTGGACAATCTGGAGGAATACAACGAGCAGGAGGGTCTGGCCCTCTCACCCGAAGAGATTGAGTACCTTCACGGCTTGGAGAAGCAGAACGGCCGTCCGCTGACAGACTCTGAGATCTTCGGTTTCGCCCAGATCAATTCTGAGCACTGTCGTCATAAGATCTTCGGCGGCACGTTTATCATAGATGGCAAGGAGATGGAGAGTTCACTCTTCGCGATGATCAAGAAGACCACACAGGAGAACCAGAACAAGATCCTCTCGGCCTATAAGGATAATGTGGCTTTTGCACAGGGCCCCGTCGTAGAGCAGTTTGCACCGAAGGACCAGAGCACCTCAGACTATTTCCAAGTGAAGGATATCGAGAGCGTGATTTCACTGAAGGCTGAGACACACAACTTCCCCACCACGGTGGAGCCGTTCAACGGCGCTGCTACCGGTACGGGCGGTGAGATCCGTGACCGTATGGGCGGTGGCGTAGGCTCTTGGCCGATTGCTGGTACGGCGGTGTATATGACGGCATACCCGAGAATTGACGGTGGAAGAGATTGGGAGGATATCCTGCCCGTACGCCAGTGGCTGTACCAGACGCCGGAGCAGATTCTGATTAAGGCCTCGAATGGTGCAAGTGACTTCGGAAATAAGTTCGGGCAGCCGTTGATCTGCGGTTCGGTACTGACGTTTGAGCATCAAGAGGCTCCGGAAAGTTGCTGTGGCACAGCAACAAACTCGACGAAATATGCATACGACAAGGTGATTATGCTGGCTGGAGGCGTGGGATATGGAACAAAGCGCGACTGCCTGAAGAAGGAGCCACAAAAGGGTAATAAGGTGGTGGTCGTTGGTGGTGATAACTACCGCATCGGCTTGGGCGGCGGTAGCGTGTCCTCAGTAGATACAGGCCGTTATTCGAACGGTATTGAGCTGAACGCCGTGCAGCGTGCCAACCCCGAGATGCAGAAGCGTGCCTACAACCTGGTGCGTGCCCTCTGCGAGGAGGATGTGAACCCTGTTGTCTCTATCCACGACCATGGTTCTGCTGGTCACCTGAACTGTCTGTCGGAGCTCGTCGAAGAGTGCGGTGGTGAGATCGATATGACCAAGCTGCCCATCGGCGACAAGACATTGAGCTCGAAGGAGATCATCGCCAACGAGAGTCAGGAACGTATGGGCCTGCTCATCGACGAGAAGCACATCGAACATGTGCGTAAGATTGCCGAGCGCGAGCGTGCCCCGCTGTATGTCGTCGGTGAGACCACGGGCGATGCCCACTTCTCGTTCAAGCAGGGCGACGGCGTGAAGCCCTTCGACCTCGACGTGGCCCAGATGTTCGGCCACTCGCCGAAGACCATCATGCGTGACAATACCGTGGAGCGTCATTATGAGAATGTCACCTATTCACAGGATAAGATAGAGGAATACCTGGAGCGTGTGCTCCAGTTGGAGGCTGTGGCTTGTAAGGACTGGTTGACCAACAAGGTGGACCGTTCCGTGACAGGTAAGATTGCCCGTCAGCAGTGTCAGGGTGAAATCCAGCTGCCGCTGAGCGACTGTGGTGTCGTTGCCCTCGACTATCGTGGTGTAAAGGGTATTGCCACCGCCTTGGGTCATGCGCCTCAGGCTGGCCTGGCTGATCCAGCCGCAGGCTCTGTACTCTCAGTAGCCGAGGCACTGACGAATATCGTCTGGGCACCGTTGGCTGAGGGTATGGACTCCCTGAGTCTCTCTGCCAACTGGATGTGGCCCTGCCGCAGTCAGGAGGGTGAGGATGCCCGTCTGTATGAGGGTGTGAAGGCACTGAGCGATTTCTGCTGCGACTTGCATATCAACGTGCCGACTGGCAAGGACTCGCTGTCACTCTCTCAGCAGTACCCCAACGGCGAGAAGATCATCTCCCCGGGAACGGTCATCGTTTCTGCTGGTGGTGAGGTCAGCGACATTAAGAAGGTGGTGAGCCCCGTTCTCGTCAACGATAAGAACGCCTCCATCTATCATATCGACTTCAGCTTCGACGAGCAGCGTCTTGGTGGTTCGGCTTTCGCCCAGAGCTTGGGTAAGGTGGGCGACGATGTGCCGACGGTGAAGAATCCTGAATACTTCTGCGATGCCTTCATGGCTGTACAGCAGATGATTGAGAAGGGGTGGATCATGGCTGGTCACGATATTTCGGCCGGTGGTCTGATTACCACGCTATTGGAGATGTGCTTCGCCAATACCAAGGGCGGTATGCACATCAATCTGCACGATTTGGCAACCTCCCCCAACCCCTCCGAAAGAGGGGAGATTGACCTTGTCAAGATACTCTTTGCGGAGAACCCAGGCGTAGTGATTGAGGTGAGCGACGAGCATAAGCAGGAGTTCAAGGACTTCATGGAGGAGCAGGGTGTTGGCTTCGCCAAAATTGGTTATCCCGTTGAGGACAGCCGCAGCATTGAGATTGTTTGTCCTAGTACGACTAGTCAAACTAGTGAGACTAGTTCTACTAGTTTCGATATCGACGCCCTGCGCGATGTATGGTATAAGACGAGTTATCTGCTGGATCGCAAGCAGAGCTTCAACGGCAAGGCCAAGGAGCGCTTCGAGAACTACAAGCAGCAGCCTATCGAAATGAAGTTCAACAAGGAGTTCACAGGCACGCTGGCGCAATATGGGCTCAAGCCTCGTAGGGAAGTTAGTTGCTGTGGCACAGCAACATACAAGACGCCAAAGGCTGCTATTATCCGCGAGAAGGGAACCAACGGAGAACGCGAGATGGCCTACTGCCTCTACCTCGCCGGCTTCGACGTGAAGGACGTGATGATGACCGACCTGATCAGCGGTCGCGAGACACTCGAGGACATCAACATGATTGTCTTCTGCGGCGGTTTCTCCAACTCCGACGTGCTTGGCTCGGCCAAGGGCTGGGCTGGTGCCTTCCTCTTCAACCCCAAGGCCAAGGAAGCTCTCGACAAGTTCTATGCCCGCAAGGACACCCTCTCATTAGGTATCTGTAACGGTTGTCAGCTGATGGTCGAACTCGGCCTCACTGGGGCGAAGGGTGCCAAGATGTTGCATAACGACTCACATAAGTTCGAGAGTGAGTTCATCACGCTGAGCATCCCACAGAACAACAGTGTGATGTTCGGAAGTCTGAGCGGCAACAAGCTCGGCCTCTGGGTGGCTCACGGAGAAGGTAAGTTCTCGTTGCCCGAGGCAGAAAGCAGCTATAACGTGATTGCCAAGTACAACTACCACGGCTATCCCGCTAATCCTAACGGCTCCGACTACGACGTGGCAGGTATCTGCTCGGAGGATGGCCGTCATCTCTGCATGATGCCTCACTTGGAGCGTGCCATCTTCCCCTGGCAGAACGCGTGGTATCCCGCTGACCGTCGCAACGACGAGGTGACGCCATGGATTGAAGCCTTCGTCAACGCCCGCCGCTGGGTTGAAAACCAGAAGTGAATAGTGAATAGTGAAAAGCGAATAATTTGCTACCGCTCTAACAGTGAACGTTTACAGGGAATCGAAAGTTCCCCTCCCTTGGGGAGGGGTTGGGGGTGGGCTCTTTACCACCTTCTTTAAGATTGGCATATTCACCCTCGGTGGGGGATATGCCATGATACCATTGATAGAGGAAGAAATGGTCAATAAGAAGCAGTGGGTGTCGAAGGACGAGATGCTCGACCTGATCGCCATTGCCCAGAGTTGTCCTGGTGTCTTTGCCATCAACATCGCCACCTTCATCGGCTATAAGCTGCGGAAGACGCGAGGAGCCATTGCTACCACCCTCGGCACTGCCCTACCCTCGTTCCTCATCATCCTCGTCATTGCCATCTTCTTCAAGCAGTTCGAGGACAACAAGGTGGTGGCGGCCATCTTCCGAGGCATCCGCCCTGCTGTGGTTGCATTGATCGCTGTGCCCACCTTCCGTTTAGGACAGCGGGCAAAGCTGAATAAGTTCACCATTTGGATCCCCGTCGTCTGTGCCCTTGCCATCTGGGCACTCGGCGTTTCACCCATCTGGATCATCATCATAGCCGGCCTCGGTGGCTGGCTCTATGGACTCTATCAGCATCGGACAGGCACGGACTCATACGGACCCAATAAGTCGCCATACCCAAAGTCCGAGTAAGTCCGAGTCTGCCTGATGCAAATAACAATCATTGCAATATGATATTCGTCAGTTTGTTTATCACGTTTTTTGAGATTGGCCTCTTCGGGTTTGGTGGGGGCTACGGGATGCTGTCGCTGATTCAGCACGAGACGGTGGAGCATTATCACTGGCTCTCGACAGCTGAGTTCACCGATATCGTCGCCATCTCGCAGATGACACCTGGCCCCATCGGCATCAACTCCGCCACCTACTGCGGCTATACCGCCATCCATAATGCAGGCTACAGCCATCTGATGGCCATCCTCGGCTCTGCCACAGCGACCATCGCGCTGGTACTGCCCTCGCTGATACTGATGATACTGATCAGCAGGATGTTCATGAAGTACATGAACACCCCGCTGGTACAATCAATCTTCACAGGCCTGCGCCCTGCCGTCGTAGGCTTGCTGGCTGCTGCTACCCTATTGCTCTGTAACAGCGAGAACTTCTCTTCCCCAACAGAGAACCCCTGGCAGTTCTTCATCAGTTGCGCCCTCCTCATCGCAACTGCCTTCGGCACGGGCTACCTGAAAATCAACCCTATCCGAATGATCTGCTACGCAGGTCTCGCTGGTCTGCTGTTGCTCTATTAGAGACCGCTTTCCATCAATGAACGGAGCTGCTGAATGCCTTGATGGTTGTTGTCGAGGGCTTCAACCTCCTCTAAATATTTCTGAGCCTTTTCTTTATCACCCATGCCATAATAGCCAAGGGCGAGCATATACTTGCAGTGTATCTCGTTCTTCACGTCGAGGCTATCATCCCAGATGAGCAGGTCTGGCAGAGAGACGGCAAAGTAGTCCATTACCTGATGCTCAAAAACGTGCTGCTTCCCGTAGTTGATGAGCTTGTGAAAGAGGCTCCGCGCCTTGTCCTCCTGTCCTAACGCCCGATAACAGAGGCCGGCATAGAATATCTTGTCGGGCTTCGCATCGTTGTAGTACATGGCAGCAGCAGGCTCTGTAGGACCAACGGTTCCTTCTTCGTAGCGTCTGAGGAAATAGAGGAAGTCGTTATCCTGCGCACCATGAAGTTTACCCTCACCAAGATGCGGGGGGTAGACGAGACACGCTTCGAGAAGCTGGCATGCCCTTGCTGATTGCGGATCGTCTTTAAGGAGCCGTTTGGCAAGTTCCACGCGGCAGATCTGATACTGTGCAGGCACCTTTCCTTCGCCACCCTCCCACGGATGGAACTGGTGGGCATCGAGCTTCGCCATTGCTTCCTCATAGCGGCCCAGCTGGTTCAACAGGGTAATCTCTTCGAGTATGAGGTCATCGCGCTGAGCAATCAGTTGCGGATATTGCTGCAGGAAGTCGAGACGCTGCTGATGCGGACGGTGCAGACGCTTGTAGAGTTGGTCGAGTTCCATAAGGATGCGACTGTCGGTCTCGTCGAGATGGAAAGCCTTCTCCATATATTCCAGAGCTTCCTCTTGACGGTCTTGCTTATTAAAACGTGCCAGTGCCAGATTACGCCATACCGTCGGGAACTTCGGGTCGAGTTTCGCAGCCTGTTCCCAATTCTCGATAGCCACATCATACTGCCGCTTGTCATAATACAGGCACCCAAGGAAATAAGGCAGATGAGCATCGTTGAAGACTGGTATCAGACTGAGCTCCTTCAGGATCATGGCATCCTCCAGACGGTTGGGGAAGCAGTAGTCGGGACTCACCTTGGCTGCTTTCTGCAAATAGGCAAGCCCTTCCGACAGTTTGTTCCAATAGGTCAGATAATAATAGGTGAGCGGCGACTCCTCCACCCCGTTGTCGATAGCCGTCTGCAACACCAGTGTGGCCTCATCCGTCAGTTCTGCGTGGGCATAGTCGAAGGCCGTTTCATGGTAATTATAGATATTACCGTGCATCAACTCGACCATCCGCTCCAGAGGCTCTTCACTGCCAGTCAACAGATGTTCCTCCACCATACAGACGTAATTAAATGGATCTATCCTGTAACTCTCCTTGATCCAAGCCAGTGCCTCGTTCATACGTCCCTGCTTACGCAGGGCGACAGCCTTCATAGCACGAGCCTGATGGTTATGGCTGTTACTGATGAGCGCACGTTCCAACTCGTCGAGGGCATCCTCCCATCGCTCATCTGACAGACTAATACAAGCGGCCTCGAAGTAGCCGGCATCCGCCCACGCTTTGTTCCACGTTGATTTCCAGAAAAGCTCGTAAGCCTCTTCCCACTGATGATGGAATCTCTTGACAATACCAAGATAGAACAGCGCCTCACCGTCGTATGGATTGGGATTGCGCTTCTTCAAGACCTTCACTGCAGTCTGCAGATACGGTTCTGCCTTCTCGAAACGGGCACGGCGCAGATACCAGAGACCCGTCTGCAGGTTACAACGATAGTCCAAGGGATCACGCCGCAGACCTTCCTCGTAATAGTCGATGGCCGACCATGTGGCGTGGCGGTATTGTTCCAAATGCAGGCCCGTCAGATAGAGTTGGTCAATGGTCTTCGTGTCCTGTGGTGAGAGGGCTGCCTCGGCAGCATCAGGGATAGGCCGTATCTCGTCAGGCTCGGCAACCCATTCGAGCAAGGGCCGCAGTCGGGGCTTCCCAGCACGGTCGATGGTAAGGCGGAGGTCTCCGAGCGGCTCCTGGTCTGTCTCGACGGTCTCAACAAGCACCTCCTCAGGGCTGAGCGTCACCACCTTGTCATAATACACCTCGCCAGATTCACCGTCAAGCACGATTCTCACCGTCTGCTTCGATGTGGCCAGAATCTTAAAGGTGACCTTACCCTCGCACCTCTCTTCAATATTCATAATAAAGTCCTTCGAGGCCTGTTTCACGATGCCAATCTCCCGATACGGCATGAAATACTGCACGAACTGCTTCTCCTCGTAGGGCATCAGCCATGAGAAATCAGGTTGGTTCTCAGTATATACGCCTGCCATCAGCTCGATGTAAGGCCGATACCCTGCGTTGTCGGAAGCGGAGCAATTGTCAATTGCCAATTGTCCATTATCAATTGAATCCGTCAGGTTCCTGTCCCAGGCACGGCCGAAGTCACCGTTACCCCAGGTCCACTGTTTTTTGCCTGGTGAGAAATGATGCGAGGCCACATGCAGCATGCCGCCCTTCGTATCGTTCTCGTAACCGCCCTCGAAGTCGTACTTCGAATTCACGGCCATATAGCTTGTCGGCACCTTGATATTCTTGTAGTTCGAAATATCCACGCCAGCCGAATAGTCCATCTTGTAATAGGTACCCGTGGCGATGGGGAAACTCGAGACGGCCCGTTTGCCATGATCGAACACCGCATTCACATCAGGCGGGAACACACTCTGATAGGCATCGTTCACCTCCACAGCGGGATTCGCCCACCAGAGGAAGGTCTGTGGCAATGGCGTGCGGTTCGACACACGACCCTGAATCTCAAGATAGGCACAACCAGGTCGCAGGGTGAAACCTGCCATCCCCTTTTGGTGGAACATCCGTTCCATCTCATTCACCCATACCGTCACTGAGCCGTCTTCATTTTCCACGATCGTCGAGTCCACAGGCAGATAGGTCGAAGGACGATGGTGCTGCGGCCAGTTGAACTCGATGCCACCCGAAATCCAAGGCCCCGTCAATCCCACAAGGGCGGGCTTGATGACATGGTTATAGTACACGAAGTGGCGCTGCTTGATCTTGTCGTACGCCATCTGGATGCGTCCGCCCAGTTCAGGCAGGATCATCACCTTGATATACTCGTTCTCCAAATAGACGGCCTTCCACTCCTTGTCCACCTTCTCATCCGAGATAGACTCAATCACGGGATATGGATACACCACACCGCTACTGCCCTGATACACTCGCTTCTCCAGGAAGATCGGGTTCTTCTCAGCTTTCCCTATTTCATACGTTGGTATCGTCACCAACTCTCTCCAAGCTTTAACAGTTGACATATATTTCTTTTTGAATGAATACTCTTTTTTGTTTAGACTTATTTTACCAATTCGCGCTCCAGTTCCTCTAAGCTCTTGCCTTTGGTCTCCGGACAGCGACGGAACAGGAATACAAAGGCACAGATGCAGATGGCGCTGTAGATCCAGAACGTGCCGCTGCTTCCTAATGCCGCATTCATCGATGGGAACGAGAACGTCAGCGTGCAGCAACCCACCCAGAGGGCGAAGGTACACGTAGCCATCGCAATACCACGGACACGGTGGGGGAATATCTCTGCCAACAGTGTCCAGGTGACAGGCCCCAGCGTCATCGCATAGACCGAGATCGCCGCCACCACCAATACAACCATCATGACGCCCTTGACCTCATAGAAATAGCAGGTGCCGAGCGTCAGATAGATCAGCCCCAAGCCGCCTGCACCTATCAGGATGAGCGTCCTGCGACCCCACTTCTCGATGGTGTAGAGCGCCACGAAGGTAAACACCACATTGGCAATGCCCGTGATGACGATATCGATAAACATACCGTCCACATCATAACCTGCACCCGTAAAAATCTCCTGCGCATAGTTGAAGATGACATTCGTGCCACACCACTGCTGGAACACAGCGATCACCAACCCCAAAAGCAAAACTTTTCTATACTTCGGTAAACTGAGAACTGAGAAGTGAGAACTGAGAGGTGTGATTTCTTCTACAGGCAGAGTCTGGGCTTGCGATGTTTTCTTACCTCTCAGTTCTAATTTCTCTGTTCTCAGTTTGATAAACACAGGCGATTCTGGTATGAAAAAGCTCATCACGAGGAACAGCGCAGCGGGCAACGTCTCAGCCCAGAACATCCAGCGCCAGCCCCAGGCGATGTTCCACGTCTGAGATTCTGCCACTGCGGTATCCCTCGCCAACAGCATGTTCACAATCTGCGCACTCAGGATGCCCAGCACGATGGTCATCTGGTTCAGGCTCACCATCCGCCCACGAATCTCCGTGGGACTGACCTCAGCGATATACATCGGCGACAGGGCCGACGCAACACCGATGCCCACACCGCCGATGAAACGTGCTATATTAAATAAGGTGAAGTCGTTGAACAAACCCGTGGCGACGGCAGACACCGTAAACAGCACCGCCGACAGCATCAACAAGGGCTTGCGACCGAACCTGTCAGCAGCCGAGCCTGCCACCATCGCACCTATCAGACAACCCACGAGGGCCGTCGACATGGCCACGCCCTGCAACAACGGCGATTCACTGATACCGAAATACAGTTCATAGAACGGCTTTGCGCCACCTATCACCACCCAGTCGTAACCGAAGAGCAGACCGCCCATCGCCGACACGGCGCAGATGAAATAAAGAAATCCTTTGCTTTGGTTATTCATTGTCGTTTATTGATTGATGATTGTTACTTGATTGACCTGTTCTCCTGGCGTCGTGTCTGCCTCACGGGGGAAGTAGATGGGCATATCCTTCTGCAAGGGGAGGATACGGAGTTCCAGCTGTCGGCAGTCTTTAGGCAGTCGCCAGAGAGCATACTGGAACGGACGTCCGTTATAGAAATTGTCATCTATCAGTTTCCCGTTGGCATACAGCCTTGCCACATCACCACGATAGTCAATTTGAAGAAGTGAAAAGTGAAAAGTGAAAAGTGAAAGGCTACGGGTAGGCGACCA
>Ga0310696_10006227_pt1 | contig 14203 bp, 10 predicted proteins | sample AusTroGonzalo_MG_4_FD_203885 | JGI IMG/M metagenome (GOLD analysis project Ga0310696, IMG submission 203885) | Bovine rumen microbial communities from tropical cattle in Woodstock, Queensland, Australia - Gonzalo_02 (v2) (version 2) | ecosystem: Host-associated > Mammals > Digestive system >...
CGGGTTTGACTTGCTTTAATACCCTGGTAAATGCGACCAAATGCGACCAAAATTGGTGGGCAGAAAAATTAAAGACTTTGTAAGTGCTTGATAATTAGCAGATTACAAAGTCTTTAATGTGCCTCGGATGGGACTCGAACCCATACGGCCGTTGCGGGCCAAGGGATTTTCTTGCCACTATGGCTTTCGCCACCAGTCTCTGTTTGTGGTCCGGACTATTCCTTCACCATGGATCCAGGATCTTTAGGTGTGTCGTGTCTAGTCTCTGCACCTTCCTCCTTTCAGAGGCTTGGCTCAAGATTACCATCGGCATTACCCGTTAAGGCTTCCTTGACTTTACGACATTCTACATCGTTCTTTTCGGAACGTGCACTCAATTTAGCTCTTCCTCGATAATTATTTGTCAAAGCATGGCAGTTCGGGCATAGCAACTGAAGATTATCGAGCCGATTATCCGTGTTGATTCCATTGATATGATGAATCTCCAAGGGGATTTGCTCGCCTTGCCAAAACTCAAGACCGCATTTCTCACATCTGTTAATCCCTGTCGTCTTTTTATAATGTTCTCGAAGTCTCCAGGAACACTTGTACGAAGAATTCTCGACAAAAATATCTTGATCTGTGAGACCAGCCTTGGGCTTAAAAGCAAGTCCAACATTCCAGCCCTGGCCCGTAAAATGAGAAATATCCAACTTATTATCAGCAATCAATCTGTTAATTGTCCGATAATTCCCACCAATAGGCCTAAGACCTAATTGCCGTAATACTCCAGCAACAGATTTATTATCTGCAACTGCTTGTCTAACATCCCCGATTGTATAGCCGACTTTACTCATATTGTAAAGTCAAGCATTACTCTCGTGTTTTACAAATAATTATTTCAAAGAACTAGCATAAGTCCCTCGTGTCTACCATTCCACCACCAAGGCGTGGGTGCAAAGGTAGCGATTTTTTGATTCAACTGCAATCTTCTTTTTGCCGGGCGGAACGGGCACCAGCGCCTCGCGATACGCGGCTCGGCGCTTGCCGCGGGACGCTGCGCGAGCTCTTTGGTGGGCTCGCTCGCGCCCGCGCCTGTCCGGTCGGGACCGGAATCGGGCAAAAACGATGCGACCCCTAAAGAATTTTCCGGGGGTCGCATCGAAAAAGGGCGATATTGATGCCGAGATTCGCCGGTCAAGCCTGCGAATGACAGTTAAGGACGGGGGCCACCGGCAGGGCGGCCGCCGCCCATGCCGAAGAAGCCGCGCTGCTCGGTCTTGGCGTTCGGGTCGATGGCCTTGGCGACGATCTCCGCAATCTTGCGGGCGCCCTGCTGGGTCGGATGGATGCCATCCTCCTGATAGAGGGCCTGCTGGTCGGCAAAGGCCGCGTGGAGATCGATTACCTCGAGCTTATTCTTCTTGGCGGCCTCCTGGATGGCAGGAATCACCTCCTCGGCGATGAGTTTCTCGTTGATGGTCCAGCTGTCCTTGAGCGCCGGAAGCGGCGTGCAGATCAGGATGCGGGGCTTCGAAGGCAGGGCCTTGAGCGCATCGAGCATCTTCTGCAGGTCGGCGGAGAACGCCTTCCTGTTGGTCCAGTTCTGCGTCTTGGTGTCGTTGGTGCCGAGCTTGATCACCACCACGTCGGGCTGGAACGCGAGGGCGTCCTCCCAGGCAAGTTCGTTCGTGTACGGCAGATCGGCGGAAGTCATCACCGTGCGGGCGCTCACGCCGAGATTCTTCACGAAATAGCCGTCACCCAGCATCGTCTGCATCTGGGCGGGGTAGCCGTTGGTCGTGCGCAGGTCAATGCCGTGGCCGTCGGTAATGCTGTCACCGATGCAGGCCACGCGGACGGCGTCCTGCTTCGGGGCCTTCAGGTTCTCCAGCCAGGAAGAGAGGTCGGAAACCATCTGGTCGTGATAGGCAAAGAAGGGCATGAAGCCGTAGCCGTGGCCGCCGGTGGGATAAATGTGCAGCGAGCAGCTGTTGCCGGCGTTGCGCATCGCGCTGTAATATGCGATCGCGTTCGGCACGGGCGGGACGAGATTGTCGTCGCTCGAGAGCACGATGAAGGCGGGCGGGGTGAGGTGGCTGCGCACCTGGTACTGGTTGCTGTAGAGGCGCACCAGCTCGGGATCCTTCTGGTTGTCGCCCAGCAGGCCGTCCAGCGAGCCCTGATGCGTACCGGGGCCCATGGTGATCACCGGGTAGACCAGGATCTGGAAATCGGGACGCAGCTCGTACGGCGTGTGCGTGGCGATGGTGGACGCGAGGTGTCCGCCGGCGGAGGAACCCATGATGCCGACGTCACGCGGATTCAGCTTCCAGACCGCGGCGCTATCGCGCACAATGCGGATGGCCGTCTCGACGTCCGTGATGGGAAGGGTCCGGTCTCCATGGGGAATGCGGTAGTTCACGAGCATGAAAGCGATGCCGCGCTCATTGAAGAACGGCGCCCAGGCCGATCCCTCATGGGTGTTGGACAGCACGGCGTAGCCGCCGCCCGGGCAATCGACCACGGCGCGGCCGCTCGGCTCCTGCGGCAGGTACACCACCATCTGGGCGGCTCCGTCCGGAGTCAGGTCCAGCGTAAACTGACGCGCCGGCTTGGCGAGTCCTTCGGGTTCAGCGGCCTGCCCGAAAGGGAAGCCACCCGGCTGTGCGCCGGCGGTCAGCGCGGCCGCCAGCAGCAAGGAAACGAACAGAATCTTTTTCATATCCGTAAAGTTAGAAATATTTCTTTTCCTGACGGTTCAGCGCGATGAAAATAAACAGCATCACGGAGAACGCCCACAACGACGAACCGCCGTAGCTCAGCAGCGGCAGCGGAATGCCGATCACCGGCATGAGACCAATTGTCATGCCAATATTGATGAACAGGTGCATGAACAGGCAGGCGGCCAGGCAGAAGCCATAGATCCGCGTGAACGGCTCCCGGCTCCGCTCGGCGTCGTTCATGATGCGCCAGATCAGCAGCACGTAGAGCGCGATGACCGCCAGGCAGCCCAGGAAGCCCCATTCCTCGCCCACGGTGCAGAAGATGAAGTCCGTGCTCTGCTCCGGCACGAAGCCGTAGGTCGTCTGCGTCCCCTGCAGGAAACCCTTGCCCGCAAAGCCGCCGGAACCGATGGCGATCATCGACTGGCGCACGTTGTAGCCCACGCCGGACGGGTCTTCCTTCAGCCCGAGCAGCACCTCGATGCGCTTGCGCTGGTGGTCCTGCAGGACATGGTCGAAGACGAAATCCGTCGCAAAAATCACCAGCAGGCCGGCCAGGAAAGCCAGCAGGGTGCGGAACAGGGCGCGGCGCCGCAGCGAAATCTCCTCGCGCCGGCTGGTACGCAGCACCTGCACGAAATAAGCCGCGCAAACGACGAACAGCACGATGGCGGACACCCAGCTGTGCGTGACGAGCGTCAGGATGAAAAGCAGGATCGCCATCCCCATCAGGAACAGCCACCAGCCCGACAGGCCCTCCCGGTAGAGCACGAAGATGAAACCGACATACACCAGCGCCGAACCCGTCTCGCTCTCCCCCAGGATCGCCAGCATCGGCAGGCCGATGATTCCCGCCACCGCCAGCAGGTGCCTGCGGTTGGACAGGCGGAACGACGGCTTGCCCATCAGAGCCGCCAGGACCAGCGACGTGGTGATCTTGGATATCTCGGCCGGCTGGAACTTGACCGGTCCCAATTCAAACCAGGAATGCGACCCCTTTACGTCCTTGCTGACGAAAATCACCAGGATCAGCAGGAAGAGCACCACGATGTAGGCGTATGGGGACACCACCTCCCACAGGCGGGGATTGATGATGAACAGGATCAGGATGTCCAGCGCGAAGGCCGTCATGATCCAGATGGCCTGTTTGCCGCTGCGCGCGCTCCAGTCGAAGATGGAAGAGGGCTCCGTGGAATGGATCGAGGCGTAGATGTTGAGCCAGCCGATGAGCACCAGCAGCAGATAGCAGCCGATGAGCCACCAGTCTATCGTCTTTTTCAGGCCCCGGTCGAGGGAACCGGGCGTTCCGTCCACTTTCAGCATACTCAGAAGAATCGGGTGGTCATCAAGCGGTCTTCCAAATACTTCCGTTCCGGAGAAATTTCCCCCGTGAGGTATTTCTCCAGCATCAGCGAAGCCACCGGCAGCGCCCAGGTGGCGCCGAAACCGGCGTTCTCAACATACGCGGCCACGGCAATCCTGGGATTGTCCTTGGGCGCGAAACAGATAAAGACGGAATTGTCCTTGCCGTGGGGGTTTTGGGCGGTGCCGGTCTTGCCGCACACGTCCAGCCCCGGAATGCGGGCGCTGAAGGCGGTTCCGCCCGCCGATCCGCCGCCGTTCACGGCCATATACATACCCTGGACCGCCGTCTCGAAGTGCTTCGTATCCACTTTCGTGTACTGGCGCTCCTTGAATTTGGGGTCGATCTCGACGCCCTCCGAGTCCTTGACGATATGGGGAATGTAGTAAAAGCCCCGGTTGGCCATCGTGGCGGCCAGATTGGCGATCTGGAGCGGCGTAGCGCCGATTTCGCCCTGCCCGATGGACAGGGAAATGATGGTCTGGAAACGCCAGCGGCCCTGCCCGTACATCCGGTCATAGTAGTCGGAGGTCGGGATGTTGCCGCCCAGTTCGGAGGGGAAATCGCTGCCCAGCTTGTGGCCGAAGCCGAAACTCAACACGTACTCGCGCCAGGCGTCGAAAGCCTCTTTCGTGCTCTTGTACGCCTTGTTGTCCAGGATGTTGCGGAGGACGTAACAGAAATAGCCGTTGCAGGAGGTGGCGATGGCGCTCAGCAGGTTCAGCGGCGAGGCGTGGCCGTGACAACCCAGCTTCCGGTTGTTTCCGTAAGGGAAGCCCGAGTTACAGGGGTAGCTGTATTCCGGCTTCAGGACCCCTTCCTGCAGGCCGATCAGGCCGTTGATCAGCTTGAACACGGAACCGGGCGGATAGGACGCCATCACCGTGCGGTTGAACATCGGTTTGCGCGGATTCTTCGCGATTTCCGCGTAATGCTTGCCGATGTCACTGAGCACGTCCACGTCGATGCCCGGGCTGGACACCATCGCGAGAATCTCGCCGGTGGACGGCTCGATGGCCACGACGGAGCCGACTTTTCCTTCCATCAGACGCTGTCCGTACTGCTGCAGGTGGGCGTCGATCGTGGACACGATATCCTTGCCCGGCTCGGCCTCTTTGTCCTCCGCCCCGTCCATGTAGGGCGACTGGACCCGGTTGCGCGAGTCGCGCAGGTAGATGTGATAGCCCTTCACGCCGCGCAGCTCCTGCTCCATCGCGGCCTCCAGGCCGGTCTTGCCGACATAGTCGCCGGAACGGTAGTCCGGATGCTCCTTGATGAAGTCCGCGTCCACTTCGGAAATGTAGCCGAGCAGGTTGCCGCCGGCATTGAAGGGATACTGGCGCACGCTGCGCACCTCCGCCCGGAATCCCGGGAAACGGTAGGCCTCCTCCACAAAGCGGATATAATTTTCCTGCGGGATATGCTTGAGGAACGAAAGCGTCTGATACCCGATGCGGGTGCGATACTGCCGGTAGTAGGCCATGCGTTCGCGGATGAAATCCGCCTCAACGCCCAGGGCACCGGCCAGCGCCAGCGTGTCAAAGGGCATCACGTCGCGCGGCGTCACGGTGATGTCGTAGCAAACCTCGTTGCCCACCAGGATTTCGCCGTTGCGGTCGTAAATGACCCCGCGGGGCGGGAAGATATAGTTGTAAACAAGCGAGTTGTTGGACGCATCCCGCTTGTATTTGTCATTGATGATCTGGATATAGAAGAGCTTCGCCAGCAAAATGCCGGCGACGACCAGCAGGCCGGTCACCAGTCGGTTTTTGCGGTTCATTTCCATCGCTCGTCGGATTCTTCAAGCAGAAGGAATGCGGCGGCCATCGACACGGCGGAGCTCGCCAGCAGGGACAGCAGGAACTTCAGCGTGCGGAAGCCGGAAGAATACATCCCGGCGCAGTCCACGGGGATGTAGACGATCAGGTAGATTCCCGTCAGCAGGAGGATGGCCCAGAGGAATTTCACCCAGCCCTGCCGATGGAAGGAAAGCGCCTCGTCGCGGATAAAGAATTCCTGTCCGAACACGATGCGGATCACCCTGCGCCGGAAGGCGGCCACGGGCACCAGCGCCAGCGAGGTCAGGCCCATCTGGCCGTTCACCAGGAAATCGGCAATCAAGCCCAGGATGAAAGCCAGGATCATCACGCGGACCGTTCCGCGCTCAGCAGGCAGGCAGAGCAGCATGGCCGGCAGGAACACGATGAAGACATAGGGCGTGAAATTGAAATAATTCCACAGCGCCGTCTGCGCAACGAACAGCAGGATGAATTTGAGTGCGGGAGACCTCATCGCGTGACCTCCCCTTCGGCCTCCAGGGCCATGATAGCCGCCCGGTCACGGTTTTCCACCACCGTCACGTAGCGAAGTCTGGAAAAATCCTGGAACAGTTCCACGTCCACCTGGCGCGTGGAACCGTCCACAAGCCGGCTTCCCCCCGTGACGCCAATGGGAATGTCCGGCGGGAAGATGCTCGAAAAGCCGCTCGTGCGCACGGTGTCGCCGGGCGCCACGTTGAAATGCGGCGGCAGATTGCTCAACAGGGCACGCCCGGAATGGCGCCCGTCCCAGGTAAGCGGCGCCACCAGTTCGGAACCGCCGATCCGCGCCCCGATGCTCATCTGCGGATTCATCAGCGTCAGGCCGTAGGAGTAGTGTTTGTCCACGGCCTGCACGACTCCCACCACGCCCAGGTCGGAAATGATGCCGGACTGGGGGTGGATGCCGTCATCCGAACCCTTGTTGAGAATGATGTAGTTGTGGGTGCGGTTGCGGCTCATCTTCACCACCGTGGCGGGCGTGTAGCGGTAGTTTGCCGCATTCCGCGCCGCCATGCGGGCCAGTTCCTCCCGATCCATGTCCAGGGCCTCATAGGCGCGCAGGCGCTCCTGCAGGAGGGCGTTCTCCGCCTGGAGCGAGCGGTTGAGCTCGTCCATCTGGAACTGGCTGCGCACCGTCTCGCCACTGCCCCACAAGAAAGCCATCGTGCGGTGCGAAGCGCGGTTCATCCAGATGTTCTGCAGGGTGGAACTGCTGCGCAACAACAAGAGCGCAGCAAGCTCCAACAGGATGAAGGTTGCCGCGCTGATCAGTAGGGAAGATGGCTTCTGGCCGGGCATCCTATCGCATCAGGAAGGTATAACGGTCAGTATGTTTGAGCGCATCGCACGTGCCGCGCGCCACGGCGTGGAGCGGATCGTCGGCCACGTGGAATTGGATGTTGACTTTGTCCTGGAAACGCCGTGCCAGGCCGCGGAGCAGGGCGCCGCCGCCGGACAGGTAGATGCCGTTCTCCACGATATCGGCGTAGAGCTCCGGCGGGGTGTTCTCCAACACATGCAGGATGGAAGCCTCGATCTTGGCGATGGACTTGTCCAGGCAGTGCGCGATCTCCTGGTGGGTGATCGTGGCCTCGACCGGGTGCGCCGTCATGAGGTTCGGTCCGCGGACGATGAACGGAGCGGGCTCTTCCTCGGCCGGAAGGTCGGGAATCACGGCGCCGATCGCCATCTTGATCTTCTCCGCCGTGATCTCACCCACACGGATGTTGTGCTGCTGGCGGAGGTAATATTGGATGTCGCTCGTGAACACGTCGCCGGCCGTACGGATACTGTCCTGCTGGACCAGGCCGCCCAGGGAGATCACAGCAATCTCCGTGGTGCCGCCGCCGATGTCGACGACCATGTTGCCCTGCGGCGCCTCCACGTTCAGGCCGATACCGAGCGCTGCCGCCATCGGCTCGAAGATCAGGAAGACGTCGCGGCCGCCGGCGTGCTCCGTGGAGTCACGGACGGCACGGATTTCCACTTCCGTGGATCCGGAAGGGATGCCGACCACCACCTTGAGGTTGGGGGTGAAAAGCTGGGAGCGGCGCCCGCCGGCCTGCCGGATGAACCCGCGGATCATCATCTCTGCCGCGTTGAAGTCGGCGATCACGCCGTCGCGCAGCGGGCGGATGGTCTTGACGCCCGGACTGGTGCGCTCATGCATCAATTTGGCCTGGGTACCCAGGGCCATGCATTTGCCTGTATTGTTATCGATGGCCACGATGCTGGGCTCGTCCAACACGATCTGGTCATTCTGGTAAATGACGGTATTGGCGGTGCCGAGATCGATAGCCAGCTCCTGATTCAGGAATGAAAAAGCCATATTTTTTTCGGTGTTTGTTTGAATTACAAATGTAAATAAAAATCCGTAATTTTGTGGAAGAAAATCTCCATTTATGCGCAGAAAAATTTACGGTATTTTCGTGGCCGGCGGGACCGGCACCCGTATGGGTGGCGATGTCCCCAAACAGTTCCTTTTGCTGGACGGAAGACCCATTCTCCAGTGCACCATCGAGCGCTTCCTGGAGGCGGAGCCGGACATGAAAATCATCACCGTTCTGCCCAAATCGCACTTCCAGACCTGGAAGGATCTCTGCGCCATCCATTCCTTCCATTGCCCGCAGGTGCTCGTGGCCGGCGGACTCACCCGTTTCCACTCCGTCCAGAACGCGCTGAAAAAGGTGCCCGACAACGCCATCGTGTCCATCCACGACGGCGTGCGGCCGCTGATCAGCACAGAGCTGGTACGCCGCATGCTGGACCGCATGCAACGGGGGGAATGCCACGCCCTGCTGCCCGTCGTGCCAGTCGTGGACACGCTCCGCTCCACCGACCCGGCCGTCCCGGATCCCGACCGCTCGAAGACGGTGGCCGTGCAAACGCCGCAGATCTTCCGCTCCGAGGACATCAAGGCCGCCTACACGCAGGCCTACGACCTCTCCTTCACGGACGACGCCTCCGTCGCGGCGCGCAAAGAAATACCGCTCACCTTCGAGCAAGGCGAGCGGTTCAATCTCAAAATCACGACACCCGAGGATCTTATTCTTGCGGAAGCCTTGTTGTCTTGTAATCCTTGACCCACACTTCGCGCTCGAAGGACTGGTCGAGGGAGATCATCGTGTCCGTTGACTGGATGTACGGGATGCGCTGGATGGTGTTCAGCAGGATGCTCATCAGGTGCTCGTTGTCGAAGCAGTACACCTTCAAGAAAAGGGCGGCCTTGCCGGTCACGAAGTGACATTCCACAATCTCGGGAATGTGCTTGAGTGCAGCCACGACGTCCGGGTACTTGTTGTCCTCCGACAGGTTCACGCTGATGAAGGCGCAGACATTGAGTCCCAGGGCGCCGGGCTTAACCACCATGCGGGAGCCGGTGATGACCCCGTTGCTCTCCATTTTGTGGACCCGCTGATGGATGGCGGCTCCGGAGATGCCGCATTCCCGGGCGATTTCCAGGAAAGGCATCCGGGCGTTGTTGACCAAGTAGGAAAGAATCTTCCTGTCGATCGCGTCAATCTGGTAATTTGCCATATATGCTACTAACTATTGTTTCCTGAATCTGCGGGCCTTGGGGGCGCTCTCCTGGGCGGGAGCAGCCTCAATGATCTTCCGGCAGGCCTCCTCGGTCAGCGCGGCGGCGTCCGTTCCGCGCGGAATGCGGAAATTGCGGTTGTCGTACTTGATGTACGGACCGTAGCGGCCGTTGAGCACCTGGATGCCCGCTTCCGCGAACTCCTTGAGCACCGGCGTCGCCGAGGCGCCCGAAACGGCATCCTGCACCAGCCGGACGCATTCCTCCGGGCTGATACGCAGGGGATCGGCCCCGCGCGGCAGGGAGATGTTCTTGTCGCCGTATTTGATGTAGGGACCGAAGCGGCCCTTCAGCACCACGATGTCCACGCCTTCGTACTGGCCGACCCGGCGCGGGAATTCCAATAGTTTAAGCGCCTCTTCCAGCGTCAGCGTCTCGATGAGCTGACCCTTCGCGAGGCTGGCGGACTGACGGTCGTCGCCGTCGCCCTTCTGGACGTAGGCGCCGAACTGGCCGAAGCGCGCCACCACGGTGCGCCCGTCGGCGGGATCCACGCCCAGCACGCGCTCCACGTGGGTATACTGGCCGTCGTGCAGGGAGGCGTCCACCTTCTTGTGGAAGTCGCCGTAGAACGATGCGATCACCTCATTCCAGACCATTTTGCCCTCCGCGATGCGGTCGAAATCCTGTTCCACGTCAGCCGTGAAATCGTAGTCCATGATGCGCGGGAAGTTCTCCACGAGGTAGTCCGACACCACCAGGCCGATCTCCTGCGGGACCAGTTTTCCGCGCTCCGCGCCGATGGTCTCCGACTTGCTGGCAGAGGTGATGTTCTCCCCCTTCAGGGCGAGGTTCGTCACCGGCACCTTGCGACCCTCGACGTCGCCTTTGAAGATATAGCCGCGACCGGTGGTCAGCGTGGAAATGGTCGGCGCATAGGTGGACGGGCGGCCGATGCCGAGCTCCTCCAGTTTCTTGACCAGCGTGGCCTCGGAGTAGCGGGCGGGAGCTTGGGTGTATTTGCATTCGGCGGTGATGCCCTTTTCCGTCAGGATGTCGCCGACGTTCATCGGCGGCAGGATGGTGTTCTCCTCCTGCGTCTCGTCGTCGCTGCCTTCCATATATAGCTTCAGGAAGCCGTCGAAGAGCACCTCCGTGGCCTGGATGCCGAACTGCTCGGGGCGCTTGTCGGACGACACGCGGATGGATGTGCCGAGCACCTTGGCCTCGGACATCTGAGACGCGACCGTGCGCTTCCAGATCAGTTCGTAGAGCTTCTTCTCCTGGGCCGTGCCTTCGATCTCCGTGTTGGCGATGAAAGTCGGGCGGATGGCCTCGTGCGCCTCCTGGGCGCCCTTGGAATGCGTCTTGTACTGGCGCGGGTGGGAATATTCAGAGCCGAAATTATCCAGGATGAACTGCTTGGCCGTGCCCAGCGCGAGGGCCGACAGGTTCGTCGAGTCCGTACGCATGTAGGTGATCAGACCGCGCTCATAGAGCCCCTGCGCCAGGCGCATCGTCAGGCTCACGGGGTAGCGCAGCTTGCGCGCCGCCTCCTGCTGGAGCGTGGAGGTCGTGAACGGCGCCGCCGGGAAACGGATGGCGTCCTTTTTCTCGACGGAGCCCACCGTATAGGACGCGCCGATGCTGTCCTCCAGGAACTTCCGGGCCTGCTCCAGCGTCTCGAAGCGGGCGTCCAGCAGGCCCTTGACCTTGACGCCGCCCGCGATGAACTGGGCCTCTACTCTATAATAAGGTGTAGGGGTGAAGTTCATGATCTCCTTCTCGCGGTCCACGACCAGGCGGAGCGCCACGGACTGCACGCGGCCGGCGGACAGGCCCCGCTGGATCTTGCGCCAGAGGATCGGGGACAGTTCGAAGCCCACCAGGCGGTCCAGCACGCGGCGGGCCTGCTGCGCCTTGACCAGGTTGTCGTCAATGTCGCGCGGGGCCTCGATGGCATGCAGGATGGCGTCCTTGGTGATCTCGTGGAAAACAATGCGGCGGGTGCGGGTGCGGTCCAGGCCCAGGGCCTCGACCAGGTGCCAGGAAATGGCCTCTCCCTCGCGGTCCTCATCGGAAGCCAGCCAGACCAGCGACGCATCTTCGGCGGCCTTCTTGAGCTCGGCCACCACCTTTTTCTTGGCGGCGGGCACGACGTACTCGGGCTTGAAGCCGTCAACGACATCGACGCTGAGCTTCTTGTCCTGCAGGTCGCGGATGTGCCCGAAGCTGGACTTGACCGTGAATTCCTTACCTAAATATTTCTGAATGGTCTTCGCCTTGGCCGGCGACTCGACGATTACTAAATTCCCCGCCATTTTCTTCTCTTTTCAATTTCGAACTGCAAAGAAAAACAGAAACTCGGTAAAATTCAAAATATAATCGTTAATTTTGCGCTCGTTAAGTTGGGGTCATAATTATATTATGACAAATTTTTTGCCGATGAAAGAGACTACCAAGAAGAAGATTGTCAAGTGGTTCTGGATCCTGGTCGCGGCTCCTTTCGCGCTGGTGTTCCTGCTCCTGCTGCTGGTCGGCATCTTCGCAAAGATCCCTTCTTTCGAAGAGCTGGAGCACCCCGACAACAAGCTGGCTACCCAAGTCATTGCCGAGGACGGAGAAGTCCTCGCGACCTTCCATATCGAGAACCGTACCTACGTCAGCTACGACGAGCTCTCCCCGCACCTGGTGCACGCCGCCGTGGCCACGGAGGACGCCCGTTTCTACAAGCATTCCGGCATCGATATGAAGGGTCTCGCCCGCGTGCTCGTGAAGACCCTGCTCATGCGGGATTCCAGCCAGGGCGGCGGCAGTACCATCACGCAGCAGCTCGCCAAGACGCTCTACCCGCGCAACGAGATACGCAACAAGTTCCAGATGATCGTCATCAAGCTCAAGGAGTGGATCACCGCCGTCAAGATCGAGCGGGACTACACCAAGAACGAGATCGTGGACATGTACCTCAACTCTATCTTCTTCGGCAGCAGCGCCTACGGCGTCAAAGCCGCCGCGGAGACCTATTTCGCGAAGGAGCCGGCCGACCTCACGGTCGAAGAGGCCGCCCTGCTGGTGGGCATGGTCAACAAGCCGACCCGCTACAATCCCGTCCTCAATCCCGAGCGCTCCCTGGAGCGCCGCAATTTCGTGATCGGCCAGATGGAGAAGAGCGGCTACCTGACCAAGGCGGAGCGCGATTCCATCCGCCAGGTCCCCATCACCCTCAACTTCCAGGTGCAGGACCACAACGCCGGCCACGCGCCGTATTTCCGCGACATGCTCCGCCGCGACATGCAGGCCCAGCGTCCCAAGCGCTCCGACTACCAGTGGCCGGAGGACTTCACGCACGACTCCCTGCGCTGGCGCGACGATCCCATCTACGGCTGGCTCAACAAGCACAAAAAGAGCGACGGCAGCTCCTACGACCTTGACCGGGACGGCCTGCGCATCTATACCACCATCAATTATAAGATGCAGCAGTACGCCGAAGAGGCCGTGGTCGAGCATATGGGCGGCAGCCTCCAGAAGGCATTCGATCGCGAACTGAAGGGCAAGCGCAACCGTCCGTTCGCCAATGACGTGACGCCCAAGATGGCCGAGACCCTGATGAATCAGGCCCGCCGCTGGAGCGACCGCTACCGCCTGCAGCACCGCGCCGGGAAGAGCGACGCCGAGATCATGGCCCAGTTCTCCAAGCCCGAGAAGATGCGCGTCTTCGCGTGGAACGCCAAGGGCTACATCGACACCACGATGACGCCCGACGACTCCATCCGCTACTACAAGAGCTTCCTGCGCTGCGGCTTCATGGCCATCGAACCCAACACGGGCTACATCCGCGCCTATGTGGGCGGCCCGAATTACCGCTATTTCAAGTATGACAACGTCCGGCAGGGCAAGCGCCAGGTCGGATCGACCATCAAGCCGTACCTCTATACCCTGGCCATGCAGGAGGGCATGACCCCCTGCGACCGCATCGTGCTGCTCCCGCAGACCTTCGTCCTTCCGAACGGCGACGTTTGGACGCCGCGAAGCACCGACAAGGCGGAGATGATCGGCCAGACCGTCACCCTGCGCTGGGGCCTCGCCCACAGCTCCAACAACGCCTCAGCCTTCCTGATGAAGGAACTCGGCCCGGCCGCGCTGGTCCGCATGGTCCACCAGATGGGCGTGCAGACGCATCTCGACGAGGTGTATTCCCTCTGCGTCGGCGCGGCGGAAGTGCCGGTGTTCGACATGGTCGCCGCCTACAATACCTTCCCGTCCCACGGCACCTACATCACGCCCCAGTATGTCTACAAGATTACGGACAACGACGGGCGCGTGATCGACGAGTTCACCAACCAGAAGCGTGACGCCATCTCCGAGCAGACGGCCTACCTCATGGTAAACATGATGCGCGGCGTCGTCAACGAGGGTACGGGCAACCGCCTGCGCTCCGTCTACGGCCTGCGCGGCGAGATTGCCGGCAAGACCGGTACGACCAACGACAACTCCGACGGCTGGTTCATCGGCTATACGCCCAACATCACCGCCGGCGCCTGGGTGGGCGGCGAGGACCGCAACGTCCACTTCACTTCCACGGCCCTCGGCCAGGGCGCCAATGCGGCGCTCCCGATCTGGGGCATCTGGATGAAGAAATGCCTGGCGGATCCGACCATCGGCTGGTCCATGGACAACGATCATTTCCTTGCCCCGACCGGCGGCGCGCTCGAGTACAACTGCGCCACGGACGGCACCTTCCTCGGCGGCTACGGCGACGACTATGCCGGCCAGGACG
>Ga0310696_10006228_pt1 | contig 14197 bp, 12 predicted proteins | sample AusTroGonzalo_MG_4_FD_203885 | JGI IMG/M metagenome (GOLD analysis project Ga0310696, IMG submission 203885) | Bovine rumen microbial communities from tropical cattle in Woodstock, Queensland, Australia - Gonzalo_02 (v2) (version 2) | ecosystem: Host-associated > Mammals > Digestive system >...
CTTCTATCTGAACATCTATCGACTTTATGATTTCAATATAATCTTCAGGATAAACCATCCCCTTGAAAGTCCAGCCGGTGAGGGCTTTGAACTCCTCAAGGTCTTTGCAGCCGAAAATATTCAGCGTTGCCTGATTTGCGTAAAGAAGTTCCTCGTTCCCGCCCGCCTTGTAGATGAAAAATCCTCCCGGCATGTGGCGGCCGATCTTTTCCGCAAGTTGAATAGTCTGGTCGTTGAGTTCTAAGTTTTGTTCCGGCATGGCTTCCTCCGTTAAATTTCAGTCTTTCCGATGAGCTCTTCAAGTGTCTGATAGAGCTGTTCGGGTTTTACAGGCTTACTGAGATGTGCGTTGAGCCCTGCCTGAAGAGAACGCTGCACATCTTCGTCAAATGCGTTTGCGGTGAGTGCGATTATCGGGATCTTTTTCGCATCGGCGCGTTTCATTGCGCGGATCGCTCTTGTAGCTTCAAGTCCGTCCATTTCCGGCATACGCATATCCATGAGTATCGCGTTGTAAGTTCCTTCGGGCTTGGACGAGAAGGTATCTACCGCGATCTTTCCGTTTTCAGCGACATCGCAATCTATTCCGCGCATCTGCAGGATCATTTTCAGGATCTCGGCGTTGATCTGGACATCTTCAGCGACAAGGACTTTTCTTCCCGAAAGTTCCGCTTTGTGCTCGGCATGTTTTGTCACGGTGCTTTTGCGTCTTACTGCATCCTGGAACTCTTCGAGAAGGTTCGATGCGAACAGTGGTTTCGCGATGAAACTGTCGACTCCTGCCTGGACTGCTTCGTCAAGGATCTCGTCCCACTTGTATGCCGTGAGGATGATGATAGCCGACTCGTTCCCGACGATCTTGCGTATCTCACGCGTCGTTTCGACTCCGTCCATTTCGGGCATCTGCCAGTCGACAAGGATCAGGTTGTAAGGATCGTGGCGGGCGTGGCGCAGTTTGACCATTTCGATAGCCTCTTTGCCCGACTGAACGGTTTCTGAAGCGATCCCCGATTTTTCAAGGACAAGTCTCGCATGTTCGCATGCTACCGGGTCGTCGTCGATGATGAGAACGCTCATTTCGTTCGGTTTTATTTCCAAATCATCATTTCTGTCTTTGCCGGCCGAGTCGAGAAGGGTGACAGAAACTGTGAAAGTCGTTCCTTTTCCTTTTTCGCTTTCGACGCTTATGTTGCCGTTCATCATTTCGACGATGTTCTTCGTGATCGCAAGTCCCAGTCCCGAAGAGCCGTATTTGTTGGACGCTGACAAGTCTTCCTGTGCGAATGTGTCGAAAATATGCGGCAGGAATTCTTTGCTCATGCCGATTCCTGTATCTCTGATGACAAAGCGGAGAGTCGATTTGCCGTCGAACTGAGCCGTCCTTTCGATATCCAGGTTGACGTTGCCTCCGGCAGGAGTGAACTTCACCGCGTTGCCTAAAATGTTGATGAGCACCTGACGCAGCTTCATGTTGTCGCCGATGTAGAAATCATCGACATGCCCGTTTATGTGGCAGTGGTAGTCGAGCCCTTTCCCTGAGCACTGGCTGCTGAACATCGTGTTGATGTATTCGACCAGTTTCGAGAACTGGAATTCCTCGTTTTTGAGTATCAGGCGCCCCGATTCTATGCGGGACATATCGAGAATGTCGTTTATCAGGCTCAGCAGATGTTCCGCCGAATCTCCGATCTTGGTGAGATATTCGCGTGTCTTCGGGGATATGTCAGGGTCGTTGAGTGCGATGTTGTCAAGGCCGATTATCGCGTTCATCGGAGTCCTTATCTCGTGGCTCATATTCGAAAGGAACGCCGTTTTTGCCTTGTTTGCCTCTTTTGCAGCCTCAAGAGCGTTGCTCAAAGCCTCGTTGTTCGCGATTGTCTGGCGCGTCTCGGCATCGACATTGGCGAAGCACCCTCCGACTGCGTGGACTAAGTGGTCATCCCTGTCCTCGGGGTGGCGTACTCCTGCGAAGCGGACCATCTCGTACGATTCCTTTCCGTGGCGTGAAACCATGTACCGGTATGAGATGACTCTGTTTTCCCTGAGCCCTTCCCTGATGTTGTCAGGCTGGATGAAGTTCAGAAATTCTTCGCGGTATTTCTCGGTGACATAGTGTTCCGCATATTTTGTGACCGATTCCAGATATTTGAACTTTTCGCCGACTTTGAATCCGTTTTCTATATCGGAGTGAGCCTGGTAGCAGACACCTTCGTTTTTGTCGAGCTCAAGATAGTAGACGCTCCAGTAATCCGAGCACAATGCGGTTATGAGCCTTGTCTGCTGCGTTCTCTGCTTCTCTTCTTCAAGCAGTTTTTCCTGAAGTTCGAGCCTGTGTTCAAGTTCGTGCTGTTCGATATCGACCGCCTTTTTTTCGACCAGAAGTTTCGTGTTCTTTTTCTGCTGGAAAATTATGAATGCGAAAATGATCATCAGGAGGAACGTGGCTGAGAGCGACTGCATAAGGTTCCTCGTGATGATTGCGTCCGAGATCGAGCTTATGTTGTCGGCGATGACGTTTTCACGGATGAGGTAGGTGAGGAACCAGTCTGTCCCCGCGACCGGAACGTAGCTCAAAGTTTCCCTGATCCCGTTATAGGTAAATGAGGCGATGCCTTTTTGGGCGTTGTTGAAATGGCTTTCGATGTCTTCATAAGAGTATCCTTCCTCGAAGTCAGCGTGCTGAAGGGCTTCAAGCAGGTTGTCTTCCACCGCGAGACCTCCGAGGACCGTGTTGGAAAGAGCAATGCCGTCTTTCGTGTAGATATTGCTGAAAGTCGCTGCGTCCTTGTTCGAGTGCATTGAAACGCCCTGAAGCATTTCCTCCATTTCGATCTCCATGAAGCACGCCGAGAGCTTTTCGTTCCCGACAGAAAGTCCTTCGACAGGGATAGCGATGATGACTTTCTTGTCCGCGCTTTTCAGGTTGAATATCGATATTTCGGGTTTTGAGATCGTTTTGTAGTCGAAATGGTAGTCGCCGCTGTTGTCCTGTTTTCCGTTGGCGGTGTGGATTATGCCGTTGGAATCGACAAAAGCGAACTTCACGAGTTTGTAGAGCTTCTTCATCCTCGCCTGGAAGGTCTGAAGATGCTCCTCGTCGCTCAGGTCTTCATCCGTCATAAGGCTGACGGCCGTCTTCAGGTCGCCTATTTTTCCCTGCAGGTTTGCGGCAACGACCTGCTCGCGCCTGCCGGCAAGCTCGTCGAGGTAGAGAAGGCTGACTGATCTTACGGCTTTCTCCGTGTCGAGTCTCGCTTTCTGACCTTCCCAGAACGTTCCTGCGATCATCAAGACCGCAACGACAATAATGCCGAAGATGCTTAATCTCAGGATATTGCTTTCTTTGAACATGATTCATCTCCAAAGTGAAAAAATCAAAAAACGCGCGATGTTACACGGAATTTCGAAGAAATTCAATTTATCGTGACGTCGTCACGTCGTTACGTCGTCACGCTGCTTTCCATCACGTTGTTTTTGTTTTTTATGGCGGTTGACAAACCACCGCGAAAAACTATTCTTCAGCGATTTTTGGAGGGCGGTCATGGGCGGATTCAAAGAAGTTTTCAGGCAGGATTCAAAATATAAGGCTTTTTTCATCTCGATGGTGACGTTCGCGCTCGCTTTCGGCCTGTATAAAGGGGTGCTTGACAACTATCTGGCACAGGTCGTCGGAATGAGCGAGTTCGACAAGGGTGTTTCTGAATTTTTCCGCGAACTTCCGGGATTTCTGCTCATTTTCTTTCTTGCCGTTGTCTACACTTTTTCGGCTGAGAAAATATACAAGCTCGGTGCGGTCATCATGGTCTGCGGCATGGCGATGCAGTCAGTCGTGCCTCCGGTACGCTTTCTCGTAATACTGGCGATGTTCATCTACTCTTTAGGCGAGCACGTCCAGCTCGGGATGCGCAATACGCTGACACTCGAATATGCCAGGGAGGGACGTGGCGGAATCGCCCTCGGAATGCAGAACGCGGTGCATCAGATGGGAATGCTCGCGGGGTATGTCATAATTTTCGCGGTATGCCTTTTTGTCGGCAAAACCACAGCACTTTTCAAGCCGGTCTTCATCGTGAGCAGCGCGATTTTGATTCTCGGATTCATGTTTTCGCTTCGGATGACGGGAAGTAGCGAGACCGACAAGGCGAAACGGCGCTTCTACTTCCGCCGCAAATTCTCGAAATACTACATGATCGAAGTTTTTTACGGTGCAAGAAAGCAGATCTTCTTCACTTTCGGCCCTTACGTCCTCGTTCTTTTCTACGGTGCCGACGCGATGATAATAAGCCTTCTTTTTGCGATTTCCGCAGTCTGCTGTTTTGCCGCTTCCCCGCTCGTGGGGAGGATGATCGACCGTTTCGGCTACAAGATCATAATGATCATGGACACTTTGATCCTTGTCATAGTCTGCTTTTTCTACGGTTTCGCCCACCACATTTTTCCGCGGGATGTCGCTTTTGTCATCTGCTGCGTGAACTACATCCTCGATTCAGTCATTTCGCTTGCTTCGATGGCTTCGAACGTCTATGTCAAGGACCTTTCCGATTCGCCTGAAGAGACCCGCGCTACGATCTCCACCGGCGTTTCGGTAAACCACCTGATAAGCATCCTCATCGCACTTTTCGGCGGCTGGATCTGGCACACGCTCGGAATAGAGACCCTTTTTGTCCTTTCGGCGGTACTCGGTCTCATCAACAGCGCGTATGCGGCGACTATAAAAACCAGGGGTTCGTCATGTTGAGCGTCAGCGAAACATCTGTCGTCATATCTTTAAGATTCTTCGCTTTGCTCAGAATGACCGATTCTGAATATTTATGGAGGAATAATGACCAATTACGATCTTCTTCTGAAACAGGCAACTGAGCTGCTTGAGAGCGAGCCTTGGGCGGTTTCGGCACTAAGCAACCTTTCGTCACTCATCATGGTTTCGCTTGAAAATTTGAACTGGGTCGGGTTTTACATCATGCGTAACGGCGTTCTCACAGTCGGGCCTTTCCAGGGAAAACCTGCATGCATCCACATCCCGCTTTCGAAAGGAGTCTGCGGAGCCTGCGCCTCGAAAGATGAGACCATGTTTGTTCCAGATGTCCACGAATTTCCTGGTCATATCGCATGCGACAGCGCGTCGAACTCTGAAATAGTCGTTCCGATACACTCAAACGGAAAGATCGTCGCCGTTCTTGATATCGACAGCCCGCTTAAAAACCGCTTCTCCGTTGCTGACAAAGAAGGGCTCGAGCAGCTTGTAAAACTTATAGAAGAGAAGGGCGAGTGGAGTTAAATAGTGGCAAAGCCGTATTTTTCATTTTATCTGGTTTTGTTTTTTCTGATTATTACGTTTCTTCCGTGTTTCAGCGTTTTTGCTGAAGAAAATCAGGATGTTAAGAATGGATCGCTTGTGTCGGCCATAAAGTTCGAAGGTCTGGGAAGGACAAAGGAATCCTATATGTTTGCGGTGCTCGGGAAGTATGTCGGAATCTCCGAAAGCCGCATTGATCTGCATGAAGTCAAGGTCACTCTTGAGGAGCTGGAGCTCTTTTCCGAAACCGAAGTTTCTCTTCAGAAAGATGAAAACGGCGCCTCTGTGCTTTTCATAAAAGTTAAGGAAAAATGGTCTTTTATTCCGGTCCCTTTTTTCATGTATTCAAGCTCGACGGGCTTTATGGGCGGGGCTTTCGTGATGGATACGAATGCGTTCGGGATCAGGGACAACTATGTCTTGGGCGGAGTTTTTTCGAAAAATATACAGCTCGCGCTTATGGCCTACAGCAGACCTTCACGCGATATAAAACACCCCGGTTTTACGGTCGGAGCCTCTTTCACCCGGCGTGACAACGAGGAAAAGAATCTTTCGGGCGACAAAATATTTGAATACAACGCAATGACCGGTTCGGTTTATGCCGCAGTTAGCGATAAAATCACGGCTCATTCGAAGATAAACGCCGGTCTGCGTTACAATTATACAAATGCAGGGGTTAAGAAAAAATACGCGGAATATAAAGAAAAAATCAAATCTTTTCACGCAATTACGCCGGGATTGGGCTGGGATATAAGTTTTTCTTCGCTCAACGAATGGTTCATGTCCGTGAAGTCGTTCAGCATAGACGGCGGTGTGACGATCCTGACTTCCGGAAGCTGTGCGGAATCCCTTGGTTTGCAGCTTTCCATACAGCATCCGCTACCGGTTACGCGCCTTCGGGTGCTTACTCAGTATGCACTTTTCTGGTCGAACGACCTTCCGGTCACTCTGAGACCCTCGCAGATGGTTGTCGGAACGACGATCATGCCCGATAAATTCCACGGCACGAAAATGGGAGGAGCCGATTTAGGCCTCGAAGTCGGCATTCTGAACACGAAATTCGTGATGTTTTCGGCTTACGGGCTTCTGGAACAGTTCGCCGGAGAGGATTCCGACGGCAGTTTCGTAATGAATTTCGGATATTCGACCGGATTGAAAATGTATCTGAAAAAACTGGCGGTCCCTGCGGTCGCGGTCGGCGTTTCGCACAATCTGATGCAGAACGAAATCAAGTTTTCCGCAACGATAGGAATGGGAGGATTTTAGTCATGATTTTATTTCGTTGACATTGGCGGAAGGTTCGGATAATGAGTTTTAAGATAATGAGTCTTAGGATAATTGGAGGGAACAAATGACTATTCAGGAAAGAGCGGAAAAAGGTGCGGCGTACAAGGCGGAAGGCCGTTACAACTGCACGAGATCGGTACTGGCGGCATTCGGCGACATCGTAAAGATAGACGAGAATGAGCTTGCCATACTGACATCCGGATTTGTCGGAGGAATGGGAAACATGGAAGGGACCTGCGGTGCACTTGTCGGAGCAATCATGGTCGCAGGAATACTTTCCGAAGGCAACGGAACTCTCAAATATTCAAGGATCATCGTCGATAAATTCAAAGAACTTTGCGGTGCGACGATCTGCAAGGATCTGAAGGGAATCGACGGAACTCACTACCTTTGCAGCTGCCCCGACTGCATCAAAAACGCGATTTTAGCTGTGGGCTGCGCATTCAGCGATATCGATTCTGACGAAGCAAAATAAGTTTTTATTCTGAAAAAGCTCAGGAATTTCTTTCTGAATCAGGCAGTTTGACAAGTTCTTCAAGTGTCCCGAAGAGAGCCGCCGGTTCTATCGGTTTGCTCAGATGCGCGTTGAGTCCCGCCTGAAGGCTGCGCTGGACATCGTCATCGAATGCGTTGGCGGTCAGAGCGATGATCGGAATGGTTCCTGCATCGGAGCGTTCCATTGAGCGGATCACTCTTGTAGATTCAAGCCCGTCCATCACAGGCATACGCATATCCATCAGAATGGCGGCGTAGTATCCAGGATCGTGCGATGCGAACATTTCAGCCGCGATTTTTCCGTTTTCCGCTGTATCGACTTCGATTTTACGCATTCCAAGAATCATTTTCACGATCTCGGCATTTACCGGTACGTCTTCGGCCAAAAGTATGCGGCATCCGGTCAGATCGACTCCGGTGCTGCCGTATTTTTTCCCGCAACCGCTCTGCGCCTCTTCTCCGCCCGCTGTTTCAGAGTTCTTTGCGGCAGATTCTTCGAGTGTGACTGTTACAGTGAAAGTCGTTCCTTTCCCTTTTTCGCTTTCCACGGAGATAGTTCCGTCCATCAGTTCGACAATGCTTTTTGTGATCGCCATGCCGAGACCGGTGCTTCCGTAACTGCCGGCCGCAGAAGAATTTTCCTGGCTGAAAGTGTCGAAAATATGAGGCAGAAACTCTTTGCTTATCCCTATTCCGGTATCACTGGCAACGAATTTCAGTACGACTTTTCCGTCAGAACGCGAATCTTCCGCGACTTCGAAGTTCACCGACCCGCCCTCAGGGGTGAATTTGACGGCATTTCCCAGAATGTTGATCAATATCTGCTTGAGTTTCATTGCATCGCCGATGTAGCACTCGTCAAACTGCCCGTTGAGAGTGCACTTGTATGCAAGCCCTTTGTCTTTGCACTGCCCGCCGATTATGCTGTTCACCTGATCGATAGCCATGGAGAAGGTGAACGGTTCGTTCCTGAGTGTCATACGTCCTGATTCTATGCGGCTCATATCAAGGATATCATTGATGATTTCAAGCAGATGGCGGGCGGAAACCCCGATTTTTTCAAGATGTTTTTTTACTTCACTGCTTGCCGTCGGATCGCTGGCGGCGATAGTGTTGAGCCCTATGATCGCGTTCATTGGAGTGCGGATCTCATGGCTCATGTTGGATAGAAATACCGTTTTTGCCTTGTTGGCACGTTCCGCTTCGGCCAGTGCAGCCACCAGAGCCTTTTTGCTTTCAGCGAGCTCGTCTTTCTGCGCCTGCTCGCGAAGCAGCGATTTTTCAAGCTTTCTGCGGTATTCCTCCTTTTCGTCCTCAACGACAAAAGTGTGGAGCAGGCATGTTCCGACCATATATCCCATCGCGTAGAAAGGCCACAGCGGATAGATGATCTGGAATGCTATCAGAACGATCATGGCGATCCCGAAGAGGCCGATAGTAAGATTCCTCCTCCGCACTTTTCCCTTGGTTCTGATGGTGACATGGAGCGTGTAGGCCGATGTGAGCAGAAACATCAGGATCTGGATTGCGAGAGTGACGTGTCTGATACTTTCCGCGTGGTAAACGCCGTTTTCATCGAACCAGAACATGACAGGATGAAAAATATTGAGCGTTATCACAATGATCTCGAATACGAAAAACGCCCATCCGGTATACCGCAGTATCTTGTCAAAAACGTTTCCTCTTTCCAGATAATCGACTACGTACTGCGTCCACAGAAGCACAGCTGCCGCCATTGCCGCGAAATAGAGCGTCGTATCGGCGAATTGTATCTTTGTCATCCGGTATTCGTCGAAGACACCCCACAGAGCATCGGTGACATAGTAGCTGAGCACTGCCATAAGAAACCAGCAGTAAGTGTTCCGGGTGCCTGCAATAGCGTCCTTCCGGGTCAGAAATACATCCCTGTTTGTTATCACCAGTATGATTGCGGCTAAAATTCCTATGATCGAATATGTCATATTGCACCTTTTACAATAAAAAAAACCGCGGGATAATACAGTAAAGTTGCTTATGTTTCAATATAAAAAGAGGCTTGTTTTTGACAGAATATCCGTTTTTCGGCTATAATTCGGCGTTTTTTTGAGAAGAATTTGAAAGAAAGGAGTCTTTGATGTGGCTTTATAAAAAGTTCAAGAATATGGCGTCGAAACCTGTCGGAATTTTGGGAAAAATCATGGTGAGAAAGCTCAACGGAGAGCGCCACGCCGTCCTTGCGGACTGGGGATTCCCGCATTTGAAAATGGCTAAAAATGCCGATTGTCTCGACTGCGGATGCGGCGGCGGAGCGAATATTAAACGCCTTCTCTCGATGACAAGCGGCAAAGTTTTTGGTGTCGATTTTTCAAAAGTCGCTGTCGCCGAAACGAAAAAGACCAACAAAAGCGAGGTCAGAAGCGGGAGATGCCAGGTTTTCTGCGCCGATGTGCGGGAACTTCCGTTTGAAAACGCAAAATTTGATGCCGTCACCGCGTTTGAAACCATCTACTACTGGCAGCTTGAGGACTCTTTCAAAGAAGTTTTCCGCTGCCTTAAACCGGGCGGAACATTCATGATCGTGAACGAAGCCGCCGGGCTTAACCCTGCGAATTTCGAGTGGGAAAAAACAATAAAAGGGCTTAAAATCTACAATGCCGCACAGATAAGTTCGGCCTTGAAATCGGCAGGTTTTGCTGAAATCACAGTCGATGAAATTGCGGAAAAGGATTATATATGTGTTATTGCTTGTAAAAAATGAAAAAAAGGAGTCAACATGAAACTTTTGGTATGTTACGCGCTTGAATGCGAAAAAATCACGGTGCCTTTTGAGGGCGAAGTCAAGTATCTTCAGATGGGAATTGCTAAAATGCAGGCCTCTGTTTCGGCGGCCGGGGCTATCGCAGCCGAAAAACCCGACATGGTTATGAACATCGGAACGGCGGGAACTTTCCGCCATAAAGTGGGCGATATCGTTGTCTGCCGCAAATTTATAGACAGGGACCTTATCAAAGTGAAAATTCCGGAAATTATAGATTATATCGATCTCAGCAGTGAGACTCTTCCTGCGTTTCAAAAACTTGCCGAAATGCCGGTGGGAGAGTGCAGCACGGGCGATACTTTTGTCACAAGCGCCGGTGAAATGGATTCCGATGTGTGCGATATGGAATCGTTTTGCATCGCCTACATCTGCAAAAAGCACAAAATCCCGTTCGTTTCGGTGAAAGTTGTGAGCGATGTCGTAGGTTCAAACTCGGTCAAGGATTGGCAGGAAGCCACTAACGAAGCGGTCAAAAAACTTCAGAACTTCTTTTATTCTTTGCAGTGAAATTCTATCGTGCACCTGTCGCGGAGCTGGCGCAGCATCCGTCTTCTCTGCCTTAATCTCGGATTCTGGATGATCCAGACACCTGCCATTTCCCACATTGCGAAGGCACCGATCGTAGAAAGAATCGTGAAAGCGACTTTGTCGACGAATTTTTCGATGCTGACTGATCCTGCGCTGCTTGAGTTCGATGTATTCACGCAGATCCGTGCTGAGTTCCGGAGTTCCGCTGTAGTGGTTGTAAAGGTCTGACTCGCAGTTCGCTCTGATGATGATGTCTTTCATGTTGGTTTTCTCCTAAAAACACCGAAAAAACGCGGCATTTTAGGTTTTTCGTCTGTGATGACAAGTTTTTGCGATGATGTCATGTTGAGCGTAGCGAAACATCTCTTAGATTCTTCGCTCTGCTCAGAATGACGCTAAATTTCAGAACTGTTCAGCCCATTTCGCGAGTTCTGCTTTGTCGATCCTGCCGTTGAGCAGTTTTCCTTCGATGATATTCGCTTTCGGTGCGCTCGGCTGAAGTTCCTTCACGGTGTTTCCGAAACCGCTGCCGCCGCTCGTTGCGAAGAGGACTACTTTCTTTCCGCTGAAATCGTAAGCTTCAAGAAAACTGTTGATGATGTGCGGCGCAACATACCACCAGATCGGAAAACCGATGAAAATCACGTCGTAATCTGCGATTTTTGCATTTTTGTCGGCAAGTTTCGGGCGGCTTTTCTTGTCGGCCATCTCAACGCTGGAGCGCGATGATTTGTCTCTCCAGTCGAGATCGTTGCTTGTGTATTTTGTCTCAGGTCTGATTTCATAAAGTTCGGCTTTTGCGGCTTCGGCAAGCTCTTTCGCGACTCTTGCAGTTGTTCCGCTCGCGCTGAAATAGGCGACTAATTTCTTCGGCATCTTCTTTCCTCCTTCATTTTGTTGAACTGTACTCTTTTTTGTACTTTCCGCAGCCGGTTTTTTCGTTTCGGACTTTCCCTGAGCGAAGAGAACAGCCGCAAGCAGTGCAACGACTAACATCACAATAACTTTTTTCATTCGATCCTCCAAAAAACGGTTTGATTTCACTCTCCGGCAATGCTCAAAAGCATTCCTGAACGCCGTATTTTATAGAAAACTGACACGGTGTCAAAATAAAAAATTGACACGTTGTCATTTTTATTTATTCTGACGCGGTGACTGATAATGTCTGTTTTTTCGGAGGTGTGCGGTGGAACCGGTCATACGCGAAATCAAAGTCAAAAATGTGTTGACAAAGTCGGATCTGCCGGTTTCGGATTATTCAGTCAATCCTTATGTCGGCTGTACGCACGGATGCAGATACTGCTACGCGTGTTTCATGAAACGCTTCACGAATCATTCCGAGCCGTGGGGTGATTTTATCGATGTAAAATTCTGGGAACCGATTAAAAATCCTTGGAAATATGCAGGAAAAGAGCTTTTTTTCGGTTCGGTGACAGACCCTTACAATCCTCAGGAAGAAAAATACCTGCGTACTCGCACTCTGCTTGAGGAACTACGCGGAAGCGGCGTAAAGCTCAGCATCCAGACAAAAAGCGACCTTGTTCTGCGGGATATCGATTTGATCAGAACATTTCCCGATGCGCGGGTCGGTTTTTCGATAAACACGCTCGATGAAGGTTTTAGAAGCGACATGGATAAGGCTGTAAGCATTGAACGCCGTCTTTCAGCAATGAAAACTTTGCACGACGCCGGAATCCGCACGACATGCTTCATCTCGCCGATTTTTCCCGGCATAACCGATGTTGAGGCGATAGTTGAGCGCGTGAAAAAGCAGTGCAACCTCATCTGGCTTGAAAACCTGAACCTTCGCGGCACATTCAAGCCGGAAATCATGAGTTATATCCGCAGAAAATATCCTGAACTTGTTCCTCTTTACAATGAAATTTATTCGGCCGGAAGCCGGAAATACTGGGAAGATCTCGACAGCGAACTGAAAAAATACGCCGAAAAGAGCGGACTCAGGTATCTGTGCGATGACGATTCAATGAAGTTTCCTTTCGATGCACCGCCGGTAATGGTCAACTTTTTCTACCACGAGGAAATAAAAAAATCGGCGAAAAAACCGGCTGAAATCGTTAGTGGAAAACTGTTTTAGAAGATGTAAAATTGATACGGTGTCAGGATAATTTCTCAGTTATCCGATCAGGATCTTCAGATCTTCGTCAACTGTCGTGATACCGGCGATGCCGAAATTTTTGACGAGTATTCCGGCTACATTCGGGCTTAAAAATGCCGGAAGTGTCGGTCCGAGGTGGATGTTCTTTACTCCGAGATAGAGAAGTGCAAGGAGAACGATGACTGCTTTCTGCTCATACCATGCGATATTGAAGGCGAGCGGTAGCTTGTTGATGTCGTCAAGTCCGAAAATCTCTTTCAGTTTCAGCGCGATGAGGGCGAGAGAGTATGAGTCGTTGCATTGACCTGCGTCCAGAACTCTCGGAATGCCGCCGATATCGCCGAGGTCGAGCTTGTTGTATTTGTATTTTGCGCATCCTGCGGTAAGAATAACAACATCTTTCGGGAGTTTTTTCGCGAATTCGGTGTAATATTCCCTGCTTTTCTGCCGTCCGTCGCATCCTGCCATGACTACGAACTTGCGGATCGCGCCTGATTTTACCGCATTGACAACCGGCTCGGCCAGAGCGAATACCTGCTCATGAGCAAAACCTCCGGTGATGCTGCCTGTCTCGATTTCTGTCGGTGCAGGACATTTCTTTGCCTGTTCGATGATCGGTGAGAAATCCTTCGTTTCGCCGTAAGCACCGCCGATGTGTCTGCATCCCGGAAATCTGGTCGCTCCGGTGGTCCAGAGTCTCTCTTTGTAGCTTTCTGCCGGCGGGACGATGCAGTTTGTCGTCATCAGGATCGGACCGTTGAACTTCTCGAATTCCTCTTTCTGCTTCCACCATGCGTTGCCGTAATTTCCCGCGAAGTGCGGATATTTTTTGAATGCCGGATAGTAGTGGGCGGGCAGCATTTCGGAATGTGTGTAGACATCGATGCCTGTTCCTGCCGTCTGTTCAAGCAGCATTTCCAGATCTTTTAGGTCGTGACCGGAAATCAAAATGCCGGGATTTTTGCGGACACCGATATCAACTTTTGTGATTTCAGGATTGCCGTAGGCTTCAGTATTGGCTTTGTCGAGAAGTGCCATGCCGTCAACGCCGAATTTTCCTGTTTCAAGAGTGAGTGCTACAAGGTCGTCCGTGCTCATCGAGTCATCAAGTATTCTGCTCAGTGCCTTCTGGATGAAAGCGTCTATTTCGGCGTTATCCTGCATAAGTGCGTTTGCGTGCTTTGAATAGGCTGCAAGTCCTTTGAGTCCGTAAGTTATAAGCTCTTTAAGGCTTCTGATATCCTCGTTTTCAGTGGAAAGAACTCCGACTGTCGCAGCTTTTGCGTCGAACGCATCTCTGCCTCCCTTCCACAGAGCCGCTTCAGGAAGATTTTCAGTGTTGCCAAGCTCGGCAAGGAGCTTTTCTTTTTCAGCAAGGGTCTTTTCAATCGAGCTGATGAGGGCTTCGCGGTCAAAGTTCGCGTTGGTGATCGTTGCAAAAAGATTCATTGTGACAAGATGGTTGATTTCTTTGCTGACAGTTTTTCCTGCTGCGCGGAGTGCCGTTGTTACGGCAGAAAGTCCTTTCGTGACATAAATCAGCAGATCCTGCATTGCAGCGACCTCGGGTTTTTTTCCGCATACTCCTGAAATGGTGCAGCCTTTGCACTGTGCTGTTTCCTGACATTGATAGCAGAACATTTTGTTTGTCGTTTCCATAGTTTTCTCCATTTTTTAA
>Ga0310696_10006229_pt1 | contig 14194 bp, 14 predicted proteins | sample AusTroGonzalo_MG_4_FD_203885 | JGI IMG/M metagenome (GOLD analysis project Ga0310696, IMG submission 203885) | Bovine rumen microbial communities from tropical cattle in Woodstock, Queensland, Australia - Gonzalo_02 (v2) (version 2) | ecosystem: Host-associated > Mammals > Digestive system >...
TCACACTCTGCAGACCCGGGGTCACGGAATTGAGCACCTCGGCGCCCATGGACTTTTCCTTGACGGACTTCACAAAGTCGCGGGTCACGTTGAAGTTCACGTCGGCAGCGAGGAATGCGCGACGCACTTCGCGCAGCGATTCCGCCACATTTTCTTCGGTAAGTTTGCCCTGCCCACGCAGGTTCTTGAGAGTATTTTCTAGAGAATCAGTCAGCTGTGAAAACATAGTGGGTCAAATATAGTTAATAGTTACTAGTTACAAGTTACTAGTTGAAAGGATTTAGAGCATAGAACTTAGAAAAGAGTGCGAAAATGCTTGTAATGGCGTCATCCTGAACGGAGCCTGTAAGGCGAGAATCGCTAATAGCAAAAAAGCAGGCCGCGTGAACGACCTGTTTTTCTTGTAACGCAATTTTACAGCTTTTGGCCTGGATTCCAATAATCGGTGGGTTGCTCAACGCCGCATTCTTTTGCGATGTAGACGGGTTCGAGGCCCTTCTTCTTTTGGTCGGTGTAGTTCTTGAGAGCCTTGATGGCGATTGGCGAGAGAATCAAGATGACGGGGATGTTTACGAGAACCATGAGGCCTTGGCAAAGGTCTGCGCTGTCCCAGGCGAACGATGCGCTGGAGGTGGCGCCTAAGAAGACGATGGCGGTTGCGATGGTCTTGAATACGTTGCGGATTTTCTTGGTGGGGCGCCTGTTCAAGATGAAGCGGAGGCAGCCTTCGGTGTAGTAGTAGTTGCCGATAAGCGTGGTGTAGCCAAAGAGACACATGGAGAATGTGATAAAGATGGCGCCGTTGCTGCCGAGAACGGAGGCGAGAGACTTTTGTACGTAAATGATTCCCGAGATGTCCTTGCTGGGCTCGATGTTGGTTGAGAGGCACATGAGGGCTGTGGCAGAGCAGATGAGGAGCGTGTCGATGAATACGGAGAGCGATTGCACGAGTCCTTGCTTGACGGGGTGCGAGACGCTTGCGCTAGCACTTGCGTTCGGGGCGGAACCCATGCCTGCTTCGTTGGAGTAGAGACCGCGCTTGATGCCGTACATGATACAGCTTCCGGCGAAACCGCCGAATCCTGCGTCAAACGAGAATGCGTTCTTGAAGATCGTGCCGAACATGGCGGGAATGTTAGATATGTTGTATATGATGATGCCGAAGGCGACGATGACGTAGATGGTTCCCATGAAGGGGACGAGGTAACTTGTGATGGTGGAAATTTTTTTGGCGCCTTCCCAGATGCAAAGAGCAAAGAGGGCGGCTAAAATGAATCCGATGATAAACGGTGTCGAGGCTTTGTCGTAGAATTTGAATCCAGAGAGGGAGTCTTGAATGTTGTACGAGGCGAGCAGGTTGTAGCCCACGATGTAGGTGAGTAGGACGAATCCCGAGAAAAGAATGCCGAGCCAGCGTTTGCCGAGTGCAGTCTGGATATAGTAAGACGGCCCGCCGTAGGAGTGTCCCGTGACGTCGTCATGGCGCTTGTAAATCTGGGCGAGGGTGGATTCTACGAATGCCGATGCTGCGCCGAGGATGGCGATGACCCACATCCAGAAAATGGCGCCCGGGCCGCCAAGGCAAATGGCCGAAGAAACGCCGACAATGTTTCCGGTGCCAACGCGGGAGGCGGTCGAAACCATCAAAGCTGCAAATGATGAAATTCCGTGTTCGTGCAGCGGCTTTTCACGAGTGACGCGGAATGTCTCGATCAGATAGCGGACTTGCGGAAAACCCAAGCGAACTGAAAGGAATACTCCAGCTAAAATCAAAAACAGTGGGACTATATAGAAGTCGTAAAGGGCGGTATTGAGCGCCGAAACAATGGGTTGTAAGGGATTGAACATAGAATTCTCCTATTGGATAAATAGTAGAAAAATTTTTAAATTTCCCCGCCATGCAACCGTTAAGTAAACGCACAGAAACTTTTACCGATTCCGTTATCCGCCGAATGACCCGTATTGCAAATGCTTGCGGGGCAATTAACTTGTCGCAGGGATTCCCTGATTTTGACCCGCCGGAGACGCTCACGAAGCGTCTTTCGGAAGTGGCTTTGACGGGCCCGCACCAGTATGCGATTACGTTTGGCGCGCAGAATTTCCGCGAGGCGCTGAGCGACAAGCAGTTCCATTTTTGCGGGCTGCGTTACGATCCACAAAAAGAGATTGTGATTACTTGCGGCAGTACTGAAGCGATGATGGCTTCGATGATGTCGGTCTGCAATCCGGGCGATAAGGTGGTGCTGTTCTCGCCGTTCTACGAGAACTATTCTGCGGATACGATTTTGTGCGGGGCGACTCCGGTTTATGTGCCGCTTTCGCCGGTGGACTTGAGCTTTGATGCGAACGTGCTCGAAAGTGCGATGGCGCAGCCGGGCGTGAAGGCGCTTGTGCTTTGCAATCCGGCAAATCCGAGTGGAAAGGTCTTTACGCACGAAGAACTTTCGATTATTGCAACGCTTGCGATCAAGTACGACTTGTTTGTGATTACGGACGAGGTTTACGAGCATATCGTTTACGCTCCGCATCGCCATACTTACATCGCGACGCTCCCGGGAATGTTTGAACGCACGATTGAATGTAGCAGCTTGAGCAAGACTTATTCAATTACAGGCTGGCGCTTGGGTTACGTGCTTGCGGCGGAACCGGTTATGGAACGCATCAAAAAAGTTCATGACTTTTTGACGGTGGGTGCTGCGGCTCCGTTGATGGAGGCGGCTGTGACGGCGCTCCGTTTTGACGACTCGTATTATACGGGCTTGCAGGCGCATTACACGCACATGAAGGATGTGTTTACGAACGGCTTGCGCAATCTCGGTTTGCATTTTACCGAACCGCAAGGCGCTTACTTTGTGCTCGTTGATATTAGCGAGTTCGGGTATGGTCGCCGCGAATCTTGTAGTGGTGTGAAATGCGCGGCTGGTACGTTGCCTGACGAACAATTCTGTATCGATATGGCGCAGAAAGTGGGCGTGGCGGCTGTTCCGGGTTCAAGCTTCTTCCGTGAACCGGTGGATCATCTTGTCCGTTTGCATTTCGCGAAGAAAGATGATACGCTTTACGAAGCGCTCAACCGCTTGGGAAACTTGAAAAAACTCAAACGATAATTTGTGTGATTTAATTTGTAATTAAAGACGTGGCGGGATGCTGCGTCTTTTTTAGTTATAAAAAAATTGTATCATCAGTAATGAAATAATAGTATTGGACAAAAGTCTTTACAGAATCTAATATTGTGCCTGTTCTAAAAACAATTCAACAATGGAGGATTCAATGAATATCTTTAAAAAACGTACTAAACTTTTGACTATTATTTTAGCATCTGTCCTTTCACTTTCTGCTTGTTCTGATGATGATTCAAATTCTGTTGCCGCATCCTCCGAAGATCATGAAAACCATTCTACGGAAGAACATTCTGGTTCTACAGACGAACATTCTCATCATGCAACGGAATCTGGTGACCATAAATCGGCTTCTAGCGGCTTGACGCTTGGCGATGAAAATATTAAGGATGGCATCATCTTTTTGCAGGATACGACGATTGATGGCGTGCTGACGGTGAATGCCTCGACACCGGGTGCCACCGTTCTGAAAAATGTCAAGGTCACGGGAAATCTGTTGATTAAGCGCGCTGGCCGCGTTGATTTTTCGGGTAGTGCCGATGTGGTTCATGTGGGTAGCAGCAATACGGATGTCTACGCTTTTGAAGATGTTGCTCAAGTGAATGGTCATCATTTTATGGGTAAGAATAACACATTCACGACCAAGAGATTTTCGGATTACCAGGAAGTTGATTGGACGGAAAAGGCGGCGCATCTTTCTACAGGAATTCATTTGTCTTACACGGTCACAGGTGACGAAAAGGGAACTCCGGTTGTCTTGATTCATGGTCTTGCCGATGGGAGAGTTTCTTGGTCGCAGGTGGCTCCGCAGCTAGCTAAGAAGGGCTATCGCGTTTATGTTCCTGAATTGCGTGGCAATGGAAAGACGGATAAGCCTATTGAAGAATCTGCATATTCCATCAAGGAATTGGCAAAGGATATTGCAGCCTTTATCGATAAACTTGAATTGGAAAAACCGCATGTCGTCGGCCATTCATTTGGTTCGTTTGTGGCTCAGGAATTGTCTATTTCGTATGCGGATAAAATCGGTTCTATCACATTGGTTGGCTCGGCTGCTTCTGTGGATAAGAAAAATGCTACGATTGATTGGCTTTTGAACGGAACAGATGATAAATCGTTCAATGGCGTTTACGCTTACGATTCAACGCAAAAGCTTCCTGATACTTTCTATGAAAAGTGGGGCAATAGCACGAATCCGGATAAGGATTTCCAGACCGCTCACTTGGAACATTTGCATCAAGTCCCTTATTATGCCTGGAAATTCCTTATCAAGAGCTTTGTTGCAGTTGACAATGCGAAACGCCTTTCTTCAATTTCGTCGAATGTGCAAATCATTTGGGGCTCTAAAGACGCTTTGTTCAACGAAAAATCTCAGAAAACGTTGCAGGACGGCCTCACGAAAGCTAAAAAGGTCGTGTTCCACGAGGTTGAAGGCGCTGACCATAACACGCATTGGGACTCTGCTGCCGACGTAGAAACTGTGACGGGCTATATTGACGGCTTTATCAAGGACCAAAAGTAATTTAGTATGAATAAACGAATTGTCTTTTGCCTTTTGCTGCTGCTCGGGACTGCGTTCTCTCAGATTCGTCCAAAGCTTGACCTTTCTGGGATGGTAATGGTTCATGCTTATGCCGACTGGAATACGGATGAATCAAAGGTTACGCACCGTTTTGAATCTATGCTGGATTTGGATTTTGACCTCCGTTTTAACGATCGCTGGTCTGCATGGCTTGAAATTGAAGCTATGGGAATGGCGATGAATGGAATGGAGGATATGGAAGGGATGGACATGGGCGATGAATCGTCAATGGATCCTGTAAATCCTGCCGTGGTCTTTAATGGGGCGTATATTCAATATACTCGTTCGGAACGCACTTTCTTTCGCGTTGGTGACCTGAAATTTTTTGAAGGTATTTTCAAAAACTATTATGATTTCGGGGATCCTCGCGATGACGCTGCCGGCATTTCGCAAAAGACAATTCGTGGTTTAGAATTCCAGTGGAACGGATTGCAATTTGATATTGGTTTTGGCACGGCGGGCAACGACAAAAGTTGCCATTATCATTTCATGTTTGGCGAGTACATGGGAATGGATTGTAAGGAAGGTTATACGTATGAAGTTCATGCGGCGTACGACCTAGAAATTGCAGATCAAATTTTCCGCCCTTATTTTGATTATAAAAGCTATCAGCGTAAGGACTACAATGAACTTTATGCTGGCTTGGATGTGTCGCTAGCTTTGGGATACTTCGCTTTCCACGGATTGTACGGGTTCCATTCGGTGTTCCTCGCCGGTGACGATGCTGTCTCGAACCATGTCTTGCTTGCAGAACCGTCTTTTGATATCTCAAGATTTTGCATTGTGGGTTCCTTGTTCTATGCGTTTATTGACGACCCGGTACGTACAAGCTTAGAAATCACGACTAGACCGGAATACTTCTTTGTCGCGTTGGAACCGAGCGTCGCTGTGAATGAATATTGGAGCGTTGGTCTTCCCGTAGAATTACACACGAACAGCTTGGATAAAAAGGATGACTTGGGTTCTGTGCGCGTTGGTGGTCGTTTTTACTTTAATGTTCCTGATTTCAAAATTGATATCATCTCAATGGTGCTGGTGGATATCCCGTATGGCGATGATTGGCCGCGTGAAGAAAATAAAAATGATCCTTCCTTTATATTTGGCGTAGAAGCGATGTTTGACTTTTAGGGGTTCATGTGAAAAAGATAGTATTACTTTGTATTTTGCTGAGTTCCTTTGCTTTGGCTCGTTTTGACTGTTGCGCCCGCAAACGTGCAACAATCAAAAAAGAGGAGACGTCTTTGACGTTCTCGGTGGGTGTGGTCCGTGAAGATGATGAAGCTTTGTTGAAAAAAGCTTCAGCTTCGCTAGCTAAGGAATCTATCACTTTGCAAATAAAAAAGTGGGATACCCAGGAACATGCCAACGAGGCGCTTGCGAAGGGCTTTGTGGATGGCTTGTATATTGATAGCCTTTGGTTTAACGCGGATTCTGATAAGAAAGAAGTTCTTTTGAGGCTTAAAAAAGAAATAGGAAAGTGAAAATTGGCTGTCGCGAGGCCTTTGATTTTTCTATCCTTGCTAAGCTATGGTTGATGCTATTTTAAATAGGTTTTATAAACCTTCGAAATTCAAGAAGAACGGGGACGTGAAGGATGTGCTTGTGGTGGCGCTCCCGATGCTTCTGTCAATGTCGTTTGATACGTTCATGACGTTCATCGACCGCTTGTTCCTCTCGAAGCTTGGCCCTGCCGAAATGAACGCGGCGCTTGGGGCGGGTGCGGTGCAGCTTGCGCTCACGATGTTTTTTACGGGCGCGATTAGCTATACGACGGCGATGGTGGCGCAGCGCTTGGGCGGTAAAAAACGCTGGGATTGCGCTCGCGTGTTCATGCAGTCGGTGTACCTGTCCCTGATTTCAGTGCCGCTTTTGTACCTCACGATTCCGCTGGGGCATTTTGCGTTTGGATTGGAGCATTTGCCGGCGGACCAGCTTGAATACCAGAAAACGTATTTTAACATCTTGATGTTCGGTGGCGTGATTAACTTGTTGCGTAATGCGGCGCCGTGCTTCTTTAGCGGTATTGGCGAAACCAAGGTCGTGATGAAGGCGGCATTTGTCGGCATGCTCGTGAATGTGGGTTGCAATTTCGTGTTGATTTACGGATGTGGACCTGTGCCTGCGATGGGGGTCGCGGGTGCTGCTTATGGCACGCTTATTGGCAATGTGGTTTCTACGGTTATTCTGTTTGCAAAGTTCTTTAGCAATAGTTGCCATCGCCGGTTCCGCACGCGTTTTGCGTTCGCGTTTAGCTGGCCGTTGACTCGTGAACTTTTGAAAAAGGGCATCCCGTCTGGTGTTGAAATGTTCTTGAACATGGCTGCGTTCCAGTCGCTGATTTTGATGTTCCATGCGCTTGGGCCTGAGTCGGCGACGGCTTCTTCGATTATGTTCAACTGGGACTTGGTTGCGTATGTGCCGCTGATGGGGTTGGAGGTTGCTTCGACGAGCTTGGTTGGGCGTTACGTGGGCGCGAAAGATGGGGCGGCGGCAACACGCTCGACTTATTCCGGGCTTAAGCTTGGCTGGGGCTATTCTTTGGTGATGGGTATTTTCTTCATCTTCTTGCCTGGGGTGTTGACGGATATCTTTAAGCCGGATGTCGCGGAGGCGACGGAAAGTGCGCTTGCGATTTTTAATGCTGCTCGTCCGATGAGTATGTTCATGTTGCGGATTGCGACGTTCTACATCTTTGTCGAAGTCCTGCTCGTGATTTATGCGGGCGCTCTCCGTGGCGCGGGCGATACGGTCTGGGTGATGTTTGCGTGCGGTATCATGAACTGGTTTGTGGCAATCGCCTTGTACATCGTGGCTTATGTTTTCCATCTGCCGGCCCATTACGCTTGGATTGCTGTTGTTGCCGTTTATAGCACGGCCCCGGTAATTTTCTGGCGTCGCTGGAAGAGCGGAAAATGGCGTAAGCATGTGATGAACGCCCGGTAAAATGCGTAAATCGCTGATTCTAGGCTTTTTTACAACTTTTAACTAGGTTAATTGAAGTGCCGTAGGTATATTTATATTACTTACGGCCTTTTTGTTTTGCTTTTTGGTGGTGGCAATTTTTTAGCAAAAGCCGTGGGTGAGGATTGGAATTGGATATGAAGAAAAAACACGTCATTGCGAGCGTAGCGAAGCAATCTATTATTTTATTTTTGGCGTCTTTCGCATTTGCAGCTCCGCCGTCTAATTTTAGCGGCTGGGATCTCGTTTTTGAAGACAATTTTGATGGCACTTCTTTGGATAAAAAGAAGTGGAACCCGACTTACAACTGGGGACCGACGCATAACCACCGTGCCTATTGTGCCGAAGAAAACGTAATTGTGTCTGATGGCACTCTCAAGCTCAAGGGTGAAAAGAAAAAGCATCCAAAGGCTACGGGAGACCGCTCCAAGGCGAAGTTCAACAACAAGGAAATCCCGGTGGATTATACATCAGGTGCGATTGACACGAAGGGAAAATTTGAGGTCAAGTACGGCTATATCGAAGGCCGATTCAAGGCTCCATGGCAAAAGGGAACTTGGCCTGCTTTTTGGACTTTGCAAGACGGCTGGCCTCCAGAAATTGACATCTTGGAAATCCCTGCGTCGCGCAAGCAACACCATTACTATTTGCATTACACCGATCCGAGCTGGTACAACAGTCATGGATCGGCGTGGGATCACGAAGCATCGTTTGGCGGTCATAAGGACGATAATGTAGACCGCTCGGCGGACTTCCACACGTATGCGGTGGAATGGGACGAATCGACGCTTAGCTTTTATTTTGACGACAAAAAGTTTGCAAGTTACAACCGCCCGACCGAAATCAAGCAGCTTTCGGCGCAGTATATCATCGTGAATTTGGCGATTGGCGGCTGGGCTGGTGACGATATTGAAATCACTTCGGACAAGCCTGCGTATTTTGAGGCGGACTGGGTGCGTGTATGGCAAGCGAAACCCGCAAAGCCCGATACCGTGCGCATCATGTCTATGAATTTTGGCACATGCATGACGAGGACCGCCGAAGACAAACTTGCGCTTGGTGACTGCGCTGGCGATAATGCGATTGCGACGATTACACCGCTTTCTTCAACGACTTACCGCATCAACTTTGGCGATATCTCACTCGATACACCGAATGAGTCAACTGATGCGGGTATTACGATGGGCCTCTACAAGTGGAACGGCGGTGGCCATCAAAAAGTGGTTATGGAAAAGCAATCCGGTTACGAGGGCTCCGTGGTTCGTATGAAAATGCAGCACAGCAATATGTATTTGCGTGCAACGACGGATGGCGAACGTGTGGTGCAGAGCTGGGCCGATGACTGGGAATGGAACCAGATGTGGCGCTTGCTCAAGTCTGATGAAAAAATCCCGACGAAGGATTCTACTATTGCTTTGCGCAATGTCTCGCAAACTTCTGCCCCGGCTTATGGTGCGAAAGTTTTCCGCAAAAATGGGATGCTTTACGTGCAATTCGGCGATCGTAACGGGAGCGTGCCTAACAATAATGGCACGAAGCTTGAGCCTCGTGCCTACGATTTCAAGGGCCGTTTGCTGAAGTAAAAATTACTCTTTCCTTTTGTACCCGCTGAGCCCGAGTAAAATCAATGCTGGCGTGTAGAAGTACCATACAAAGTTATTGGCAACGGTAGCCACAATTTCTTGAACGCTGTGGTCACAGCCTGTTGCAAGTGAAATACCTACGCACACATCGCAGCAGACAAATAGAATCATGCCGCGCTTGATGTTGCGTGCGTTTTTAGCGGGGAAGTATCCCTTCTTTGGAACTTGGAGGGCAACGGCGAGTGAACAGAAAAGGAAAGAAGCGTAAGTTGCAATAATTGGTACGGTCGGTCCTTCAAAAATGTGGAACAGATGGAGCGCATTTGCAATGAACATGACTGTAAATGGAATGATCAAAATCCAAGGGGAACTCTTGTCCGTATCGCTTGTGCGTGTGTGGCGGTAAATGAAAAGTGCCTGCACAACCATAAAGAAGCAAATGCCAAGCAATGTGTAATCGCTGCGGTGCTCCAAAACGTGAGCGTAATTGTGCATTATTTTTAGGCAGAAATCGGCACACAGAGCCATGGCAAAACCCGCTTGCAAAAAAATGCGGTCGCGTTTGCACAGACAATTTTTGCCGATGAAAAATACGACAATCGTCATGATGGCGGTGACGGCAAACTTGGCAATGTTTTGGTAGTTGCTGCTCTCTACGAGACATTGCTCGACTGCGCCGCAGTTGTAAAATACAAGCCAGTCTCTCACGAAGAAAGTGATCATGAGAATCCCGACAATTATAATAAGCGAAGTTATGAGTGTTTTTTTATTCATAACATATAATATAATCAATTTTATTCTAAAGAGACTTCTTCAAAGCGATATTTTTGTTTAACGTTTGGGTATTTTTCGTAATCAACTTCGCTTAAAAACATGGACTTTTCGCGAATCCAAACAGTATTGTCTCCGTAAAGAGCTCGGTAGATGACGTATTCTTCGTCAGTCTCGGAATGCTTTGCGATACCTTCGACAATGTAGTAGCGATTTTTGAAATGTCTATAAATGCCGTGAATTTTAAGTTCTCTGTTTCCCATAAATTTTAACTCATATAATCAAGATTGAAATTTTTTCAAGTTTTTGCGACTTGTTACAATTCGTGAAACCTCTTTTACATCGTGCGTAATATTTTAGAATTGCAAAAAAATATTTGTTTTGCAATTTGCCTTATTTCGTGCGAATTCGCAAGAGCTTTGTTATATTTTGACATGTAAAAGTGCAAGAAATCTTGCATCAGGAGGCGTAAGATGATTTCTTTAAATGACTATCTGTTTTCTGGAAACACGGTGCTAAAAATTTTACACCAATATTCAAATGACCTCAGAAACAGTGCTAAGGAAACGCATAATAGCATTGATCTTGCGCATTCAAATTTCTTAATTCAGATTATCGAATTGCTGGAACATAACGACTTCTTGACCTCGCAATCTCAACGAATAAAAGAATTCTACAAGTACATGACGAGGGAATATCCCTTTTTGGCGTTTACGTTCAAAGGGCGCATTAAGTCTTTGATTCGTGCCGAAGAAAAATTCAACGGGTATATCCTAGAATTTGTTTATAACTATTACAAGAAAAATGAAGTGTTTCCGTCTGAAGCCGAAATTAAAAGCACGTTGAATTTTCGCGACTTGATTGCTTACCGCATTGTGATTTCGATGCCTGCTTGCCACATCAAGAAAGACGAAGACCGCACTGAAGTTGAGCGTAAGTATCTCTACGAAATTGCAAATGTCATGCCTGAATTTTTGGAAGAACGTGGTTTTACGCCGGAAATTTCAAGACATAAGGATGGCGGTCATTGCGACTTGCTGAAAGATGCTGTCCAGCCGTATTACCATGATTCGGTGGCGACTCCGCGAAGCTCTGGTTACCAATCGTTACATATAACGATGTATGATAATCTTGCCCGTTGCTATACGGAAGTGCAACTTAGAACAAAGGATATGGACGACTTTGCCGAAATTGGTGAAGCAAACCACTTTGGTTACGAGAAAACGCAAGAAACCCGTCGTTCTAAACACGACCAAATTCCAAGCGGCGAGTGCATCTATTTTGACGATGCGTACGAACGATTGACAAAATTGCAGGAACTAGAACTTTCAAAGCTTGACGTGAACATGTTCAAGGCAATCAATAATCAGCTGATCAACGATGGCTGCGGACTGTTTAGAGGGCGTCAAATCTTGCCGTTTGAACATCTGTCAAGGTTCCAAAACGATTTGATTGATTAAGGATATTTTGCGCCGGGGATATCCTTCAGGATTTCTTTCCAAAAATCGCGAAATTCCTTTTCGGTGACGGAACCGCCTGCGGTGAGTAGGCGATAATGTTCTCCTTGCCAATGATAGTCAACGGGGGAGGCGTCAAAGCCATTGCGTAAGTAAAAATCGCGACGGCGGTTTCTGCGTTCAAGTTCCTCCGCGTCTTTGGAATCTTCTTCAACTTCAATATCGACGACAATGCGAGAACTCGGATGCTTTTCACGAATGGCCTGCAAAATTTGTGAGCCGTACCCTCGGCTACGCAGTTCGGGTTCTACCGCAAAATAGACTATGTTTGTGATGTCTCCGTGCGTGATGGAATTTGAAAATCCGCAGAATCTTGGGGTCGCTATGATATCTTTGTCTCCATTTCCGCCGTGATTCTTGCTGGGTTCATTATCGCAAAAAGCCCAAAATTCCCGCTTGATTTTATTGTCAAGCAAATGCTTTATCGGAATCCGCTCGTTCTCTGGGAATGCTGATTCGTAAAGCGCCTTGACTTGTGGCAACCATGGAGATTTCTTTGTTACGTCAAAAAACTGGAGCATTTGTGGAAAGAATATAGTATATATTTATCTCTATGAAGTCTTTTGAAAATAAAGTGGTTGTGGTGACTGGCGGGGCGCACGGGATCGGCGCTTCCATCGTGAGAGAATTTGAAAAAGAGGGCGCGAAGGTCGCGTATATCGACATCCATGAGAATCCTTGCTTTGTTGGGGACTTGTCAAAAAAAGATGTCCTTGAAAAGTTTGCGCAGTTCGTCATTGAAAAGCATGGTTGCGTGGATGTGCTGGTGAATAACGCGCTCCCGCTGATGAAGGGAATAGACGAATGTAGCTACGAGGATTTTAGCTATGCACTCGCTGTTGGTGTGACGGCCCCGTTCTACCTTGCGAAACTTTTTGCACCGCATTTTGCGAAGGGCGCGAGCATTATAAACATTTCTTCAAGTCGTGATCGCATGAGCCAACCGCAAACGGAAAGCTATACAGCGGCGAAGGGCGGGATTGCGGCTCTCACGCATGCTCTAGCAGTGAGCTTTGCTGGCCGTGTGCGCGTGAACTCGATTTCACCGGGCTGGATTGATACGGATTTCAAGGTTTACGAAGGTTCCGATGCCACTCAGCAGCCTGCGGGCCGCGTCGGCAACCCGCTGGACATTGCGAACATGGTGCTTTACCTCGCAAGTGACAAGGCCGGCTTCATTACTGGCGAAAACATCTGCATTGATGGCGGTATGACCCGTCAGATGATTTACCACAACGACTGTGGATGGAGTTTCAAGGAGAATGTATGAATAAATTTATTCCTTTTATTGCGGCTCTCGCTTTTGCGGTTGTGGGCTGTAGCGATTCAAAAAATTCCACGAAAGATTCTGTAGATAGAAAGATGGCGGATGTCGATGTTCCCGCCAAAGTGGCGAATCCTTCTGCCGAAGTGGATATGCCGACAGTTGAGGGGACGGAATCCCGGATGCTTGCGAACGGCGCTACGGTCATTTGGATTCAGGACAACGAGGGCAAAAAGCTGATGCCTCGCGAACTTTTCAGCGATGCAAGCGATTCGCTTTATGAAAGTTTGAATATGCCTGCGGGGCTTCCTGCTTCAGTCAGTACGTTCTTGGTGAAAACGGATGGCGAGTACGTCTTGTTTGACGCAGGTCTTGGCGCGTGGGGTGGGCAACTGGCGAAGCGGCTTTTTGCGCTAGGCGTGGATCCGGATTCTGTCGGACTTGTCTACTTGACGCATTTCCACGCAGACCATATTGCAGGTCTTGTGAAAAACGACAATGCTGGTAAAATGGAAAAGGTCTTCAAAAATGCTGCCGTTTATGCGGGCAAGGTGGAATATGACGCTTGGATGAACGATATCCCGAAAAATGACTTGCAAAAGAACATTATGGCGCTATACAAGGATAGCCTTCATTTGTTTGCGTTCGGCGATAGCCTCCCGCATGGAGTGCTTGCAATGGATGCCGTGGGGCATACGCCGGGACACACCGCTTTCCAGCTATCAAATTTACTCGTAATTGGCGACTTGATGCATGGCTATGCATTGCAAAAGAACCATCCTGAAATCAATTCCAATTACGACATGGACAAAGCTAAGTCTGCTGAGAGCCGCAAACGTATTATGCAATACGCTCGCGATAACAAACTCCTGATGGCAGGCATGCACTTGCCGCCTCCCGGATTTGCGGAGTAGTGACTAAAAAGATTCTTTGATAATTACGCCTCCGTTGATATAGCGGTGTATAAGACTGTTAATGAGGGCTTGATAGCTCGTGCCAAGACGAGCTGCTTTGGCCTTCATTCCTTCAATGTCGGCGTCTTTCATTCGTATGCTCTCCCTTAATAAGTGTATAGATGGCTCTAAGCAATGACGTGCGAGGCGAGAGCTACAGAACCATAAGTGGGGTCTATTGCCGAGCCGATGCGTTCATGCGCTCTGCGCAATGACTGTTTTCCACATTTTCTAGTGATTAGTGGCTGGAAACTAGTAACTTTTTCCACTTTACTTTGCTATCTTTCCGCTTGGAACATTTTACTTAACAGAGGTTCAAAAAAATGAATTATTTCAACTCTATCCCTATGCGTCGCCAACTTGAAGAAATTGGCCACTGCCGTTTCATGGAACATTCTGAATTCAGCCGTGGTGTTGAAGCCCTCAAGGGTAAGAAGATCGTGT
>Ga0310696_10006230_pt1 | contig 14193 bp, 11 predicted proteins | sample AusTroGonzalo_MG_4_FD_203885 | JGI IMG/M metagenome (GOLD analysis project Ga0310696, IMG submission 203885) | Bovine rumen microbial communities from tropical cattle in Woodstock, Queensland, Australia - Gonzalo_02 (v2) (version 2) | ecosystem: Host-associated > Mammals > Digestive system >...
TCGACCGCCTTTCCCGGCAGGTCCCCTGCCTGTGCAAAGTCGCCCCCAATACCCCTCTGTACCACGTGCAGGACGTCAACCGCGCCGGCGGCGTACTGGGTATTCTGGACGAACTGGACAAGGCCGGCCTGCTGGACACCGGTGTGAAACGCGTTGACGGGATGACGCTCTCCGAAGCCCTGAACCTTTACCGGATCACGGGTGGCCATCCGTTCCAGGAGGCCGTGGAGCTGTACACAAGCGCCCCTGCCAACCGCTTCAGCATCCAGATGGGTTCGCAGTCCAGCCACTACAAGGAACTGGACTGCGACCGGGCCGCCGGTTGCATCCGGGACGTCGCTCACGCCTATTCCCCGGACGGCGGACTGGCCGTGCTCAAGGGCAACATCGCCGAGCGCGGCTGCGTGATCAAGACCGCCGGCGTGGACCCTTCCCTGCTGCATTTCAAGGGTCCCGCCAAGGTATTCGACTCCCAGGAAGAGGCCTGCGAAGGCATCCTGGGCGGCCAGGTGAAAGCCGGCGACGTGGTGGTGATCGTGTACGAAGGTCCCAAGGGCGGTCCGGGCATGCAGGAAATGCTCTATCCCACCTCCTACATCAAATCCATGCACCTGGGCAAGGCCTGCGCCCTCATTACGGACGGCCGCTTCAGCGGCGGCACTTCGGGTCTGAGCATCGGGCACGTCTCCCCGGAGGCGGCGGCCGGCGGAGCCATCGGCCTGGTCCGCGACGGAGACCTCATTGAGATTGACATCCCTGCGCGCAGCATCAACGTGTGCCTCACCCCGGCCCAGCTGGAACAGCGCCGCCAGGAAGAGCTCGCCCGCGGCGATGCGGCGTTCACCGCGCCCCGCCGGGTACGCAATGTTTCACGCAGCCTCCGCAGCTATGCGGCGGCCGTCAGTTCAGCCGACGAAGGGGCCATCCGGAAAATATGAGCACGAACAAACGCATAAACGGGGCCGAGGCCCTGTGGAGATCCCTCCTGGCAGAGGGAGTGGATACGGTCTTTGGCTATCCCGGCGGCCAGATCATGCCGGTGTACGACAGCCTGTGCAGTTTTGAGCAGGACATCCGGCACATCCTGGTGCGCCACGAACAAGGGGCGGTGCACGCCGCCCAGGGCTATGCCCGCATCAAGGGCGAGCCCGGCGTGGTGATCGTCACTTCCGGTCCCGGCGCCACCAATGTGGTCACCGGCATCGTGGACGCCATGACGGATTCCACCCCGCTGGTGGTCATCACCGGCCAGGTCTCTTCCGCCGCCCTGGGCACCGACGCCTTCCAGGAAGCCGACGTCACCGGCCTCACGGGCCCCATCTCCAAATGGAATTACCAGATCCGCCGCGCGGAGGATGTGGCCTGGGCGGTTGCCAGGGCCTTCTACATCGCCCGCACGGGCCGTCCGGGCCCCGTGGTGCTGGATTTCACCAAGGACGCCCAGGTGGGCCTGACGGACTTCCGCTACAAGAAATGCGACTTCATCCGCAGTTACGTCCCGGAGCCCAAGATCTCCGACCTCTCCATCAAGCAGGCCGTGGACCTGCTGGACTGGGCGGAGCGTCCGCTGGTGGTCTTCGGCCAGGGCGTGGTCCTGAGCGGCGCGGAGGAAGCGCTGAAGGCCTTCCTCCTCAAGGGTGACATCCCCGCCGGTTCCACCCTGCTGGGCCTGAGCGCCCTGGATTCCGATTTCCCGCTGTACCAGGGCATGATCGGGATGCACGGCAACGTGGCGCCCAACATCATGACCAACCAGTGTGACCTGCTGATCGCCGTGGGCATGCGCTTCGACGACCGCGTCACCGGCACCGTGAATACCTATGCCACCCAGGCCCATGTCATCCACATCGACATCGACCCTTCCGAGATCGGGAAGATCATCCCCGTGACGGTGGGCATCAAGGGCGACGCGCGCAAGGTCCTGGAACTCCTCACGGAGAAGATGCAGCCCCGCAAGCACCCCCAGTGGCGCGAGGGCTTCCAGCGCTGCCTGGCGGTGGAACAGGAGAAAGTCATCGATCCGGAAATCCATCCCGCCGGCGGCGACATCCGCATGGGCGAAGTGGTGGACGCCGTCTCGCGCCTCACCGGCGAAAAGGGCATCGTGGTCACGGACGTCGGCCAGAACCAGATGATCGCCGCCCGCTATTCCCGCTTCCGCACCAGCCGCAGCTTCCTCTCCTCCGGAGGCCTGGGCACCATGGGCTTCGGCCTGCCGGCGGCCATCGGCGCCAAGATCGCAGCTCCGGAACGCCCTGTCTGCCTGTTCGTGGGCGACGGCGGCATCCAGATGACCCTGCAGGAATTCGGCACCATCATGCAGGAAGGCGTGGGCGTGAAGATGTTCCTGCTGAACAACAACTGGCTGGGCAACGTGCGCCAGTGGCAGGAGCTCTTCTTCGGGGAGCGCTACTCGCAAACCCGGATGATCAATCCGGATTACAAGATGATCGCCCAGGCCTACGGCATCCGCTGCCTGCAGGTAGAGCGCCGCGAAGAACTGGAAGACGCCCTGCGGGACAGCCTCTCCGACGATGCGCCCGTGCTGGTGGACATCCACGTGATGGAAGAGAGCAACGTCATGCCCATGATCCCTCCGGGAAAAGGCATCAACCAGATCATGCTGTCGCAAAACGAATGGTACGAATAAGTATGGAAAACGAAGTCAGAGAATATACGGTAACCATCTATACCGAAAACCAGATCGGTCTGCTTTCCCAGATCACGAACGTGTTCACGCGGCACGGCCTGAGCATCTGGAGCCTCTCCGCCGGCCCCACCTCCATGGAGGGGGTGCACAACATCACCATCGTCACCAACGGCCTGGAGAAGAAAGTGAAGGAAAGCGTCCAGCAGATCGAGAAGCGCGTGGACGTGATCAAGGTCTTCTTCTACACCCGGGACAAGATCGTGTACCGCGAAGTCGCGCTGTACAAGGTCCCCACCCCGTGCCTGCTGGAAGGCGACATCGAGTCCATCCTGAGCCGCTACCACGCCCGCATCGTGGAGATGAACAAGACTTTTACGGTCCTGCAGAAAACCGGAACCCTGGAAGAGACCTCCCATCTGCACGACGAGCTCAAGCCTTACGGCATCCTGCAGTTCGTCCGTTCCGGGCGCATCGCCATCTCCAGGGCCGAGCAGGAGCCCGTCCTGAAATTCCTGCGCAAACGCGAAAAAGAGAAAAAACAACTTAATCAACAATAACATTATGGCAACTATCAATTTTGGCGGAGTGTACGAGCATGTCGTCACCCGGGAAGAATTCACTTTGGAACACGCACGCGAAGTCCTCAAGGACGAAGTCATCGCCATCATCGGCTACGGCGTCCAGGGCCCCGGTCAGTCGCTCAACCTCAAGGACAACGGCTTCAACGTCATCGTCGGCCAGCGCAAGGGCAAGACCTACGACAAAGCCGTGGCCGACGGCTGGGTACCCGGCGTGAACCTCTTCGAGATTGAGGAAGCCTGCGAGCGCGGCACCATCATCCAGTACCTGGTGTCCGACGCCGCCCAGATCGAGGTATGGCCCACCGTGAAGAAACACCTGACCAAGGGCAAGGCCCTGTACTTCTCCCACGGCTTCGGCATCACCTACAGCGACCGTACCGGCATCGTTCCCCCCAAGGACGTGGATGTGATCATGGTGGCCCCCAAGGGCTCCGGCACCTCCCTGCGCCGCCTGTTCCTGCAGGGTCGCGGCGTGAACTCTTCCTTCGCCGTGTACCAGGACGCCACCGGCAAGGCCCTGGACCGCACGCTGGCCCTGGGTATCGGCGTGGGTTCCGGCTATCTGTTCGAGACCGACTTCCAGCACGAGGTCTTCTCCGACCTCACCGGTGAGCGCGGCACCCTGATGGGCGCCATCCAGGGCATCCTGTCCGCCCAGTACGAAGTCCTGCGCGAGCACGGCCACTCCCCTTCCGAGGCCTTCAACGAGACCGTGGAGGAACTGACCCAGTCCCTGATGCCGCTCTTCGCGGAAAAAGGCATGGACTGGATGTACGCCAACTGTTCCACCACCGCCCAGCGCGGCGCCCTGGACTGGATGGGTCCCTTCCACGATGCCACCAAGCCCGTGTTTGAGAAACTGTACCAGCGCGTGGCCAGCGGCGAGGAAGCCCAGGTTTCCATCGACGCCAACTCCAAGCCCGGCTACCGGGAAGGTCTGGAGCAGGAACTGAAGGCCCTCCGGGAAAGCGAACTGTGGCAGGCCGGCGCGGCCGTCCGTAAACTCCGTCCCGAAAATGACTGATAACCGGGTATATATCTTTGACACCACCCTGCGCGACGGCGAACAGGTTCCGGGCTGCCAGCTGAACACCGTGGAGAAGATCCAGGTGGCCAGGGCCCTGGAAGAACTGGGCGTGGACGTCATCGAGGCTGGATTCCCCATATCCAGCCCCGGTGACTTCCAGAGCGTCATCGAGATCTCCAAGGCCGTGACCTGGCCGGTGATCTGCGCCCTCACGCGGGCGGTGGAAAAGGATATCGACGTAGCGGCGGAATCGCTCAAATACGCCAAACGGGGCCGCATCCACACGGGAATCGGGACCTCGGACTACCACATCCGCTACAAGTTCAACTCCACCCGGGAGGAGATCATGGAGCGGGCCGTGCGGGCCGTGAAATACGCCCGCCGGTTCGTGGACGACGTCGAATTCTACGCGGAGGATGCCGGCCGTACGGACAACGAGTTCCTCGCCCGCGTGGTGGAGGCCGTCATCAAGGCCGGCGCCACCGTGGTGAACATCCCGGATACCACGGGCTACTGCCTGCCGGATGAATACGGAGCCAAGATCCAGTACCTCTGCGACCACGTGGACGGCATCGAGAACGCCATTCTCTCCACCCACTGCCACAACGACCTGGGCATGGCCACGGCCAACACCCTCTCCGGCATCCAGCACGGGGCCCGGCAGTGCGAGGTCACCCTCAACGGCATCGGCGAACGGGCCGGCAACACCTCCCTGGAGGAAGTGGTGATGATCCTCAAGTCCCACAAGGACCTGGGCCTGGACACGGGCATCAACACCCGCCGCCTGTATCCGGCCAGCCGGATGGTGTCCAACCTGATGAACATGCCGGTGCAGCCCAACAAGGCCATCGTGGGCAAGAACGCCTTCGCCCACTCCTCCGGCATCCACCAGGACGGCGTGCTCAAGAACGTCCAGACCTACGAGATCATCAACCCGCAGGACGTAGGCATCGACCACAACTCCATCGTCCTCACCGCCCGCAGCGGCCGCGCCGCCCTGAAACACCGCCTGGAGATCCTGGGCGTGCAGGTGGACGGGGAAAGGCTGGACCGCATCTACCAGGAATTCCTGCTGCTGGCCGACAAGAAGAAGGAGCTCCACGACGACGACATCCTCATGCTTTCCGGCGCGGACCGCAGCGACAACCGCCACATCAAGGTGGACTGGCTGCAGGCCACCAGCGGCATCGGGATGAAGCCGGTGGCTTCCATCTGCCTGGACATCGCCGGCGAGAAATTCGAGGCCGCCGCCACCGGCAACGGGCCCGTGGACGCCTCCATCAATGCCCTGCGCCAGATTGTGAAGCGCCAGGTCACCATCAACGAATTCACCATCCAGGGCGTTTCCAAGGGCGCCGACGACTGCTGCAAGGTGCACATGCAAGTGGAGTCCGAAGGCCGCCTGTACTACGGATTCGGGGCCAGCACGGACATCGTGACCGCCTCCGTGGACGCCTACATAGACTGTATCAACAAATTTAGCCGATGAACACCCTTTTTGACAAAATCTGGGACGCCCATGTGGTGCAGCAGGTGGAAGGCGGGCCGGTGCAACTGTACATCGACCGGCTGTACTGCCACGAAGTCACCAGCCCCCAGGCCTTTGAGGGCCTGCGGAGCCGGGGCATCCGCTGCCTGCGGCCGGAGAAGATCTTCTGCATGCCGGACCATAACACCCCCACCCGGGACCAGGACAAGCCCATCGAGGACCCCGTTTCCAAGAAGCAGGTGGACACCCTGGCCGCCAATGCGGCGGAGTTCGGGCTCACCCACTTCGGGATGATGCATCCCAAGAACGGCATCATCCACGTGGTGGGGCCGGAGCGCGGCCTCTCCCTGCCGGGGATGACCATCGTCTGCGGCGATTCCCACACCTCCACCCACGGAGCGATGGGCGCCGTCGCCTTCGGGATCGGCACCAGTGAGGTGGAAATGGTCATGGCTTCCCAATGCATCCTGCAGCAGAAGCCCAAGTCCATGCGCATCAACGTAGAGGGCCAGACGGGTCCGGGCGTCACCGCCAAGGACATCGCCCTGTACCTGATGAAAGAGATGACCACCAGCGGCGCCACCGGTTATTTTGTGGAATACGCCGGCGAGGCCGTGCGCAAGCTGTCCATGGAGGGCCGGCTCACGCTGTGCAACCTCTCCATCGAGATGGGCGCCCGCGGCGGATTCATCGCCCCGGATGAAGTCACCTTTGCCTATCTGAAGGACCGGGAATACGCGCCCAAAGGGGCCGAATGGGACAAGGCCGTGGAACGCTGGCGCCGCCTCAAGAGCGACGACGACGCCGTCTTCGACCGCGAGATTACCGTCCAGGCCGCCGACATCCCGCCGATGATCACCTACGGAACCAACCCCGGGATGGGAATGGCCATCGACGGAAGCATTCCTTTAGATGCAACGCCTAAGGCATTGAATTATATTGGATTCCAGGCCGGAGAAAAGCTGCTTGGCAAGCCTGTGGACTACGTATTCCTGGGTGCCTGCACCAACGGTCGCGTGGAGGACTTCCGCGCCTTCGCCTCCGTGGTGAAGGGCCGCAAGAAAGCCCCGGGCGTGACGGCCTGGCTGGTCCCCGGCTCCTGGGCCGTCCTGGACCAGATCCGGGAGGAAGGGCTGGACCGCATCCTGGAAGCGGCGGGCTTCGCCGTCCGCCAGCCCGGCTGCAGCGCCTGCCTGGCGATGAACGAGGACAAGATCCCCGCCGGCAAATACTGCGTATCCACCAGCAACCGCAACTTCGAAGGCCGGCAGGGGCCGGGGTCCCGCACCCTCCTCGCCAGTCCGCTCACCGCGGCCGCCGCAGCCGTCTGCGGGGTCATCACCGATCCAAGGACCTTGTTATGAAACAGAAATTCAACCTCATAGAAAGCACCTGCGTTCCCCTGCCCCTGGAGAACGTGGATACGGACCAGATCATCCCCGCCCGCTTCCTCAAAGCCACCACGCGGGAGGAATCCTTCTTTGGCGAGAACCTGTTCCGGGACTGGCGCTACCGCCCCGACGGCACGCCCAACCCGGACTTCGTCCTGAACGATCCCCGCTATCAGGGGGCCCGCATCCTGGTGGCCGGCAAGAACTTCGGCTCCGGCTCCAGCCGTGAGCATGCCGCCTGGGCCATCGCCGGCTACGGCTTCCTGGCCGTCATCTCCAGTTTCTTCGCCGACATCCACAAGAACAACGAACTCAACAACTTTGTGCTGCCCGTAGTGGTGTCGGAAGGCTTCCTGGCCCGCCTGCTGGCCGCCATCGCCGCGGACCCGGCCACCCGGGTGCGGATCGACGTCCCCGCCCAGACGGTGACCAACCTCGCCACCGGGGAAAGCGAATCCTTCGAGATCAACGCCTACAAGAAATACTGCCTGATGAACGCCCTGGACGACATCGACTATCTCCTGGAGCAGAAGGACAAGATCGAAGCCTACGAACGGAAGACCGTATGATAGAGATCATGGACACCACCCTGCGCGACGGGGAACAGACCGCCGGGGTCTCGTTCAATGCCGACGAGAAACTGGCGATCGCCCGCCTGCTGCTGGAAGAGCTGAAGGTGAACCGGATCGAGGTGGGCTCCGCCCGCGTCTCGTCCGGCGAACGGGAAGCCTGTGCCAAAATCTGCGGCTGGGCGGCCTCCACGGGCCATTTGAACCAGGTGGAGATCCTGGGCTTCGTGGACGGCGGCGCCTCCGTGGAATGGATTTCGGACGTTGGCGGCGTTTGCCTGAACCTGCTGACCAAGGGCTCCCTCCGTCACCTGGAAGGCCAGCTGCGGAAAAGCCCGCAGGAACACCTGGACGACATCCTCCGCGAAGTGACGCGCGCCCGGGACAAAGGGCTGGAGGTAAACCTGTACCTGGAAGACTGGTCCAACGGCATGGCCGACAGTCCGGACTATGTCTTCTTCCTGCTGGACCACCTGCAGGACGCGCCCATCCGACGCTTCATGCTGCCGGACACGCTGGGCGTGCTGAGTCCGTCCCAGACGCGTGCCTTCTGCCGCCAGGTGGTGGCGCGCTATCCGGGGCTGCACTTCGACTTCCACGCCCACAACGACTATGACCTGGCCGCCGCCAACACCATCGAAGCCGTAGAAGCCGGCGTCCGGGGCATCCATACCACGGTCAACGGCCTGGGCGAAAGGGCCGGCAACCTGCCGGTCGCCAGCGCGCTGGGCATCCTGAACGACCACCTGCACCGGGAGAATTCCCTGGACGAAGGGGCCCTGATGCACGTCTGCCGCTACGTGGAAACCATTTCCGGCGTGCGCATCCCGTCCAACATGCCCCTGGTGGGCGAATTCGTGTTCACGCAAACCAGCGGCGTCCACGCCGACGGCGACAAGAAAGGCGGCCTGTACCAGAACGCCCTGCAGCCGGAGCGCTTCGGCCGCCACCGGCATTACGCCCTGGGCAAGACCAGCGGAAAGGCCAACATCGTCAAGAACCTGGAGACGCTGGGCATCGACCTCACCCCCGATCAGATGCGCCTGGTGACGCAGCGGGTGGTGGAACTGGGCGACAAGAAGGAATCCCTGTCGCCGGAGGACCTCCCCTTCATCATCGCCGACATCCTGAAAGGCGACCATGGCACGGGGGAAGACCCCATCAACATTGTCAATTACAGCCTCCAGCTCACGCGCGGCATGCGCCCGGTGGCCAACCTGCGCATCGAGATCCAGGGGGAATCCTATGAGGAATCCGCGGCCGGAGACGGTCAGTACGACGCCTTCATGAAGGCCCTCTGGAAGATCTACGACCACCTGGGCCGGCGCCATCCCCGCCTGACCGACTACGTGGTGAAGATCCCGCCCGGCGGAAAGACGGACGCCCTGGTGGAAACCTCCATCTCCTGGGACCTGGACGGCTATTCCTTCAAGACGCGGGGAGTGGACTCCGACCAAACCGAAGCGGCCATCAAAGCCACTGTCAAAATGCTGAATATCATAGAAAACCGAATCATATGAAACTAAGAATCGCAACCTTGCCCGGAGACGGAATCGGCCCGGAAGTGGTGGCCCAGGCCCAAAAGGCCGTGGACGCCGTCTGCTGCCGTTTCCATCACGATGCTTATTACAGTTTTGGCTATGTGGGCGCCTGCGCCATCGACCAGTGCGGGGACCCGTATCCCCAGCAGACCCACCAGCTGTGCATGGACAGCGACGCCGTGCTCTTCGGCGCCGTGGGTGATCCGCGCTACGACAACGACCCCACCGCCCCGGTGCGTCCGGAGCAGGGCTTGCTGGCCATCCGCAAGCAGCTGGGCCTGTACGCCAACCTGCGGCCGGTGGAAACCTTCTCATCGCTGGTGGACAAGTCGCCCCTGAAGACGGAACTGGTGGACGGCGCCGATTTCCTGTGCATCCGGGAACTCACCGGCGGCATGTACTTCGGCAAGAAAGGACGCCTGGACGACGGCAACACCGCCTTCGACACCTGTATCTACAGCCGCAATGAGGTGGAACGCATCCTGCGCCTGGCCTTCGATTACGCCGGACGGCGCCGGAAGCACCTCACGGTGGTGGACAAGGCCAATGTGCTGGAATCGTCCCGCCTGTGGCGCCAGGTGGCCCGGGAACTGGAACCGGAATACCGGGATATCCAGGTCGATTACATGTTTGTGGACAACGCGGCCATGCAGCTCATCCGCTGTCCCAAATTCTTCGACGTGCTGGTGACGGAGAACACCTTCGGCGACATCCTTACGGACGAGGCCAGCTGCATCTCCGGCTCGATGGGCCTGCTGGCGTCGGCCTCCATCGGGGCCCACACCAGCCTGTTCGAGCCCATCCACGGCTCCTATCCGCAGGCGGCCGGCAAGAACATTGCCAACCCTGTGGCTGCCATCCTTTCCGCCGCCATGATGTTTGAATATGCCTTCGGCCTGATGGAAGAAGGGAAAGCCATCCGCCGTGCCGTAGCCGCTTCGCTGGAGGCCGGCTTCGTGACGGAAGACCTGGCTGCCGGCGGCGAGTCCCACTCCACCGACGAGGTGGGCGACTGGATTGCATCTAAAATCTAAGAGATATGGCACAGATTGACTGGAAAACCCTGGGCTTCGACGCCTATCGGACCCGCACCGTCGTCCTTGCCCACTACAAGGACGGCAAGTGGTCCACTCCCGAATCGACGGAAACCTTCTCCTTCACCTTCGATCCCTTCGCGCAGGTCTTCCACTATGCGATTTCCTGCTTCGAGGGCCTGAAGGCCTTCCGGCAGAAGGACGGCCGCATCGCGATGTTCCGTCCCGACCAGAATGCAGCCCGCCTGAAGCGGACGGCTGACTTCCTGGGCATGCCCTGCCCCGGCGAAGAACTGTTCTACCAGATGTGCGAGGCCTGCATCCGCGGCAACATGGAGTTCCTGCCTCCGTACGGGCTGGGCGCGTCCATGTACCTGCGTCCGCTGCTGGTGGGCATGCACCCCCAGATGCAGCTGGTGCCGTATCCGGAGGCCATTTTCGCCGTGATGTGCGCCCCGGTGGGTTCCTACTACGGCGCCCACCTGAAATCCTGCGCCGCCGTCATCCCCGGCGACTACGACCGGGCCGCCCCCAAGGGCTCCGGCAGCTACAAGATCGGCGCCAACTACGCCGCCACCTTCAAGCCGTACAAGTTCGCCCACGAACAGGGCTACGCGGAGCTCCTGTACCTGAACTCCTCCACCCGGGAGTTCGTGGATGAGTTCGGCTCCTCCAACTTCTTCGGCATCAAGGGGAACAAGTACATCACTCCGCTCTCCGACAGCGTCCTTCCGTCCATCACGAACAAGACCCTGCAGCAGGTGGCCATCGACCTGGGCATGGAGGTGGAGAAGCGGCCCGTCCCGCTGGACGAGCTCGACGAATTCGACGAGGTGGGCGGCTGCGGCACGGCCGTGGTGATTACGCCCCTGTCCCACATCGACATGAAGCCTGTCCTGTCCCAGCCGGAGGTCTCCCGTACCTTCCGCTACTGCCCGGACGGCGAAGTGGGCCCCCAGTCCACGAAACTCTACCGGCGGATCCGCGCCATCCAGGATGGCGAGTACCCCGACGAGCACGGCTGGTGCCGCTTTGTAGAGGCGTAACACTTGTCCAAGGCCCTTTCTGCGGGCGAGGTGGTATTTTAAGGCAACCACCTCGCCCGTTGTTTGTGCCACCCAGCGCTTGAGTGCCCATTTCCCCGGGCGCGGTGGGTCTCACAAAATCCCACCTCGCCCACTTTTCCGCCTTTTACCAAGGATGTATTACTACCGTAAGGTCTCCTCGGCGCAACTTCCTTAATAGAGCACAATTTGTCAAAACCAATAAGGCTGGATTCTACTCTGAAGTGCAACGCTTAGAAGCGTGACAGTATATCTTTATTGTCATAATCAGAAACGCGACAGAGGATGGGATACAAGCATTTGACAAGGGAGCAGCGATATACGATTGATGCGTTGCTGCAGACACCGATGAGTTTGAGGGAGATAGGCGAAGTGATCGGGGTCAGTGCAGGAACTGTGAGCCGTGAGATTCGCAGGAACTGCGATAGGCGTGGCTACCATCGGTACCGATGGCAACTGGCCCAAAAGAAGTACGAAAGGAGGATGAAGACCAGGCGCCACTACCTGAAGTTCACCGACGAGATGAAGCGGACCGTGAGGAGGTTCATCGTGTATGGCCAGTACAGTCCGGAGCAGATCTGCGGTCGGTTCCGGTTAAAGGGGGAAGAGATGGTATGTGCGGAGACAATCTACCGGAGGATCTGGCAGGAGAAGCGCTGTGGCAACGACGAGATGGCCCGCAACCTCAGGCATCACGGGCGACGTAAACGAAGACGAGACAGCCTGTACAGATCCAGGGGGGTCATCCAGGACCGGGTTGACATATCGCTGAGGCCGTCGGTTGTAGATGAGAAGAAGCGTTTTGGAGACTTTGAGATAGACACGATGATTGGCAAGAACCACAAGGGTGCCATCATGACGACGAACGCCCGGTGCACGCATCTGGTGCTGATCCGCAGGCTTGCAGGGAAAGAAGCCACCCAGCTGGCCAGCACGGCAATCGAGGCGCTGCTACCTTATAAGGACAAGATACATACGATAACAGCTGACAACGGAAAGGAATTCGTCCGCCATAAGGAGATTGCGAAGGGACTCGATGCCGAGTTCTACTTCGCACGACCATACCACTCTTGGGAGCGTGGTGCAAACGAGAACACAAACGGACTGATACGCCAGTACATCCCCAAGGGCACGGACTTCAGCGAGCTGACTGATGAGATGCTTGCCGAGATAGAATGGAAACTGAACCACAGGCCCCGTAAGTCACTGGGTTACAGGACACCGTTGGAATACTGCAAACAATTATTTAACTTTGACTTTTGAAGTGTGTTGCACTTCTAAATGGAATTCACCATTTACGAATGAAACGATTATTTTTATTTATCCCATTATTGTGGATTGCTTGCACTCATAAGGAAACCCCTTTTGATAGTATAACAGCAGAAAGGTCTTATGATAATAGAATCTTGACTCGTAGCTTGGTGAGTAGCGATTCTTATGAACGAAAGGACTCCAATGATGCGTTTATTACCTTTTCTGAAGTCGCAAGGCTGGTGAATAATCCACAAGCCTCGATAGAAGCGTTTATTGGAGAAGATGGCGATACTTTGATGTATATTGTTAATTATCCCAATGGAGCAGGGTGGAAATTATTATCGGCGGATAAGCGGACTCCCGCGATTCTTGCTGAGGGTGGCGCAGGCCTCTTTTCTTTGAATATCCCTGAAACGGGGATTGCTTCCTGGATAGAAGGTACTGCAAGAAATATGTCAATCATTCGCAAATCAGAGGACAAAGCGTTGTCTTTCAGCGAAAAGGAAATAAGACTAAATCGGTCATTTTGGTCCCATGAGCCAGAGATATCGATAGATAGTACGCAGATGTCAAAGCCTCGTTCTCCCGGGGAGCCGGGAGGTCATTGGGAGATAAGTACGACTTCAGAAGTTGAACCGTATGATTCAGTCCGAAGCATGGTGGGGCACTGGTGTCAAGGTTCTCCTTATAATGTTTTCTCTCCACTTACATCTGACGGCTCTGGGACTCGTGCGCATGCCGGGTGTGTGGCGATTGCAGGGGCTCAAGTATTATCTTACCTTTATGATGCATTTGGACTACCTTCTGTTTTCCCTGATTCGTGCTATGTCGTTGGGGATGTGGATAACTATGTCCGTCTGTTTTACGGCGCCTCTACTAATTTTTTGAGCTCAGTAAGTTCAGAGTATCATGAATCTTCTTCGTATTATGGTGCTGAATGTATGTTAATTGCATATGTTGGACATTTGGTTAACATGCACTATTGCAATAAGTATTCATGGGCATTCCCCTCTAATCTTAAAACAAATGTATTTGAGTACTATGGCTATAATTGCCAGATAGGGGAATATGATGAGAGCATTGTAAAAAGTAGCGTTCTTTCAGGGCTGCCAGTAATAATGATAGCCACCAATTGGTTAATTCCAATCGATTTTGATATACATGCTTTTGTTATAGACGGCTATTTACGTTCAAGGATCAAGTATACTCACTACCATTATTGGGTGCCCGATGTGAATTTACCAGGGAATGGCCCGGACAAACCTCCCTTTGGTGGAGGCGTTGGATTCGAACCAATTGATAATTATTATACTTATTCTTATTCTTCGCCGTCAATTACAGGCATCCATATTAATTGGGGATGGAAGTTACAGTGGGTATATCCTTATTATAACGACGGATGGTATACTACGACCGATGATTGGCTGGTATATGATGGGCAAAATAATTATACATATAATTATAATCGTCAAATGATTTATGGCTTTGCCGTTAATGATTAATGAGGAAACCATGCGGGCTGAGAGAATCATTCAAAACGCTTTAGTGTTGTTAACTGTCGCTATTGGAGTTGCATCTTGCGTCTCCTGGCTT
>Ga0310696_10006231_pt1 | contig 14192 bp, 8 predicted proteins | sample AusTroGonzalo_MG_4_FD_203885 | JGI IMG/M metagenome (GOLD analysis project Ga0310696, IMG submission 203885) | Bovine rumen microbial communities from tropical cattle in Woodstock, Queensland, Australia - Gonzalo_02 (v2) (version 2) | ecosystem: Host-associated > Mammals > Digestive system >...
TGGCACTTCTCGCTTGTATCTCCAAAAACAATAGAAGCCCCATAGTATCGCTATCGCCCATAATACCGAGGCGGGTCTTTGGTCTGACATCGAGAAAATGGTAGCTACAGAACATTTCGGTTCACAGCGCAGACCATCCTGCATGGTTGCCACTGCCAGCACAGCCTTACCCTTTAATGCCTCCATTTGCAGATGGCTGTTGAACACCTGGATAGTATCCTGGCTGATCACATCACTCTGTTGTTCCTGCATCGTCAGGGCGAGTGCCCTATCCATGTCCTCACTCACCTGCCGGCTCGTAGAACTATAACTGCTAAAACTAGTCACACTCGATGCGATAATCAATGCCAATAGCACAATGACGGCATGTCTTTGTTTCATCATTCTTATTATTAATATCTGTGCTCTTTCGTTTATTCTACATGAGTCCGTCGATGTCGAGGTTTATATCCTTGCGGTAGGCAAGACCTGTAACGACGCAACATAGCTCGCCACGCTGGTTGGTAATGCGAACCTCGACGTAAGGGATCTTGTGGTGGTTATAGACCTCAGTAGCCTCAGCGGTGAGCGTATCGCCGACCTTAGCGCTATGGAGGAACATGATATTATTCTCAATACCGAAGGTGAGGGTCTGACGACTGTTCATAACAGCAGCAATGGCGATATCAGCCAAGGTAAAGTAGACACCTCCCTGACAGACACCTCCGGCATTGAGATGCTCAGGGGTGACGGTGAGCTCAGCTGTGGCAAAGCCCTCACGTACTTCTATAAGTTTGCAGCCGCTATTGGCAGCAAAGCGGTCATTATTTGACAAAAAATCTTTTAATGTCATGGATGATTGAACATTAATAAGTAACGAGGTTATGATCCATTAGTTTGGCGACGATGGGGATGAGCTGGTCGACGGGAGTGCCGATGAGGTTGCTGATGTCGATAAGGTCGTTGCGGCCGTCGGCATAAGCAGTAAAATGCTGCATAGCACGGAAAGCGGCATAGGTTCCCTTCTGACTGATGGTGGGATAGAGCCCACGCTTGCCCAACTGCGGCTCACAAGGAACAGTCATGCAGTAGTGGCGATTATGCTCCAGGGCATCGATCACTTTCACCATCACCTCGTAGGAGCCTTGCAGACCCTCAGGTGAGATGAGTGAGAGATCGTCGGCAGAGGTGTGGTATTCAGGATACTCGTGGTATTTGCTGCGACAGAAGGCACAGACGGGCAGGCCCACTCCAGCAGAACCGTACTGGCGTTCGTCGGAGGCACGTTTCATAAACGAGTAGCGAATGTAGTCGGGATAGTGAAAACGGAGCACGTTCTCAAGCACACGGTCGGCCAACGTATCCTCATACTTCGTGCTGACCATCGAGTAGGTGCGGTCGTCGCCCACACAACTCAACACGAAACCAGCCTTGACGTGTTGCTGCATCGTCTTCAGATTCCGGCTTAGGTAAGTGATGGAGCCAATGGTCTCTGGCACGATAATGAAACGGTAGGTATAGCGGCGGCTCTTGAGGCTCTGAACATACTTGATGAGGGCGGTCATCAGGCATGGACCTGAGAGTTCGTTATTAGCCATCGACGGGTGACAGAGGTAAGTAGAGAAGAATATCTCCTCGTTAGTCTCGCCTGGCACAATGAGTTCGCCATAAGTAAGCGAGCCATCGGCGAGAGTGCTGTCGATGCACACCTCGTATTCTTCGTCGGTCAACTGTTGCTTCTGACGCTCAGACATGCAGAAGCCCCAACGTTCCTTATAATATGAGGTAACATAGGGAATCCAGTCTGGCTGCTCAGGCTGGGTATAGACATGCTCCAACAGCTCCTCACGGCTCACCGTCTGATGAATGGGCACAGAGTAGCCAAGCACATGGAGGTTGCTATTGCGGAAATCGATGATGGTCTCGCCCTGTTTGTTGCGGATCCAGCCACCACGGATGTTCCACTCACGGGGAATGGTCCAGTCGAACACCTGTGTCCCCGTAGGCACCTCGAAGACCTGCATCTCTGGCACCTGCTCACGGATCATCTCCAGCGACTGGCGGAAGCCGTCACCCGTAATGCTGCGGCAGATAGGGAACAGCCTTGTGGCAAGGTCATACAACCCTTGCCCTACAGTTATCAGTTCCATTAATTCTTGTTTTTATTGCAGCGGTCCGTATAGAAGTCGCGGAAGTCGGACCAACGGTAGTAGGGATACTGTGTGGTGGGCACGGGGAGACTTGCCTCATGACCATTGAGCAGGCACTTCAAGAGGATGTCGCCACGCTTGTCGCGATAGAACACAATCTGGAGATTCGAGGCCTTACACGTTTCCCAGTTCTGATAGCAGTTTTTCACATCAAACGGATCCTCAGGATCTTTATCGGCACCATTGAGACCCATGAGCACAGTCAAGGGACCCAGACAGGTGTCGTGACCAAAGCGCAAATCAGCGATACGATCACTCTGTCCGTTGATGACGGCATCGGCCTTGCTGATGATATCCTCGAGGATGGGGATCATCTCATACTGCGGATTGAACACCCAAGAGTAAGACCCGAGGTTCGACTGCTCCCACTGGGCGGCAATTTCCTCGTCAGTAACAAGACCTTCCATCATCCCCTCATGACCAATACTTGGCAGCGAGGTGTAGAGGTTGATAAGATTGCTGCCAATATGGTGCATGTTGCCTGGCAATGAGTCCGTGCTGGTAAATGTGCGATTGACAATCTTCTCACGCAGCGACTCGTCGAAAGTGAATTTATCGCGATTCTTCTCCCAGCGTGGTATGGCCTTCTCCCATGTGCGTTTCTTGGGATTCTGACGATCAGAAGGCACCACGCCATCGAGGGTGAAGCGCGACGACTGCTCACGAATCTCAATCTTCGGATTGCACTGTACCAGTTCCTGACAGAACGACGACATGCTGAGCACACAGCGTCCCGTCAGCGACGAGATAGCCAATACGTTGCCACCATTCTTGAATACCTCAGGGAAGCTGTTATACATCGTCCTTGCAATGCGCTGATGCTGTTCCCAGCCGAGATCGGAGAGTTCACTTACACCCGTCTGCAACTCCTCCTTGGCAGCCATAAACTTCTCGAAGAAGGCCTCTCCCTCCTTCGTCAGTTGTCCACGCTCGTGGGCTGTCGTCAGCAGATTAGCCAACTCCTGATAGAGCATGGCGTTCCAATAGTAGCGCGAGCCATGACGACCGTAATGGCTGATGTAGAAGGGCTTGTAGCCGCTAGGAGCTTTCGTCAGCCGAATGGTGGTGAACTCGTACGGATAGTCCGTACCGTATGCTTTACGCGGGTCTGCCTTGAGTTCGTCAAGAGCAGCGCTTCCCTGTGCCCATGTTGTCAGAGCCAGCAACAGGAGCATAGCAATGGTTAAGTGCCGTTTCATATTCATGAATAATTAATAAACTTGAAAAGTCGGCACAAAGATAAATAATTATCCGCAAATAATACTATTTTCGGAACATATTTAAATCTATTTAGCGTTCTTCGCGATCAGTATGCCTGCTCATGGACGCCTTTCACAGCACGGCCGCTGGGGTCGTTCATATTCTTGAAGGCGGCATCCCATTCGAGGGCAATGGCAGTACTACAGGCGACGCTGGCCTCTGAGGGAACACTCTTGGCAGCAGAGTCGCTGGGGAAGTGCTCTGCGAAAATAGAACGATAATAGTACTCTTCCTTGTTCTTTGGCGGATTGATGGGGAAACGTTCTGCTGCATGCGCCATCTGCTCATCCGTGACTGCCTTGGAAGTGATATCCTTCAGGGTGTCGATCCATGAATAGCCCACACCATCGCTGAACTGCTCCTTCTGTCGCCAAGCCACAGCCTCAGGCAAATAGTCGGAAAAGGCCTCGCGCACGATCTTCTTCTCTATCGTATTACCTGGACACATTTTAGCCTCAGGGTTCGTACGCATGGCAACATCGAGAAACTCCTTATCGAGGAATGGCACACGACCTTCGACGCCCCACGCAGAGAGACTCTTGTTAGCACGCAGACAGTCGTAGAGGTAGAGTTTCGAGAGTTTGCGCACAGTCTCCTCATGGAAGTCCTTGGCCGTAGGCGCCTTGTGGAAGTAAAGATAACCACCAAAGATCTCGTCGGCACCCTCACCAGAAAGTACCATCTTGATACCCATCGACTTGATGACACGCGCCAGCAAATACATCGGCGTAGAAGCACGAACGGTGGTCACATCATAAGTCTCGATGAAATAGATTACGTCGCGGATGGCGTCTAGACCCTCCTGGATAGTGTAGTTGATCTCGTGGTGAACAGTCCCGATATGATCAGCCACGAGTTTAGCCTTGGCAAGATCAGGGGCACCCTTCAGACCCACGGCAAACGAGTGTAGACGAGGCCAGTAGGCACGCGTCTTCGAATCATCCTCGATACGATGCTCGCTGAATTTCTCGGCAATGGCGGAGATAACTGAAGAATCAAGACCACCACTGAGCAACACACCATAAGGTACATCAGACATCAGCTGGCGCTTGACGGCAGCCATAAGACCGTCACGGATAGCCTCGACACTGGCAGGATTATCCTTCACAGCATCATACTGCATCCAGTCGCGACGGTAATACCACTTCTGTCCTGGATCCACACTCCAGTAGTAATGTCCTGGCTGGAAGGGCTCGTAGCGCTCGCACTGTCCTTCGAGGGCCTTCAACTCTGAGGCGACATAAACGGTGCCATCAGCATCATAACCTATATATAAAGGTATCACGCCAATGGGATCACGGGCAATCAGGAACTCGTTGCGCTCCTCGTCGTATAGCACAAACGCGAAGATACCACTCAGATCTTCGAGGAAGTTGATGCCCTTCTCACGATAGAGTGCGAGGATCACCTCACAGTCTGAGCCCGTCTGGAAGTCGTATTGACCAGCATAGCGGCGACGAATCTCCTGATGGTTATAGATCTCGCCGTTGACAGCCAACACCTGCTTACGATCAGGCGAGTAGAGCGGCTGTCCACCACTCTCTGGATCGACGATGCTCAGTCGCTCATGAGCGAGGATGGCCGAACCACCACAATATATACCACTCCAGTCTGGTCCGCGATGACGGATCTTCTGGCTCATCTTCAACGCTTTATCACGGAGCTCATGCGTCTGCTCCTTCACATTTAATATAGCTACAATTCCACACATATGATTCGAATTAAAATTTTAGAATTAAGAGAATTTAGAGGTACGACAAATAGAGGTAATTGGTCTGGGCAGGATATTCCGCAGCGAGGGTGTCGATCTGGTTGACGGTGGGCACGACATCCAACTCCTTACGCCAGCTACGAACCATCAGACCAGCGTCAGTCATGCTCATACGCGACTCCAAGCCCAAGGCACGGCCTATCTGGAAATCAGAGAATCCATAGACCTTGGCTTCGCGCAGCAACTCCACAAACTCTGGTGCTTCGAGATACTCCAACAGTTCGGTATTGTCCATAAACTCCGCAAACTCCGATATCTGAGCAAACTCCTTCAGTCGCTGGTCGATATCGACGATGTGCTTCAGCTTCTGCAGGAACCAACGGTCGATCATCGTCAACTGATGAATCTGTTCGACGGTATAGCCTACCTTCAGGGCTTTCGACACGACGAAGATACGCATGTCTGTTGGCTCATGCAGCGAGGTGGCGATGTCCTTGATCTTGATCTCGTGGTTCTCCACAAAGCCGTGCATCCCCTGCCCTATCATTCGAAGGCCCTTTTGTAGTGCCTCCTCAAAGGTTCGTCCGATAGACATCACCTCACCCACGCTCTTCATCGACGAGCCCAGCTCGCGCTTCACACCATGAAACTTCGTAAGGTCCCAACGCGGAATCTTACACACCACATAGTCGAGGGCTGGTTCGAAGAAGGCGCTCGTAGTCTTCGTGACTGAGTTCTTCAGTTCGAAGAGACCATAGCCCAGTCCGAGTTTGGCAGCCACGAAAGCCAGAGGATAGCCAGTAGCCTTCGAAGCCAGGGCCGACGAACGTGACAGACGGGCGTTGACTTCAATCACACGATAATCCTCGCTGTTCGGATCGAGGGCATACTGTACATTACACTCACCCACGATACCAATATGACGAATAATCTTGATGGCCAATGCACGCAGTTTATGGTACTCACTATTAGTAAGCGTCTGCGAGGGAGCCACTACAATCGACTCACCCGTATGGATGCCAAGAGGGTCGAAGTTCTCCATGTTACAGACGGTGATACAGTTATCGTACTGATCGCGCACCACCTCGTATTCTATCTCTTTCCAGCCCTTCAGCGATTTCTCCACCAACACCTGTGGCGAGAACGAGAAGGCCTCCTCTGCCTGAGCCAGCAACTGCTCTTCATTATCGCAGAAGCCACTTCCAAGACCACCAAGGGCATAGGCAGCTCTTAATATCACAGGGAATCCCAGATTATGGGCTGCACGCTGCACTTCCTCGATTGTCGAACAGGCCTCACTCTTAATGGTCTTCACATCAATCTCGTCGAGGCGTTTCACAAACAGGTCACGATCCTCAGTGTCGATGATGGCCTGCACAGGGGTGCCAAGCACACGTACACCGTATTTCTCGAGCACACCACTCTGATACAGTTCTACACCACAGTTCAGGGCCGTCTGTCCACCAAAACTTAATAAGATACCGTCAGGACGTTCTTTCTCGATGATGCGCTCCACGAACTCTGCCTTTACGGGCTGGAAATACACTTTATCAGCTACACCCTCGCTAGTCTGCACCGTGGCGATATTAGGATTGATGAGCACCGTCTTGATGCCTTCCTCCTTCAGGGCCTTCAAGGCCTGTGAGCCCGAATAGTCGAACTCGCCAGCCTGGCCGATCTTCAATGCGCCACTACCCAACAATAATACTTTTTTTATCTCCTTCTCCATCATCCTAACATTTTTACAAACTCATCAAACAAAAACTCCGTATCCACAGGACCTGAGCAAGCCTCAGGATGGAACTGGGCAGACATCCAGGGTTTCGACTTATGACGGATACCCTCGTTAGAGCCATCGTTCATATTCACGAAGAGCGGTTCCCAGTCTGAGGGCAACGTCGCGCTATCCACAGCATAACCATGGTTCTGCGAGGTGATGAAGCACTGTGTGGTGCCCACCCGCTGCACTGGTTGGTTATGCGAGCGATGACCGTATTTCAGTTTATACGTCTTTGCGCCAGCCGCCCTTGCCAACAATTGGTTACCCAGACAGATACCCATACAGGGTCTGACGTGCTCATTGTTGAGGAAGGTACGAATATGCTCCACTGTCTTGCTGCACTGCTCAGGGTCGCCAGGACCATTGGCCAGGAAGAGACCATCGAATTCGAGTTCATTGAAATTATAGTCCCAAGGCACTCGTACCACCTCGATGCCACGCTTGATCAGACAGCGAATGATATTTGCTTTCACGCCACAGTCGACCAAGACGACCCGATGGTGCTTTTCACCAATGGGCTGATAAGTGATGACCTCTTTGCAGCTCACCTTCTCCACCCAGTTCACGGAGGCGTAGTCAAAACTCTCCTTACTACCAGCGGCCGATTCCTGACTGCCGTCTACTATTTCTATCCTTCCCTTCATCACACCGCTTTCCCTCAGCACTTGCGTCAGTCTTCTTGTGTCGATGCCTGTGATGGCAGGGATCTTTTCACGCTTCAGCCATGAGGCCAACGACTCCTTGGCATTCCAGTGGGAGTATTGTTCTGAGTAATCGGCCACAATCAGGGCCTTCACATGAATGCGCTCACTCTCCATAAACTTAGGCAGCGTGTCGCCTCCTGTCTCAGGTACGCCGTAGTTGCCTACCAGCGGATAAGTCATGACTAACATCTGACCCGCATAACTTGGGTCTGTCAATGATTCCGGATAGCCCGTCATAGCGGTGTTGAAGACCACCTCTCCGACAGCGTCCGTCTCATATCCGAACGAACGCCCTTCGAACTGACTTCCGTCATCAAGTATCAGTTTTGCTTCTCTCATCATCTCTTTATAGTTGCTTCTTTTGTTTGTTGTCTATGTAGTTTACAAAGGCCTGGTTGCAGAGCCGTGTGCCACCAGGAGTTGGGAAATGGCCAGTGAAATACCAGTCGCCTGGGTGATTGGGACAGGCCTCATGCAGTCCCTCGATGCTCTGGAATACGAGTTCCACAGGTGTCTGCATATCCTTCGGACGCAGCATCTCGACGATCTTTTCGTTGATCTCCTCAACGGTAAAAGGCTCGTAGAGGGCACGGACATGATTATCTATTTGCGGATCGCGCTTGCAGGCGAGATAGGTATCGTTGATCAGCTGCCACATGCCCCTCTCCTCGATCAGGGCCATCGTGGCACGGAAGGCACAGAACTCCTCCAGACGAGGCATATCGATGCCGTAGTAATCAGGATAACGTATCTGAGGTGAACTCGACACCATGACGATCTTCTTGGGATGCAGACGGTCGAGAATCTTGAAGATACTCTCTCTTAACGTCGTACCACGAACGATCGAGTCGTCGATAATCACGAGGTTGTCCTCGTAGGGTCGCAGCGAGCCGTAACTGATATCATACACGTGGGCTGCCAAATCGTTACGCTCAGAGTTATCGGCAATGAACGTGCGCATCTTGATATCCTTCCAAACCACTTTCTCCGTACGTACTTCACCATGCAACTTGCGGAATCCGTCAGTCATGCCATAGAAAGCCACCTCGGCTGTGTTGGGAATATACGAGAAGACGGTATTGTCCACATCGCCATCGATGGCCTGCAGGATGGGCTGTGTCAGTTGTTCACCCAATCGTTTGCGCTCCTGATAGATATCACAGTCTGAACCACGACTGAAATAGATGCGTTCGAACGAACAGGCGCTGAGTTTCTGGGCTGGCATGATCTGCTCGAGTTTGCTCTCGCCATTGTTGCGCACGATGAGGGCCTCGCCTGGTTTCAGTTCGCAGATATCTTCAGCAGCAAGGTCGAAGGTTGTCTGCAGCACAGGGCGTTCGCTGGCCAAGGCTACAATCTCGTCGTCGCGATAATAGAACGCAGGACGGATGCCCCAGGGGTCACGTACAGAGAACATCTCTCCTGAGCCCGTCAGTCCGCACATCACGTAACCACCATCATAGTGCTCCATCGTGGTGCGCAGCACGTTGGCGATGCAGACGTTATCATCGATATAGTTGGTAATGTCGAGGCCTTCCAGTCCTTGTTCGCGAGCCTCCTGATAGAGCCGTTCCACCTCACGATCCAGACGATGACCCATCAGTTCGAGGGTGATATACGAGTCGCCATAGATACGAGGCGACTGGCCCTGGGCCGTCAGAAAAGAAAAAACCTCGTCGATGTTGGTCATATTGAAGTTTCCACAAAGACAGAGGTTCTTAGCACGCCAGTTATTACGACGCAGGAATGGATGCACGAACGTCAGTCCGCTCTTGCCCGTCGTCGAGTAGCGCAGATGGCCCATCAGCAGTTCGCCTGCCATCTCCTGTGTTACTCTCGAAAAGATCTCCGTGATCGCATCCTTGCCTTCCGCTTTCTCGCGGAACATATATTCGCGGCCTGGCTCTGTGTTCAGACTGACGGAGGCGATACCAGCACCCTCCTGACCTCGGTTGTGCTGTTTCTCCATCATCAGGTAGAGTTTATTGAAGCCGTAGGCCCACGAGCCGTATTTCTTCTCGTAGTAGTCGAGGGGCTTCAACAGGCGAATCATCGCCACGCCACATTCATGCTTCAATTGTTCCATATCAGAGGCAGGATTTGATGAACGACATGAACAAGGGATGCGGATGGAGCACCGTTGATGAATATTCAGGATGGAACTGCGTGCCGATATACCAGCGCTTGTCAGGTATCTCCACGATCTCCACAAGGTCAGCGGCAGGGTTGATACCCACGCACTTCATTCCATTCTGCTCATACTCCTTCTTATAGGCGTTGTTGAACTCGTAACGGTGGCGATGGCGCTCGTGAATCATCGACTCCTTGCCGTAGGCCTCCCATGTACGACTGCCCTCTACCAATTCACACTCGTAGGCTCCTAGTCGCATCGTGCCACCCATCTGGGTGATGCTCTTTTGCTCCTCCATGATATCAATCACGTTATGGGGTGTCTGGGCGTCCATCTCACAACTGTTGGCATCCTTGTAGCCCAGCACATTACGTGCAAACTCGATGACCATCATCTGCATGCCCAGACAGATGCCAAACGTGGGGATATCGTTGGTACGTGTATATTCAGCTGCGATGATCTTACCCTCGATGCCCCGTTGTCCGAAGCCTGGACAGACCACCACGCCAGCCATGCCTTCGAGTTTCTCGCTGACATTTTCCTTGGTGATTTCTTCGCTGTTGATGAAATGGATCTTGGCTTTCACATCATTATATATACCTGCCAGGTTCAGACTCTCGCGGATGCTCTTATAGGCATCTTGAAGGTCGTATTTGCCTACCAGTCCGATATGAACCTCACGGGTAGCGTTGCGCTGTTTGTCGAGGAAATCGTGCCAGGGTTTCATGGCAGGTGTCTCACCCACGGGGATGCCGATCTTTCGCATGATGGCTGCGTCGAGCCCCTGCTTCTGCATGCTTACAGGCACCTCGTAGATCGAGGGCATATCCTCGCTCTGCACCACGCATTCGAGATCGACATTACAGAACGAGGCCACCTTCATACGCAAATGGTCGTCGAGGTGGCGCTCTGTTCTCAGTACGAGGATATCGGGCTGGATACCCATACCCTGTAGTTCTTTAACAGAGTGTTGCGTGGGCTTCGTCTTCAGTTCGCCAGCAGCCTTCAGGTAGGGCACGTAGGTCAGATGCACGCAGACGGCGTTACGACCCAGTTGCCAGCGCAACTGTCGGATAGCCTCCATAAACGGCGCACTCTCGATGTCGCCAATCGTACCACCCACCTCTGTGATGACGAAATCTAGTTGCTCATCTTTCTCTTCCTCGCGCAGCATCCTCCTTTTGATCTCGTCCGTGATATGTGGCACCACCTGGATGGTCTTGCCCAAGTAATCACCATGACGCTCACGATCGATCACGGTCTTATAGATACGACCAGTGGTGATCGAGTTATTGCGTGTGGTGTGAATGCCTGTAAACCTTTCATAGTGTCCCAGATCGAGGTCGGTCTCCATACCATCAACGGTCACATAGCACTCGCCATGCTCGTAGGGATTCAGCGTCCCTGGGTCGATATTTATGTAGGGATCAAACTTCTGGATGGTGACTTTATAGCCGCGTGCCTGCAGCAACTTGCCGATGCTGGCGGAGATAATTCCCTTGCCTAACGAGGAAACCACGCCGCCTGTAACGAAGATGTACTTTGTATCCATAAATAACATATTTATGGGCTGCAAAATTACTACTTTTCGACGAAAAAGCCCTCAATAGCGTTCATTTTTTGAATGTTAAAACATCCTTTAACTATCATTTTGTCATGTTTCACCACCTTAAACGCCCCATTTCCCTTTCAATTTGCCCAAATTCTACATATTTTTCTTGCAATATGTCACATTGCCAAGATTCACCATTTATCGCTCGTTTTTTACCATCTTCTGCATGTCGAAACCATAAAAATGACAATTATGACAAATGACAGTTTTATAATTTGCACTAAGCTTTCGTGATGAAATACGACACGAAGCCAAAATTTTTACGTCATCATGTAATTTTATAGTTTATTTTAATTATATTATATATTTATATATAATATAATCTATATAGATAGTATAGCATGGTCGTATTTTTTAGTCCGTTGTAGGATTGACATGATTTTTTCACCTTCGTGTCGTATTTGGTTTGTGTATAGTCCGAGCTCGAAATCTGACACTGTCATTTGTCATAATTGTCATTCTTGTCATCTTTCTCGCTGTCTGCCCCCCTCAAAACCACCCATTTTGCTATCTCTGAGATTACAAAATCGGGGGTCCGTTTATAACTATATATACTTAACACTTGTGCTAATGCCTTCCAACACTGTTAGTAATGCCTGTTTACTCAGTAAGTAGGCATCGTTATACCCCCATAACAGGCATCTCCAACACAGTAAACAGGCATTACTAACAACCTTACTTGGCACCCTCACCTTGTAGCGAGAAAAATAGGGACTCGATGCTATCTCAGCGTCGAGTCCCCCTTGCAAACTTCATATAGCAACCAAAAGGAATGATTGCCGGGTTTAGTCTGGCGGTGCAGCCCACCAGACTAATCTTTACCGGATAAACAGTAATTCACGATATTTCGGCAGTGGCCAGAGCGAGTCGTCAACGATGAGCTCCAGCTTGTCAATCTCATAGCGGATCTTGTCGAGATAGGGCTCCACCTTGTCGTGGTAGGCGATGGCCTTCTCGTGCTCGTCAGCAATCTTGTTAGCAAGCTTACGGGCATTGACGAGTTCCTCGACACCCTTCTCGATGGCACTGGTGCGCTCAGCAATCTCCTCGATAATCTTGAGGTTACGGGCGTTGAGCTTCTCGGCCTTGTCGAGAGAGAACACGGTAGACACACTATCAACATTCTTCAGCAGAGCGCTCTGGTAGCGTGTGGCCACAGGGATGATATGGTTCATCGAGAGGTCACCCAGCACACGAGCCTCGATCTGGATCTTCTTCGTATAGGTCTCCCATTTCACCTCGTTACGGGCCTCGAGCTCCTTCTTGGTCATCACACCCAGGCTCTCGAACATATCGATGCTCTCCTTGTCGAGGTAGCGCTCGAAGATCTTCGGACAACTCTTCTCAACATCCAGACCACGCTTGGCAGCCTCAGCAACCCACTCGTCGCTATAGCCGTTGCCATCGAAGCGGATGGGCTTACAGGTCTTGATATCCTCGCGCAGCACATCGATGATGGCGTGGAAGGTAGCGCTATGGTCAGTGCCCTTGAGTTTCTTCTCGAACTCAGGAATCTTGGCATCGACACGCTTCTTGAACGATACGAGTGCCTCGGCAACGGCACTGTTCAGGGCGATCATCGCACTGGCGCAGTTAGCCTCAGAACCTACGGCACGGAACTCAAAACGGTTACCTGTAAAGGCGAAGGGAGAGGTACGGTTGCGATCGGTATTGTCGATGAGCAGCTCAGGAATCTCAGGGATATCCATCTTCATGCCCTGCTTGCCAGTCATCGAGAGGAAGTCCTTGTCGGCCTTCTCGATATGGTCGAGGAGTTCGCTCACCTGCTTGCCAAGGAACGAAGATACGATGGCGGGAGGTGCCTCGTTGGCGCCCAGACGATGGGCATTGGTGGCACTCATGATCGAAGCCTTCAGCAGACCGTTGTGCTTATAGACACCCATCAGGGTCTCGACGATGAACGTAGCGAAGCGCAGGTTTGCCTCAGCAGTCTTACCAGGAGCGTGGAGCAGGATACCGTTGTCTGTGCTCAAACTCCAGTTGTTGTGCTTACCAGAACCGTTGATGCCTGCGAAGGGCTTCTCGTGGAGCAGCACGCGGAAACCGTGCTTACGAGCCACCTTCTTCATCAGCGACATCAGCATCATGTTATGATCGACGGCCAGGTTGGTCTCCTCGAAGATAGGAGCGAGCTCGAACTGGTTGGGAGCCACCTCGTTATGGCGAGTCTTACAGGGTACGCCAAGTTCCAAAGCCTGAATCTCGAGGTCGCGCATGAAGGCTGCCACACGCTCAGGGATCGATCCGAAGTAGTGGTCGTCCATCTGCTGGTTCTTGGCAGAGTCGTGACCCATCAAGGTACGGCCCGTCAACAGCAGGTCAGGACGTGCAGCATACAAGCCCTCGTCGACGAGGAAATACTCTTGTTCCCAGCCAAGGTTGCTCTGAACCTTCTTCACAGCAGGATCGAAATAGTGGCAAACCTCTGTGGCAGCAACGTTCACAGCGTGAAGGGCGCGCTTCAGCGGAGCCTTGTAGTCGAGGGCCTCACCACTATAAGAAATGAACACAGTGGGGATACACAGCGTATCGTCGATGATGAACACAGGCGATGTGGGATCCCAGGCAGAGTAACCACGGGCCTCGAAAGTCGAACGGATACCACCAGAGGGGAACGAAGAGGCATCAGGCTCCTGCTGAACGAGCAGCTTGCCTGTGAACTCCTCCACCATGCCGCCCTTGCCGTCGTGCTCAATAAATGAATCGTGCTTCTCGGCTGTTCCCTCCGTCAGAGGCTGGAACCAGTGTGTATAGTGGGTGACGCCATTCTCTACGGCCCACTGC
>Ga0310696_10006233_pt1 | contig 14191 bp, 8 predicted proteins | sample AusTroGonzalo_MG_4_FD_203885 | JGI IMG/M metagenome (GOLD analysis project Ga0310696, IMG submission 203885) | Bovine rumen microbial communities from tropical cattle in Woodstock, Queensland, Australia - Gonzalo_02 (v2) (version 2) | ecosystem: Host-associated > Mammals > Digestive system >...
CCACGCCAAGCTGGCGGTGAGCGCGTTCGTCGGCCTGAAGGGGGCGAAGCTGTGGTACGTCAACACCCACAAGGGACGCTATCCCGTCAACCGGCACTACACGGACGTCCTTGAGCGGCACCGCGGCTTCTATCCGGCCATCTCCGCCGTCGCGCGCGGCACGTCGCCGGGTGGCGTCCTCATTCCGTGCAGGAGGGAATTCCCCATGTCCAGCCTGGCCGTCCGCGGGGGCGGCGAAACGGTCAATTCCAAGGGCTGGGCGCAAAACGTCTTCAGCTGGTACGGCATCCCGTATCGCGCGACCGAGGAGTTCGACCGGGACGGCATCTACGCCCTCAGTGACGGAGGGTTCCTATCCAGTTTGGGCAACGACAATCTCCGGGCCATGCTTTCGCGCCGGGCTATCATCGATGGTTGGGCGGCCAAGTCCCTTATCAAGCGCGGCTTCGGCGAGCTGATGGGCGTGGAACTTGTCGAGGACGAGCCGCTCTTCACCGGAGACTACAGCGAATCGAGGGGTGATTTCATGCCGCTTCCGAAGAGCGCGAAGCCTGTGCTGTTCCGGGCGCTTCCGGGCGCGAAGACGCTCAGTTCGGTCATTTGGCGGGAGAGTGTACAGACGAAGGAATTCGAACGCGTGGCGGCGAGCGGCGTGGTCTTCACCAACCGCCTCGGCGGCACGGTGGTGACGACGTCGTTCTCCCCCGTGCTGGGCACCAGCTGCCGCTACTCGGAAGTCCGGCAGATGTACGTGAACGACCTGCTCGACGCGGCGGGCGGCAAGCCGTTCGAGAACAGCTGCATGAACGCGCAGAACGTGCAGACGCTTGTCCGGCGCGCGCCCGACGGCACGGAGTATCTGCTGGTGGAGAACCTCAACTACGATCCCGAAAACGTCGTCCATATCCGGCGCAGCGTCCGTCCCGCCAAGGTCGATGTGCTGTCCGATCACGGACGTTGGACGCCTGTGGACTTCTCCTACGACGGAGGCATCCTCCACGTTCCGTGCGACTGGCCGTGCTACGACGTCAAGGTGTTCAGAATGGCAGGTTCTCCCGAAAATACCGCAAATCAGCACTGACCGACTGCGCTTGCAGATAATCAATATGTTCTTCCAAGATGTTTGCTTGCGCCTGCCGCCGCCATCGCGGCGGCGGTGTTGCGGGGTGCGCGTGATTATGCGATACGGCGCACATGAAATGGACCATGCCGCTTCCTGACCTCACCTGAAATATATCAAGAGCCCTTTGATTACAGCCAGGCTGATCGAATTGGCGTTCTTGATGAGGTAGGCCGGTTTTGCCACGGGGCCCTGTGCGTCCACTACCGTCAGTCCGACGTCCGAAAGATCACCACTGAACGAGTTGAAAGTGAAGAGATTGAACTTGTCCCGGTTGCCGTTGTAGGCGGAAATGTCGAACTCGACCTCCGTGCCGTCCGTGACCGTAAGCTCGCCGGTGACGTTCACCGGGGAAATGCCGGAAGCATCCGTCTTGAAGCGGACTACCGACGATGTCGCGTTCGAAAGAACGAGATTCCCCGCCGTGAACGTCCCGGACGACCCGTCCATTTCGATCTCGCCGATGCCGTCGGAACCGACAATCACATCGCCCTTGGCCGAGAACGTGCCGCCCGCGACAACCACTTTCCCTTGGGCGTCATGGGCGTCCGCCGGCAGTCCTTCCGCCGTCCATTCCACTGGGTCGTGCGGAGCTGCGTTGGCGTGACTCGGGATTTCCGACGGCAGGCATCCGCCGACGAACATTTTGCTTCGCCCGATCTTGAATGTTCCGTTGGACACGACAAGCGTTCCCTTGCCGCCCATCAGACCGACGGCGGTCACGGCGTTGAAAGTATATACGAGGCGCTGGTCCAGATACGTCTCGCCGCCTTCCTGCACGTAAAGTCCAGTGCCTGTGCCGGCGCCGATGACAGTGCATCCGGCTTCGTTCGTGACGGTGCCGGCCACATGCATCTCGCCTTCAATCCGGCGCCCGGGCGTCACCTCGGCATTGCCGTATCCGACCGAGATTCCACAAATCCGTTTGTTGGCGCCCCACCCTGCGTCGAGCGACCCGGTGATCGGCAAGGACGCTCCCGCCGCAACCGTGGCTTTCGCGACCACGCCGGTCGTCTGGCAGGATTTGAATACGGGGTCATTTGCCGCGGCGGCGACGGTAGCCACAGATAAACCTTCGCTGGCGACCTTGAACGTTCCGGACTTCACGTTGAATTCCGCTTCGCCCGAAAGATTGCCTACCGTCATCCGCAATGCTTTCGACGGGAACGAAACGCCGGCCTCGTAGTCAAACAGCGCCTTGCCGCCGGCAGTGCCGCCCATCATGAAATGCCGGTTGGCATGGGAGTCCGGGAAATACGCGGTGTCTTTCATCGTGAGATGCGCGGTCTCGCCTTCGTCTTTCGCCACAAGATAGATGCTGCCGCGGGTCATGTCCGGGATGTTGGAATTGCCTGCGAACACGATTTCACCACCGGAGCCGAATATCAGCCCGCCGCCGGTGCCCGTCGAGAATGTTCCGCCGGAGGCGGAGGTCATGTTGGAGAGGACGAGGCTGCCGCCAAGAAGATTGATATCGCGATAGTAGTTGTAGCCATGGTGCGGGAAGTAGAAGTTCCCGTCGTGGAGATCCACCGCGCCGCCGGTGTGGATTCTGAGCGGAAATACGCTTCCCCTGTTGCAATAGACGAGATTCCCGCCCTGCAACGCAATACGGCTTGAAGATTGGATGTCGAACGTTCCGCAGAAATTGGTGAACACGGTACTGCCGCCGTCGATAATCCACTCGCCGCCTTTCTCGATCGTACAGGCGTATTCCGGCGTGGAGGACGGACTCTGATAGTTGTATCCGGGCGGCAGTTCCGAGAAATGCAGGAATTCCGCTCCGCTCTCCACTTTGACGCGCGCACCTTCGCCTATGTAGAAGGCGGACTTGTTGGCGGTGACGTCCGCCCCTACGGAAAGCGTCGTGCGGCCGCCGCCGGTGTTGAACATGCTGAAGTTCGTGGGGAAAGCGGAAACCGCAGAAGAGATGCTGACCGTGAAATCGTCCGCCGAATCGCAGCAGATGAACGTCTCGGTCTCGGTGCCGTCCGGGACGCGTCCGTTGAGCCAGTTCGCGGAGTCGCTCCATGTTCCGGAAGTCGCCTCCTTCCACACGCGGAACGAAGAGGTGGATACCGTCACGGAGCCTTCGCCTTCAAGCCAGTCCGGCGCACCTTCGCCGGTGCCGGAGTAGGTGTCGTCCGCAACGAAACTGCCATCTATGGACAGCAACCCGACCGAAACCGACACGTTCGCCGGCACGACGAGTTTCGCGCCGGACTCGAGACGCACCAGCGTATTCGCCGAGAACGGCGAAGCGACGGTTGTCGCGAACTCGAATTTCGCGCCTGACGCCACGTTGACGGCTTGCACGTTCGGGAACGACGCCGCCCCGACAAGACGTATCTTGCCGCGTTTCACGGTGATGTCTCCCTGCGTATTGCTGGCGCGGTTGGTGAAGGTGAGCGTGTATTCGCCGCTTGGATCCCATACGATGGAGACCTTGTCCTGTATTTTGCAGGAGGTCACGGCATCCGCAGTCGCCTTCATCGTGAGCGTCACGGGGCTTGCGTTTCCGGCGACGGAGGTGCTGGACGAGTCGGTCGACTTCACGCAGCCGATGTCGCGGGTGGTGTCGGCGCCGTATTTCGCCATGGCTGCAGCATCGTAGTCGCAGAGCCGGTTGATGACAGCATTGTGGTTGCCGAGATTGAACCAGGCCTTGCTGCCGGTGGAATACGGTTCGCAGAGGTACAGGACCGCATTGGAAGGAAACACACCCGTCGCTTCCGCATAATACATAGCGGCGTATTGCACGGACATCTGGTCGAAACTGTTGCTTGCGGAATAGAGGTGTACGACAGGGCTCGTATAGGAACTGTTCATGTTGACATAATGCACCTTAACGGCATCGTAGAAATACACGTCTCCGCATGGCGATTGTGTCATGAGGATCGAGGCGTTTTCGCCGACGATCTCCTTGTGGAAGTATATCGGCACGAGAACACTTCCGCTTGGAACGCCGGCCGCCATGTCCTCGTCGCTAGGGTAAAGTCCGTTGTGTATCCGCATTGTTTTGTCATTGGCGATCGTTATTTTCTCGCGGAAATGCACCGTGTTGGTGGCGGTGCATACTCCGCCGTAGGTGTTGTTCTTGGGATCGATCACAAGCGGGACGCAGCATTCGACGTCGGAACCATACGCGAGAAAGGAGAACTTGCTCGTTCTGTAGTTCATCTTGTTGTAAACCTTCGGCGTCTCGAGCTGGAAACTCCACAACTCGGTGAGCGTAAGCGCATTGCCGGTGAGGGTGACGAGACCTTTCCCCTCGAAACGTATCGAGGCGATCGAGACATCGGGCGCGTCGATGTTGATTGTTACATTGTCAACGGTATTCGAGACATAGACTGTATCGCCGGCGGAAGGCGTGGAGCCGTCCAGCCAGTTTGCGGTATCCGTCCAATCTCCCGAGCCGCCGGTCCATACGCGTACCGCGCCGCAGACTTGCATAGACGCCATCGCCGCAACCGCACAGATTGCGGCAAGAAACCCACGCATGATTTTTTCGGACATTTTTCTTTTCCTCTCTTGTCAGTGATGGAAAATGCAATTCCTCGCAACGCATCTTATTTTACAATATACCCCCTCCTCCGGTCAATTGCCGTGTTTGAGAAATTTGGACTCATGAAGGGGACTCATGAAGGGTATGACCCCTTGGGACTTAGTGCCCATGAAGGGTGTGACCCCTTGAGACGGGCCCGGTTTGGCAAAAGGGCATGGGACTCATGAAGGGTATGACCCCTTGGGACTTAGTGCCCATGAAGGGTGTGACCCTTTGAGACGGGCCCGGTTTGGCAAAAGGGCATGGATTTTGGTAGAATACCGCCATGCCACAGAAGAAGCCCATAAAGATGCCGACGACTGGCGTCTTACACTTCGAGACGCCGGTCGCCGGCAGAAAGGGTATACCTCTAAAGGGATTCTCTTTGTCCCCTATGGGACTCTGTATCGGTTCTATCCCCCCGCTACGTGTCGTTTTCGGGTCTGGCGATTCATCTGAAGGGTTTGTCAATGGTTAAGGTCGAGCGCGAGACTTTGGATGGCGAGCAGGTCGTGCGTGTCACGTTTGGGCACTGGAGCGGTGTCTGTATCTTTCTGATGCTCTGGCTCGCAGGATGGTCGTTTGGATGTTGCAAGCTCTTCGTCGGGCTTTTGGCAAAACCTTTTGAATTCGGGCAGTTTCTTTTTGCGCTGCCGTTTTTCGCTGGCGAGATCCTTGTCGCCGGCATGATTCTCCTAATGATCTTCGGGCGCACCGTCATCACCTTTCGGCGCGAAGGTGGGACGAAGTTCACCGGAGTTGGACGTTTCGGCTTCACGAAGGAGTTTTCATTCCCCGTAAAGGGCGAGATCTGCACGGATGAACTAGTCCACCACGGGGGCAAGGGAGGCCCACGCACGATTTACCGTCTTGTCGTGAAGACGAAATTCGATGTCGATGGGCCTTTTGCGATATATGATTCGACCGATCCGGGCATCATTCATACGCTCTGTGAGGCCGCGAAGGAGGTGGCGGTCACGGCAGGGGAACCTCCGTCGACGGAGAAAAGTTCGGATGAACTTGCCACTGAAGAGTCGAGAATGGAGCGGTACGATTACGAACTGCTTTCCGGCAAGCCGCCGAGGGGAATCTCCATGTCGCGCGACATCGAAGGACGCATTGTCGTCGTCCTTCGCCGTGTCAGATGGACATTGGCGCTTTTTCTCGCTCTGGTGATGGCGGGTTTCGCAACGTTCTTCCTGTGCGAATTCGCGGATGTGCCGATCTTGGTGAAGATCGCCTTCGGCGTTGCGATGCTTCTTCCGCTCATACATTTTCTGTATATGTTGTTTGGGAAACGCACGCTCACCCTTGACCACGGCAACGGAATGATATTTTCGGGGGTCGGTCCGATCGGACTGCGTCGACGGTTTGAATACGGTACATCATTCGACGTGAAGATCGTCGCGAGTAGTTTGTGGAACAACAACGAACAGATGAACGAGCTACTAGTTTTGAAGCCGGGCGGGACGCCGCAGCGAATCTGCGCAAGCTGGCCGAACGACGTCAAACCATATCTCGTTGCGCTTTTGCGCCATCCCGGTTCTGTGCCTACATCAAGTTCGGGAATGAGATGAAGCGGTAGCAGACTAGTTGGCAACAAGAAGGTTTTGCAAAAACATCTGATGGCGGAAACATGAAATCCAATAGACTACAGTCGCTTGACGCCCTGCGCGGATTTGACATGATCTGGATCCTTGGCCTGGAGCATGCCGTACGCAGCTTCTGCAGGCTCTTCCCCGGTGGAACCGAATGGTGGTTCGAGCGTCAGTTCCACCATGTGGCGTGGGAAGGGCTGGCGTTCTACGATACGATCTTCCCCTTGTTCGTGTTCATCGCCGGCGTAAGCTTTCCGTTCTCCTACGCGAAACAGCTGGAACGTGGCGTTTCGCCGCTGCGCATCCATGCGCGGATTTTCCGCCGTGCGGCGGCGCTGATTCTGCTGGGCATGGTGTACAACGGAATTCTCGCCTTCAACTTCACGGACTTCCGCTATGCGAGCGTGCTGGGCAAAATCGGCATCGCGTGGATGGTTGCCGCGCTCTGGTATGTGCACTTCGGGGTGAAGGTCCGGCTTGCGATATGCGGCATCACGCTTGTGGGCTACTGGGCGCTGCTGCAGTTGACGGCACCCGATGCACCGGCGGGTTTTGGCCCGTTCACGCCAGAGGGATGCTTCCCCGGCTATCTCGACAGGTTGGGTTTCACGCCCGGCAAGTTCTATGTCGCCGGGTTGCTGGAGCCGTCCGGTCTGCCCGTGTCGTTCTTTGGTTCCGCCACGGCCATGATGGGGATGTTTGCTGGCGATTTCCTGCGGTCTGGACGCACTTCGCTGACGGGAGCACGCAAGGCGCTGTATCTTGTGGTTATTGGGCTAGTGGCAGGTCTTGCGGGATGGGGTGTTTCCTTCAGTTGTCCGATCATCAAGCAGCTCTGGACGCCAAGCTTCATGCTTGTAGTGGGCGGCTATTCGTTTGTGGTTCTGGCGTTGTTCTACTGGATCATTGATGTGCTGCACCATGACCGCTGGTGTTTCTTCCTGCAGGTTGTGGGCGTCAATTCGATCGCTATTTACATGCTGAAGCGTATTGTGGGGTATCGGCAGATTTCGCAGTTCCTGTTTGGCGGCGTGGCGTCATGGTTTCCGGATCCCAGGTTCGTCGAGTCGCTGGGGGTTGTGGTACTTTGCTGGCTGACCTGCTGGTTTCTCAACCGGCATCGGCTCTACTTGAAAGTGTAGGGAGGGAAAATCGCCGACCCGTACACATGTTGCTGAAATGGGGATGTTTTTTTAATTCGTAGCGCGCGAAACTAAACGAACCATTGCATAGGTAAGCGCACCTGTTCTGCTGATGAGGTGACGTGTTTTGCGTCTTGAGGTTTCGGCAATGAGGTACCAGGGCTTCTGAAGGGGTCAGTCCCCTCTGGACTCCATGAACCGCATAATTCTCAACGAGACGAGCTACCACGGCGCAGGTGCCGTGAAGGAAATCACCTCAGAGCTGGCGCGCCGCGGCCTCAAGCGACCGATCGTCTTCTCCGACCCCGCGCTCGTCGAGCTGGGCGTCGCGAAGAAGGTGACGGCGCTTCTTGACGCCGCCAAGGTGAAGTACGCGCTATTCAGCGACATCAAGCCCAACCCCACCATCCAGAACGTGAAGGCGGGCGTGAAGGCGTTCAAGGCCGCGAAGGCGGACGTCATAATCGCGCTCGGCGGCGGGTCCTCGATGGACACCGCGAAGGCTGTGGGCATCATCATCACGAACCCGAAGTTCGCAGACGTGCGCTCGCTCGAGGGCTGCGCGCCCACGAAGAGGCCGTGCGCGCCGATCTTCGCGGTGCCGACCACGGCGGGGACGGCGGCCGAGGTCACGATCAACTACGTGATCACGGACGTCGAGAAGAAGCGCAAGTTCGTGTGCGTGGATCCGCACGACATACCGGTGGCGGCGTTCGTGGACCCGGACATGATGTCCTCGATGCCGAAGTCGCTCACGGCCTTCACGGGCATGGACGCGCTCACGCACGCCATCGAGGGCTACATCACGAAGGCGGCGTGCCCAATGACGGACATGATGCACCTGGAGGCGATCCGCCTCATCTCGCTGAACCTGCGCGACGCGGTGGCGAACAAGCCGTCCGGCCGCGAGGGCATGGCGCTGGGGCAGTACATCGCCGGCATGGGCTTCTCGAACGTCGGGCTGGGCGTTGACCACGCGATGGCGCACGGGCTCTCGGCGCTCTACGACATGCCGCACGGCAAGGCGTGCGCGATCCTTCTGCCTACGGCCATGAAGTTCAACGCGCAGGCGACCGGCGGGAAGTACCGCGCGATCGCGGCGGCGATGGGCGTGAAGGGCGTCGAGAAGATGACGCTCGCGGCCGCGCGCAAGGCGGCGATCGCGGCGGTGGAGAAGCTCGCGGCGGACGTCGGGATCCCGAAGGACCTCAAGGGGGTGCTCAAGAAGGAGGACGTGCAGTTCCTCGCGGAGAGCGCCTACGCCGACGCCTGCCGCCCGGGCAATCCGCGCGACTGCGACGTGAAGCAGATCGCCGCCCTCTACCGCAAGTTGATGTAGCGACAGGCCGAGAACGCGATAATGCGCAAGGCCAAGGTGAGCTACTTCGAGCGGCTTGAGCATTCGCTCGTTAAGATAATCCAGCAGAAGGGCGCGGACCAGAACCAGTCTGGCTCCGTGCGCCTTCTGCTTGGCTTTCTTTGGTGCCTCTCCAAGGTCTTCCAGTTCGTGGTGGCTACGCGCTACTTCTTCTACTCCTTCGGCATTTTGCGGCGCTTCCCGCTTGGTTGCCAGGTGATCTCCGTGGGCAACGTGACGGCTGGCGGCACAGGCAAGACGCCCGTGACCGAGAAGTTTGCGCGCGAGCTCACGGCTGCGGGCCGGAAGGTGGCGATTCTCTCGCGCGGCTACCGCCGCAAGGAGAAGCCATGGTGGCAGAGGATGTTCTCGGAGGTGATGGATCCGCCGCTGGTGGTCTCGGACGGTCGGCGCGTGCGGCTCGACGCGGCAGTGGGCGGCGACGAGCCGTACATGCTCGCGTCGAACCTGCCTGGCGTTTGCGTGCTCGTGGACCGCAACCGCGTGAAGGCCGGACGCTATGCGATCTCGCGCTACGGCTGCGACACTCTTATCCTCGACGACGGCTTCCAGTACCAGCGCCTCAAGCACTCCCACGAGATCGTGCTTGTGGACCGCACCAACCCGCTCGGGAACGGCAACATGCTTCCGCGCGGGATCCTGCGCGAACCCGCGAAGCATCTAGCCCGCGCCGACTTTATCTTCCTTACCAAGTGCGGCCCCAGGGACGAGGACCAGGCCGAGGCGCGCGCCCTCGTGCGCCAGTACAACAAGACGGCCGAGATAATCGAATGCCGCCACGCCCCGCGCCTTCTGAGGGACGTGTGGAGCCGCGAGGAGCTGCCGCTTGAGTGGCTGAAGGGCAAGACGCTCACCACGCTCTCCGGCATCGCCGTGCCGCAGGGCTTCGAGGACTCGCTGCGCGCCCTGGGCGCGAAGGTGATCTGGTGCGAGCGCTACGCGGACCACCACATGTACGACCCCGAGGAGATCCTCTTCGCGCTCAACAAGACGGCAGACCTCAAGGCCGACGCGCTCATCACGACGGAGAAGGACGCCGTCCGCTTTCCGCGCGTGGCCGCGCCGCCCGTGCCGTGCTACTACCTTCGCGTGGACATCGAGATCCTCAAGGGCGCGGAGAACTTCGCCGCCGCGGTGGACCACATCTGCAATGTGAAGGCCAGGGGCTAGTTTTCGGTTTCTGGTTTCTGGTTTCTAGTTTCTAGTTTCTAGTTTCTTTTTTCGCTTTTTCGCATGTTAGGTGTTGACAGGTCTAGGTATATTAGGTATAATACCCCTGTTCTATTTTTCGGAGAAGTAGGATTTGACAAAACCAATTCCATTCGCGGTTAATCGAAACGACGAACGGACGCTGCTCGGCCAGGTGGTCGACGGCTTCCGGGGAGCCATTATCGACGGCTACTACACGGCGGGCGACATCCTGCCGTCGTCGTATGCGCTGGTGCATTCCCTCGGCGTGAGCCGCATCGTGACGAGGGCCGCGTTCCGCAAACTGTCCGATGAAGGATTCGTGATTGCGCGTCCGCGTGTGGGCACAATGGTGAACGCCCGCAAGGCGAAACGGTGGCGTGGGCATGTGGCGTTCATCTGCCCGGACAGGGAAGTGGGCTACTTCCAGACGCTTTTCGTGGACGAGATCAGGAACGTCTTGAACGAAGCCGGTTACCACTTCACGTGTGCGGGCGTGAGGATGAAGCCTGACCGTTCGTGCGACTTCTCCATCCTTGACGCGATGCTCTCGCGGTCTGTGTCCCTCGCGGTGTCCATCTACAACCGTCCCCAGATCGCCTCCTATCTCTTGCGGCGCGGGATACCGTTCGTGACGGTCTGCGAGCGCGTGGACACGGCAGCTGGCAGCAAAGGATTCACGATGTTTGATCACAACCTTGCCACGGCGGAATTCGCCGCGGCGTGTGCTTCCGCCGGTGTCGGCGAGGTGGTGCAGGTGGGTTGGCTCCGCGAGGAGATCTGCGACGCGTCGTCTGCGCTCAAGGCCGTCGGCATACGGTCGACCAAGATATGCCTGGATCCGGATTTGTCCACGCCGATGCTGGCGGCTGTGGAACGCACCGGCTACGACGCCTTCAGGAGGATGGTCGCAGACGGCAGGCTTGGACGCGGCCAGCGTCCGGACACGGTTTATTTCATCTCGGACGACTATCTGGCGCGCGGGGCGCTCACGGCGATTCTGCAGGCCGGGCTTCGCATCCCCGAGGACGTCCGCCTCGCCGTGTGGGCGAATAAGGGGCTGGGACCAGTCTATTCGCGCCAGTTCTCGCGCATGGAGATGGATCCGTCCGAGGCGGGGCGGACGGTGGCCGACGCCGTCCTGGGATACCTGAGGGACGGGGAATATCCCTCCGGAACCGTGATCGGGCCGAAGTGGATAAGGGGCGAGACCTTCTGATTTCAAGTCACGCAAAAAACAAACAAGGAGAAACGATAATGTTCAGCAAACTGAAGAAACACGCGGAGCCCAGAGGGGAACGGGCATTCCTCATGGCCGCCTTCGCGGCGGGCATGGCCCTTGCCGCCACGGCAGCGCCCACGATCGCCATCGACAGCGTTGCGCAGCGTTGGCCGTGGAACAACAAGGTCGACATCACCTACACGATCGAGAACGGCCAGGACCTTGCGAACGGCATCTACTACAAGGTGGTGTTCGAGGTGGATGCCGCAGGAACCAAATACACGATAGACGGCTCGGACGACGTGATCGCGAAGGCAGGGACTGGCACGCATAAGGTCACGTGGACAATGCCGAGCGGCATCAAACCCACCAATTGCAAGATGGTCGCGAAGCTCTACGAGACGACCGGAGATTACATGATCGTGGATCTCAACACGGGTGCGTACGCCTTTCAGGATCTTGCCGAGGGCGCGACGCCGGCCTTGTGCCAGACGAACTCCAACATCCGCTACAACACCGACCTCTACAAGACTACGAACAGCGTCGGCGAGTGCCGCATGGCGTTTCGGAGAATTCCGAAGGGAGGCCCCTACCCCACTGGCGACAACACGCATTTCGCATCCACCAATAGCGTAACGACCTGGACTACCGACAGGGACTACTTCGTTAGCATTTTCAGAGTCACCGGATTTCAATTCAAAAAGCTCGGCGGAAGTGCTCATAGCACCGAAAGCTGGAATTCTCTTTCTGCCCTCTTCTCGGGCTGGAATTATCTTCGCGGTTCGCAATCGCCGGAAACAGAACTCGGGAGCAACGCCTCGTCCGAATCGTGGTTCGAACGTCTGAACGCCAAAACCGGCATGCGGGGATTTGACCTGCCCACGGAGGTGATGTGGGAAATCGCCGCGCGTGCGATGACTGCGGAGACGACATACTGGTGGGGAAACAATGGTTCGGAGCGCACGTCCTACATGCACGACAAAGCAAGTTATCCTAAGACTGGCACAAAACTGCCGAATGCATGGGGTATATACGATATGGCTGGTTTCTACGAATGGTGCCGAGATGGCGCATCTCTCGCCGACCAGGCAGACGCGGCAGATCCGTTTACCCCGGCTCCCTTCCCAGAAAACGAAGAAGTACGTCTCCGTGGCGGAAGACATGTAAATGGCACTTGGAACGATACTAACAAAGAGTGGTACGTGTCCTATCGCGGCGCGAGCGCTCGTAACTATAAAAACAATCAGGGTCAGCGTGTGTTCCGTGCCGCGTGGTACTACGTCGGCGACTGAGGACGTCCGCCAGGGAGGAATTTCAACATGAATGCAAAACACAAGCTGCTGCTTGCATTTGCCTGTGCAGGCGCGTTCGCGATGAGCGCGGCCGAGCTGGCGACATCGACCGAGGTGGTTTTTTTCGCGGACACGATCGTTCCGCACGCCGCGACGAACCTTCCGGTGTCGCTTCCATATGGCGCGGGTGTGACCTTGAAGGCGACTCCGCCCGGCGGGACGGCGGCCACGCTCGTCTCGTCTGCCGGTTCGGCCGGCACCTACAGCTGGTCGGCGTCGTGCGGCGGGGTCTGGACGCTCCAGAACTCTGCGGAGGGCACGACGACGTTCACGGTGCGCTACGGCTTCTTCCCGGGGACCGAGGGCGACGGCACGGCGGCGAGTCCGCGCAAGATCATGGACGCGGAAGAGCTTAGGGACCTGGCCGGAACTGGGGCCGTTGGCGACGGAACGGTGTTTACGCTGAACGGCGCGGACAACCTGCTCGCGTCGCTGGAACGCCCTGCGGGCTTTGCAATCAGCGTCCTTGACGGCGGCGCATACGCCCTCTCCGCAGCGGCGGACGGGTTGTTGATTGTGGGCGGCGCGGCGGCGTTCGTGGCGGATTCCCGGTTTCCCGGACCCGATCGCAAGGGCTTCCGGCGCGGACCGTGGCCTGGTATCGCCTACACGGGCGACGGGTGGGCCGGAAGCGCAACGACGTCTTCGACGCTCACGTTCACGCCCCCCTGCGGTGTCGCGACGAACGAGGCGCATGTCGGCACCGGGACCGTCCTGTTCTCGCCGGACAAGTCCGGCGTGTGGACCATCGGCCTTGCGTACGGTTCCACGTCGCTCGTCGGAACCATTGTGGTGACCGAGAAGGGCTTTAGCATGAGTATTAGATGAGGAATGATCAGATGAGAAAGGTCGTTTTCTGGGCGTGCGCGCAGCTGGTGGTGTTGCATGCTTGTGGGGCATTGACGCTTTTCGACTTCGAGACCGATGAGGAGCGCGCCGACGTAAGGAGGTGGAACGGCGGCGACGCAAGGAAGGTCTGCGTCACCAACCGCATGGCCGGCTCGGGCGCGAACGCGCTTAGGGCCACCAACATGGGCGACGTGGAGGACGCGAAGATCGGCTTCCCGCCGCATGTCCTTCTGCGCCCGAAAACGACGGACTGGCGCGGCTATGACCGCATGGTGATGGACGTTGTCAGCGCCCGCGACTCCGGCGCGAACGGGGTGATGCGGCTCTTCCTCTGCGGACCGACCGGCGGATACGAACGCGGAATCTGGCTGCACCTTCCTCTGGTGGAATGCGGCTACAGGCAGTGGGTGGTTCCGCTGAAGCCGTCCAAGCGCCTGGGGGACATCGCCCGCCTTTACTTCGCGTTCGAGAGCTTCCAGAACGGATGCGACGTATACATCGACAGGATCGCGCTCCTCAAGAAGGGCGAGGATTTGCCGGTTCCGTCAAGCCCGTGCATCGGGCGCGAGGTGCTGCCGCTGGTGATGGCGGCGAAGGATACGCTGAGCGCCACGAATTCAGCGTTGGCGGCGGAGCTGGGGCATCTCAGGGCATACGTCGGCTTCTGCTCTGACGCCGCGAAGTCCGCCTTCCGTTCGCCGCAGATGGCGATCGGCACGGCGACTTCGATGGAGAAGGTGCGTCCGCGCGCCGACATCGCGGCGCGTGCGATTCCGAAGGAGGGGCTTTCCGTGAGGT
>Ga0310696_10006234_pt1 | contig 14190 bp, 15 predicted proteins | sample AusTroGonzalo_MG_4_FD_203885 | JGI IMG/M metagenome (GOLD analysis project Ga0310696, IMG submission 203885) | Bovine rumen microbial communities from tropical cattle in Woodstock, Queensland, Australia - Gonzalo_02 (v2) (version 2) | ecosystem: Host-associated > Mammals > Digestive system >...
ATCATGGTCAGAGCAGGCAGAACAATATAGCATATGTCAAATCTATGCCGCCTTAAAAAGACGGGCCAAAAGGAGGCGCAAATGGAAGGGAGCAGTTTTGATCTTGTTGTCAAGATATATTTGAAAAAGGAGGGAAAATATTGTGAAAAAGATAATGGTTCTTATTCCGGTTATCGCGGGAATATTCTGGGGTTCTGTCGGGATCTTCGTCCGTACACTGTCAGCTGGCGGGCTGACCAGCGGGACGATACTTGCAGCAAGATTCGGTTTTGCCACAATAGCGCTTCTGATATTCCTTCTTATTTATGATAAGAACATGCTTAAGATCAAGCTCAAAGATCTCTGGGTCTTTCTGGGCGCTGGTATTCTGGGAATGCTCGGCCTTAACTACTGCTACAATAAATCGATCGGAAATCTGACTCTGTCACTGGCAGCGGTTCTTCTCAGCCTTGCACCTATATTCGTTATGATACTGGCAGCCATACTGTTTAAGGAGAAGATAACTAAGCATAAAGTAATATGCATGTTCGTAGCTATTCTGGGCTGTCTCCTTGTAAGCGGACTGCTCGAAGTAAAGGGCGGAGTCACATGGTCCGTCTATGGTATATTCATAGGCATCATGTCCGCATTCTTCTACGCTCTGTACAGCATATTCTCAAAGTATGGTATGCAGAGAAACTATCATTCATTCACCATCCTCTTCTACAGTTTGCTTATAGCAACGATCGTCCTGATCCCGCTTTCAGACTGGGGAAATCTTGGAACATATGTGAGTGAAGCACCTGTAAAGAGAATACTGTTCCTTATCATTCACTCCATAATAACTTCTGTAATGCCATACCTGCTGTTCACATTCTCTCTCAACTATGTTGAGGCAGGAAAGGCTGCAATTCTGGCTGCCGGAGGTGAACCGACATCCGCAATGATATTATCGGAGCACTGGTTGCCCTTAACAAGGAACCTAAACCTAAGGAAACGCAGCCAGAATGACCTGGGGCTGCTTACCGCATAATAATTGAAAATATTTGAAACTAACAGGATATATCTAATGATATGAAATCAGAAAGGGAGGATGTAGTAATAATATGTTTGACGTAATCGGAAAACCTACGCAGCTTATTACAGGACGTTCCAAGGTAGATGGATCTTATCAGTTCGTGCGTGACATCGAGCTGCCCCATATGCTTTGGGCACAGACAGTAAAGAGCACCTGCCCGCACGGCAAGATCCTAAATATCGACTTCAGTGAAGCCCTGAAGGTACCTGGAGTAGTAGATGTCGTGACAGGTCAGGATGTTCCTGAAAATGAACGATCCGTCGGAAGTGGCGGTGATATGGGCGTATTTACCACTGACAAGGTCAGATTCATCGGCGATGAGATAGGAGCTGTTATAGCTGCCACTGAAGAAGCTGCAAATATCGCAGCTGATAAGGTCAAGGTCGAATATGAACCTCTGCCAGTATATGCAACACTTGATGAGGGCCTGCATGCTGAAGTGCCTATTCAGGCTGATTCACCGGAACTGAAGGTATTCTCGGGAGATGTAGAAAAGGGTCTCGCTGAGGCTGACTTCGTACTCGAAGATACTTATGAGACTCAGACAATTGAGCACTGTCCTTCAGATACAGAGTCTGCTATTGCTACATATGACGGAAGATCATTTACTTTGTACACTAACTCACAGGTTCCTTACTGGGACAGAATGATGATCGCCAAGATTTTCCATACTCCGCAGAGCCGTATCAGAGTAATCGTACCTGGCAATGGTGCTCCTGCAGGAGGAAGAAACGTATACCGTCTTATTTATATAGCAGCCGCATGCGCATACAAGGTAAGACGCCCGGTCAAGATGGTGCGTAACAGAGAAGAGGAGTTCACAGTATCCTCTATCAGAGACAGTTATCGTTTTAAGCTCCGCTTCGGAATGAAGAAGGATGGAACTCTGACTGCAATGGACTGCTACGGAATCTGTGATGTAGGCGGATACGTTGGATGGGGAAATGCTCTTGGTCAGGCCCAGGGACATCTCTTCTGCTCCTTGTATAAGTGCCCTAATCTGAACTTCACATTCAAGTCGATATTCACGAATAATAACTGGAGCTCACCTATGAGGAGCTTTGGTAATGAGGAGATCAATTTTGCGATCGAGTCAACTATGGACAGGCTGTGCAAGAAGGCGGGTCTGGATCCGATCGAGGTAAGGCTTAAAAATGCTGTACACTCAAATTATGAAACAGCGATCGGATGGCAGATACAGGGCTGTGGTCTTGAAGACTGCATTAAGAGCGCCGACGAGTTGATCCGTAAGGACTTCGTTCCTTACGATGATGGACATATCGTCCGCAGCATCGGACTTGCCTGCGGTGTACACTGGTCAGGTTGGCGCGTAGGATTCAACAGCTTTATCTGGCGTACAGGATATGATTCACCACAGAAATTATATGCAGATCATCCGGATTCACCTTATATCAAGGTCGTGAATGGAATGCCACAGTGGAGAGACGGATTTTTCACACTTCCGGTACTCGACAATGACAGATCATCCTGCAATCTGATCCTCAACGAGGACGGCTCAGCAATACTGCACACTTCAGATCCTGATCTTGGACAGGGCACATACACGGCTCTTTCAATGATCGCTGCTGAGGTACTTGGCCTTACTGTTGATGACTTCAAGGTCATAGGCGCAGATACAGACAGCGGTATCTATGGATTTGGAAGCTATTCCAGCCGTGTAACGTTTGTTGCTGGTAATGCTGTAGTAAATGCTGCAACTGAGGCAAAGGAAACTCTTGCTGTTGTTGCTTCGGAGGTTCTCGAGGCCAAGCCGGAGGATTTGGAATTCAAGGATCATAAGATCTTCGTAAAGGATGATCCTGAACGTTCAATGCAGTTTGCAGATGCCTGCTTCAGATGTTATTCAACAAGAGATGCGGAGCTGCTCGCATTCAAGGGACAGTACGATCCGGGCTCGATTTATCCGGATGAGGAAGGAAAGGGATCCATATCCGAGGCTTATCCGTTCCTGTGCCAGGCAGTAGAGATAGAACTTAACAGAGATACAGGTGAGTACAAGGTTCTCCGTGTAGTATCCTGCCACGATTCGGGAACTATTATCAATCCTAGTCAGGCGCTTGAGCAGGTACGTGGAGCTGTCTGCATGGGTCTGAGCCTTGGTACAAGTGAAAATCTGATCCGTAAGGACGGAAGATGTGTCAATCCTAATTTCACTAATTATCATGTCATCCAGATGGCAGACATGCCGGATGTCACTGTCAAATTTGTCGATCAGTCAGAGCCTAACGGCCCGTTCGGAGCTAAGGGTCTCGGAGAGCCGGGCGTTGTATGTATTCCGGGAGCTGTCGCTAATGCTATCGAAAATGCGATAGGTGTTAGAATGGTCAACCTTCCGATCTCACCGCAGAGTGTTCTTGGCGCAATTGCAAAAAAGAAAGCAGAAGCATAGGGAAAGGAGGATCGCTATAATGAGTTTTGAATATTACAGACCGCAAACAGTAGAAGAGGCTTTGATGCTTCTCTCAGAACACACGGATGCTAAGTTCTATGCCGGCGGATCAGATGTCCTCCCGCAACTTCGCGCAGAGGTATATGATCCGGACGCCCTGATCAGTCTTGAAGGGATAGACAGCCTTAAAGGGATAAAATGTGAGGGCGAAACAGTTACAATAGGAGCTATGACGACCCTACGTGATATCGAGAATTCTGAACTTCTTAAGGATGTTCTTCCTGCTCTTCCTGAAGCGGCCAGAACAATTGCCAGCCAGAAGATCCGTAATCTTGCGACGATTGGAGGAAATCTCTGCCAGAAGGTAAAATGTCCTTATTTTAATCAGTCTCACCAGACAAAGTTCATGAGGGATACCATTGAACCATGCTACAAGAGAAAAGGCCGTGTGTGCGTAGCCGCTCAATACGAGAAGGATCTCCTTCACATTGTCGTTGACAGACCGGGATGTCAGGCTCCGATGCCTTCAGATATGGGCACAGCTCTTTCATCTCTGGGCGCAACGCTCGTGCTCCGCTCTGCAGATGGAACCCGAGAGATACTTTGCAACGAATTCTATATGGCAGGTGCAGAACCTAGAATCAAGAAGGCTGAACTGCTTACAGAGGTCAGGGTACCTGTAAAGAAAAATATGGGAAGCGCATACATGTCATATATGCCTTCTCCGGGAGTTTTCTCAGTTGTAAGCGCGGCTGTAAGTCTTACATTCGCTGAGGATAAGGATGTGCTCGATACAGCTGCTGTCTACCTCGGCGGAGTAGATGGGAAACCATATCCGGCTGAAAAGCCTGTTGCTTACTTAATGGAAGGACCTCTCACAGAGGAAAGGATCCACGCAGCATCGAAACTGCTTCTTGATGAAGTAAATGCTGTAAACGATGATGTCTTATTCAAAGTAGCTAAGGCCAGAGACATTTTCCGCAAGGCAGTTACTCTTGCATGGCAGGGAAGGAGGTAATACAGTGGAGAATACAGAAAAAATTTACCGTCAGATAACGCTTACTGTAAATGGTTTTGCACAGACTTTTTTAGTAACGACGGACGAAATCCTTACAGATACCCTGAGAGATAAGGGCGGATATACAAGTGTGAAGCGCGGCTGCGATGGCGGCGAATGCGGATGCTGCACTGTTATCATGAATAAGAAAGCTGTATCATCCTGCATGGTGCTCTCAGTACAGGCAGATGGTGCGAATATTACAACTCTTGAAGGACTTGAAAAGGATAATCAGCTGGATCCTGTTCAGCAGGCATTCCTTGATCATGCAGCTGTGCAGTGCGGATTCTGCACACCGGGAATGATCATGACAGCAAAGGCTCTCCTTGACGAGAATCCGAATCCTACAGAGGAGGAGATCGTTGAGGCAATGGAGAACAATTACTGCAGATGTACAGGCTTTATAAGCGTTAAGGAAGCTATAAAGTCTTTGGCAGGGAATTACGAACCAAGAGCCTGATCCTTAACTTCTTGAAGAATTAATACTCAATCAAAAATAGCGTCATACTCAAGCTCGGAATTCGTTGGAATTTCGGGCTTTTCGCTTCGCAGGACGATATAATATTTGAGTAGGATATACTACTTGCAAAGGAGACCGAGATGTACTTCAATTGTGAGGTAAAAATCCCCGAAGAAGCGGGAAAGATCACGCTGAATAAACGCGGATGCCAAGATGTTCGTGGAATTCGTCGCTCTGATCGTAAGGAATAAGATATATACCACGCTTAAAGCGGCTATGGAAGAGACGGATGAGAAGCCGAATTACATGACTGTACCTGCTGCGATCAGGGAGCTTGAGAAGATCGAGATGGTCAAACAGCTCGGCAACAGATACCGCATGGATCATGCCGTGACGAAGAACCAGAAGCGAATACTTAAAGCGTTCGGCATAGATGCCTTGTACATAAAACTCTAAAAGTCGATCTACTTGATCTTATAAATGACAACCTAAGCAGGCCAGTAGAGCATAATTTCATTGATGACAATGTAGATCTTGATACAACCGAGCTGCCCATATAGTGATAGAAATGGTTCATACGGAGAGGTGCAGCAGGTGATAAGGACGGCATCGTGATAAACGGAGAACCGTTATTACCAGATATAGAGATGTCCTGCTACCGAGATACGAACAAGTGAAGGCTTATGCATATGAGTGAAATAGCGATGTTCTGATTTTGTATTAAAATTGTATTAAATCGCAACTCTATACATCTGCGAATAATGAAATTCCAATGCATAGAAGGTGTCTAGAAATGACGCTTACGTCGAGGGTTCGATTCCCTTCACCCGCTCCATTATCCGGGCTTCAGAGACGATCTCTGAAGCCCTTTATTTTGCCCGGATTACTTGAAATCACTGAGTTTGAGGCTCCTGGCATCAAACCCATACAGACCTATAAAAACGCATACAAACCTAAAGAATTGGAGATTTTTCTGGGGATGTCCCTTAACCCTGCAAGGGGGTGTGCCTGAGTGTATATCTGCAGATAAAGGAGTTGATCGTGAAAAAATACAGATTTATCGTTGAGACGTGCCTGCTCTCGCATGGACTTAAGTCGATAGGCGACTATGATATGTATGAAGCACTGAAGAACACTGATGCCGGGTATGCATGGATAGATTCAGGTCGACTCCGTATAACGGGTCTTGATGACTTCATGGAATTCAGGACAAAACGAGAACCGGCACGCGCGGGGGTCAATAATATTGACATGATGCTCACCGAGCGCAAATCTGCAATGCTGTCTGCATCCGGTGCTATGTTCATATGTGAGAAGCACGATATACCTCTAGCGGTATCGGGGGAATAAGTGATATTGAGGAATGCAGATTTTCCGGCGACTTGTATGCCCTCGAAAGGATCCCGGTACCGCTGCTTGCGACTTCCTCAAGGATATGATGGATATCAGAATGACAGTATCCTGGCTGAGAGAACATGGCGTAGTCGTTAAGGGCTATAGGGAGCCTGTTTGCTCAGGCTATATATTTTCAGGGGATAAGGTTCCTCTGGATGGAAGCATCAGCGATAGCGGAGATGCTTCCGGCAGACTGCTTCTCCTGAATCCAATAGAAGAAGAATGCCGTATACAGGACAGATCTATACTAAGAGAAGCGACCAAGGCAGAAATAGAAAGTGCGAAAGACGGTAAGGCATTTCATCCGGCTGTCAATGCGAGGCTGGTTGAACTTACGGATGGATATTCGTCAAGACTCCAGCTTGAAAGCGTTACCTCTAATATAAGACTTGCAGGATCGATAATAGGCTGAGGGCCGCAGTATCAGTGAATGTTCTTCGAAAAGGAGCGTGGCTCCTTTTTGTTTTTCAGATCAATACCTGTCACTGATGCAATGCGTAGTTTGTATTATCGATTAAATGATTAATTACAAGTATTTAATTAATTAATGCAAGTTTTCGATGCTATTTAAAATAATAATATAGATATAGATGCGAAAGAGAACTTTTTTAAAACTATCGAATGCTCATCAGGAACTATTCGGTGGTCAAGTCATAAATTGTGTGTAAATTGCTCATCCTGTTTAATGGTTTGAGCTTGTCTGCCCCGAGAGCGGCTGCGCTGGCCGGCGGGAACTACTACACCCGACCGGACAGCTATAGAGCGTCGCGATCGGCTGGCAGACACCGCGAGGCCAGTGGAGGCAGAGCGGCAATTTAAATGGTGTCTCAGGCTTTGCCAGAGACGGATATATAGCTTTCCCCTCGCCGGGGAGGCAGCCAGCAGCACATAGGCTGCTGTCGCAGGATAGGGTGCTCCGTGTCACTCCGTCAAGGATCAGGCCCGCTGTGCGGCGCCTGCGGCGTCCTTGACTCCGCTCCCGCTCCGAATAATTATGCTGCATCGAGAAGTGCCTGCTGGTTCGCCGCTATTTCTTTCACTTTTGGGAAGATCTCTGCCTTGAACCTGCGATATGTCTTCTCTGTAAACAACTTGTTTTTCATGGACAACTGATCATTGTATTCCATAGCGACTGCACCCATGAGCCGCAATACAGAGCCCGGATCAGGAAACACCTGGACCACATCAGATCGGCGCTTGAGCTCTCGGTTGAATCGCTCGATGAGATTCGTTGATCTCAGCCTTGGGCGAAAGCCTTTTGGTAGGCACATTATGGTCATCGAGTCCTCAAAGCCATTATCGAGGATTTTCATGGCCTTCTTAGCGACCGGCTCATAGTCTGTTATGATCTCATCGCGGATCCTACGTGCTTCCTCGATGGTTTCAGCAGTGAACATTTTTCGCAGTTCAATGCGAAGTCCCTCCTGAAGCTTTGGAGGAGCTTCGCCGACAATATTCCTCAGGAAATGAACCTGGCAACGCTGCCATGCTGCTTCCGGATATGTCTTCGCGATCGCGTTAAGTATCGATTTGTGCGAGTCGGAGATGACGATGTTTACATCTCTAAGACCTCGGCTTTTGAGACTCTTGAAGAAGCTTTGCCACGAGGCATTATCTTCTGCATCACATATGTCGAAGCCGAGGATCTCCCTGACGCCATCAGGCCTGATCGCGATCGCTACCAGAAATGCTTTGGAGATGACTTTGTGATCCTCTCTGGCTTTGAAATATGTAGCATCCACCATCAGAAACGGAACCTCAAGACCATCAAGAGGCCGGTTTCTGAAAGCTTCGATCTCAACATCCAGCTTCTTGCATAGCTGAGACACAGTGGACTTTGAAAAGCTTTTGCCGCATAGCTCTTCTACTACAGAAGAGACCTTGCGTGTAGATACACCATTGATGACCATTTTCACCATGGCAGCAATCAGTGCAGCTTCGCTGCGCTGGTAGTTTTCGAAGACCATCGTATGGAACGGCTCGTTCCGATGCCTTGGCACTTCGAGTTCGATCGTGCCGATTCTGGTGGTCAACTTGCGTGTACGCACGCCGTTGCGGTAGTCCTGGCGATCGTCAGTGCGTTCATGTCTGTCTGCGCCGAGCTGTTCAGATGATTCAGCAAGCATGACCTGATCGAGGATCTTCTTGACCAGCATCTTGAATGATTCTTCACGATCACCGGATAAAACTTGTAGAACTTCTTCTCCTGTTAATGTAAAATTCACCTGAGTCATACTCGTACCTCCATAAATTGATACCATCCGAACACAGTCCTAAGATGGATGTTGCATGTCTCATTACTGGGCATCTTGCTTCTTGTACCGTTTAAATGGCCTCCCTGTTTTAACCATTCCAGAAAGCCAATAAAATGAAGCTGCTGTTTATCAAACTTCATATCCATGACGTTATTGATTGCCAGCTTATGTTCGTCAAGATAATCAAGGTAATACCGAAGGGAATGTGCGTTGCCTTTCACGGTTTTAGGTGAACAATTAGTTTTAGTTTTATATGCGAGATATCTCGTCGGCTCAATCACTATCTGATCATCTTCCAGCTGACGGATCAGGTAATATGTTTTTTTCTTATCCCGGATACAATCCACATAGTAGTTCGCGATCTTGTTCACCTCCCTTTTCTGAATTATATTATTTACATTTCAAAATGTCAATTTTTTTACATTTATATTTACATTTAAATGTCAACTATTATCATCTTGTTTGGCATATAATTGACATTCCGTAATCAGCAATGGTATACTTTTTCCGGAGGATATTGCCATGAATAAAACAATGTATGACGCAGACGCATTATCTGCTTTAATAACAAAAGCAATCGGAAAACGTACTCAAAAGGCGTTTGCTGAAGAAATTGAAATAAGCGAAACACATCTGAGCCGAATAATTCGCAGGTATTTTAGCTATCCGCCCAGAAAGAGCACACTTAAAAAAATAGCTCTTCACTCGGAGGGAAGGGTTTCACTTGATGAGCTTCTTTTAGTCTGCGGGTATTATGGTGATATATCTGAGACATCTTTGGATTCGGATGCTGCAAACGCTCAGGCTTTTCACTTCTTCGAGGCAACCCTTCTGGCTGCTTTAAAAAAGATGAATATCCCCTGGACCCTTGAGCCTTCGGAAGATCCAGGGTACGACCTTATGGTTTCGTTCCAAAGCCCATATGATTTTACCTGGAAATTCAAATATCTTATCCCGAAAGACCGTTTTAACGAATCAGTCTTTTACCTGGAAACACTAAAGCTCCTTATTACAGATCCTGACGCGGATGGTAATATGATCAGTATTGTTACAAACGATGCAGGGCTATTCGATAAATGCTCATCTCAAAGCCCGGTCAACCTGGCACTGGATCTTTCCATCATACTGATAGATCAGGATAATCTCATGATTACAAAAGAGAAAACGCTCTCCAATACCGACCGGCTCAATGCCTATGCAAAAAAACTGATCCCTAATCGAGTCTGCAAATAAAAAGTCAAGCAGAAAATGATGAACTTTGAATATTTCATATAGGTTGAACTTGAGGTATTACAAATAGGCCACCATAGAGTGCTGGCCTGAGCGCGTGAAGAGAAATTCGGTTATTCGCCTTCTGAAAGTGTGGATAAATATTCGTTGACTCGTCCGTAGTAGATTCGAAGGAACTTGTTGGCACCGGCAGTCATATACACATAGTAAGGCTTGCCTTGAGCCCGCTTTTTATCCATGAAGGCATAAACCGGATCATCAATGGGTGATCGTTTGATCAGACCATCCATGATCTGGAAAAGAGTTTTTCTTAAGTGTGGAGATCCTTTCTTTGATGTTGGGACACTTTTCTGAGAATGCTTGCCCGAATCGTTTTTGCCCGGATCAACGCCGGCAAAGGCCGTCAAAGAACCGCGCTTTACAAAGCGGGTGACGTCTCCGATCTCAGCGATAAGCTGAGGGCCGAGCGTAGGGCCAACACCGTTCATAGCCATAACGACCGGGTATTCCGGAAGCATCGCTGCAGTCTGATCCATCTCTGTACGGAGAGTTTCAACGGTCTTAGACGTTAGGTTTAGCATATCCACTGCCTGATGTATCAGCATCCTGGTGTTGGCATCTTTGGGAAATACTGCAATCAGGTCAGCAGAGTCATGGTAGACTTCTTCAGCTTTAGCGGCGCTGAAATTATAGTCTTTGCGTTTGCACCAGTTTTTATAGTGCTCCGTAAAGGCTTCAAGGGACTTCCCGCGAACACAGTCTACATGCCAGTAGGTATAGACAAAATCCACCCATTTCTGGCTGCCGTCACTGCGGGCAGGACTGTCAAAGAAAGCATTGGCTCCGGGATACGTCTGGTCAAGAAGGGCGATGAGATTGTTCTTCATAGCAGTCTTCTGATCCATGTAAAATCCGAATTGCCTGTTCATGGTTTTCAGTTGGTTTCGTGTCTCATCCATATGACTATACTGCTTCAGTTTCGTCCATCGGTCAAGCGTATAACGGGCGATTTTTTTCGCGTCAGCCTTATCCGTTTTTGGCGACCGGAGGGAATCATCGCCGAAGCTCCTGATAAGCATGGGGTTCACGGCACTGACAAAAATACCGGCATCGGAGAGCCAGGACGCGACCGGTTCATAATACCGGCCAGTGTGTTCCATGCAGACTTTCGTTTCACCATCCAGCCCTTTTATGATCCCAATCAGTGATGAAATATCAGACTGTGTATGGTGAAAGTCTCGGGGCTTGAGAATTACCTGATCGCCTGGCTGAAAGATTGCAACAGTACTCTTACCTTTGGAAACATCAATACCTACTGCGTTCATGAAACCTACTCCTTTGAGATGTATTAGCAATGGTCGATACCAGTTTTCTCATTGCCTATTCAATCTACTGGGTGTTTCACACGAACGGGACGTTCAACCTGCGTAAAACGAACGCTGCGAATGAGGGCTGGTTGGCTGACTCAATTACGGACGCGAAGTCCAGTAGGGGGGAGGCCAGACCGATTGCCTACTCATTCTAACAGCTTAAGCAACAAGATGGATAACATCCTATCTGGAAGATAGGAATATCAACCACTAAATACATTGTAGTAGTATGATGGCTGGAAATATGTAGCAGAGAATGTTTGGGAAACTCCAAAGGAAATAGCTGATAAACTTACGACAAACAATCTGACTATGGATTGCCTGAGATCGTTACATGAAAAATACGGTGATGGTATTCATCTGATGTTTGACTGTTCCACCAGAGATGGCGATCTGGCTAAAGTACAGCACTCTCTTCAGAACGGATTGTCGATGCAGAACGATGTTGATGAATCTCAGGGCGACGAATTCCAGGAGACTTTAAAACGGAATATTCCGTTATTTAAGGAAGCCGGTGTCAGTCTCTTCATTTTTGACGGCGTTGCTTGGTACGATGATCCAAGAAATCTTACTGCCCATACAATTATTTCAACGCCTGTTGTATGGCTTCCGTTTGAAGAACAGGGACAGTCGGTTGCCGGATGGTTACAAGATACCATTGATGGAGATATAAAAGACTACGGACTTGATCTTGTGAACAAGAGTTATGACTGATGATGTAAAACGGCGGTGGGGTTACTCCCCACCGCTTGATATATTATGCGTAGATCAGATCATGATTAACAATCTCCATGGCTCTGTTCCGAATGTTGTTCATCCGCTGTACCCATACCATTTGATCCTGTGCTTTGAGCTGTTCGGTGACGCCCTCACGCTCGGCCATCTGCTTTGTTAGCAGGAGCATTTGCGCCGTCGCCTGTTCGTTGATGTCGGCAAGGTATGTATTAAGCCTGCCGTTGGACAACAGCTCTGTGTATAGGGCTTTGCGCTCCTTCTTGATGTATTGCAGGTGCCGCCGCCCCCAGATGCCGATAGGTCTTTCTTCTTGAGCTGGTGCTGTCAGGCAGGGGATGCAATAGTCGCCCCGCAGTTCGTACCATAATCCGTTGCTTTCGTCATAAATGGTATTTTCCATTGTGAAATCCTCCTGTATAATAGTTCCGTTGATGTATTCGCACATATGTCACAGGTTCCCGATTGCCACACCTTGTTATATCCTGTTATGGGTTTTTCTTGCCCTTGCTTTTGCCCTTATGAGCGGCGCGGGCGTTATAGAAACGGTGTAACATTTAATAAAGGGATTCGGTGAGCAGATTGCGGGAAATCCTTTGTTTTCAACGGTTTCAGAGAATTTCATTAAAGCCCTATAATCACTGGCGGATGCCTATGATTTCGGAGATTTCAAATTCCCATTTGTAAAGATGCCACACGGCATCCACACTGCTATCAAAAGCAGCGGGGAGCGGCATAACGACAAAAGCACCTCTGAACCATAATGGCTCGGAGGTGTTTCTGCGTATGTGGCCTTATTCCTTTATCGTGACTTCCTTACGGCTCCTTTTGCAGCACCGGTGGTCAGTCGGATGCAAACGGGCAGGAGCAGGAGCGCCATCAGGAAGAAGCTCACATCATAGCTCAGATACACTACGCGCATCGTCTGAAACACCGGGATCAGCAGCGTGCACCAGAGCACGCGGAACACTGCATAGCACAGGAGTGTGCAGAGCATGGGCCAGAGCGTTTTCCCAAAGCCCTTGATCGCGCCGAGCCAGACCTGATTCATTGCATAGACGACATAAAAGGGCAGATTGAATTGAACCGCCTCCCTGGCGTTGTGAAGGATCCCCGGCGATGTGGTGAACAGCCGAAGCAGCAACGGGGCCGCAGCCGTAATCAGCAGGCTCAGCGGGAAAATGAAAACCCAGCACAAGAGGATGCTCCGCTTTACCGCTTCGATGATCCGATCCGCGCGGCCGGCACCATAATTCTGCCCGACGAAGCCGGTCAGTGCGATCCCGTAGGCAAAAGCTGGGAGATACAGGCAGCCCTCCAGCTTGGCGTAGAGCGTTATACCCGCCATGGCGTCCGGCCCGAAGGCGTCGATGCAGGTCTGGATCAGCAGAGAGGAGATGCTCATAAACAGCGCCTGCATCCCGGCGGGCAGCCCGATCTTCAGATTACCAATGAGCTCTTTTGTGGAAAGTCCTTCTCCAATCAGACACAGCGCGCAGCCCTTGTCCAGCTTCGTGAGGCGGCACAGCAGCAGCGCCGCCAGCAGCCATTGGGAGGCAAGCGTGGCCGCCGCTGCGCCGCGGACGCCCTGGTGCAGCACGATCACCAGCAGCGCGTCCAGCGCAAGGTTCAGCGCGCAGGAGACGAAGAAACAGCGCAGCGGACCTCGGCTGTCGCCCAGCGAGCGCAGCACCGCCGCGCCGACGTTATAGAAAAGCTGCGCGGCGATCCCGCAGCAGACGATTCGGAGATAGCTCGCCGCGGACGGGCGCACCGTTTCCGGGCAGCGCAGCAGTTCCAGCAGCACATCGGATGCGGCAAAACCCAGGACGGAGAGCAGGACGCCGAACGCGATCGTCAGGCGAAAGACGCTCGTCATCATCTGCCGCAGCTTTCCGATGTCGCCCGCGCCGAAGCACTTTGCGGTCACCGCGCTGACGCCGGAGGAGAAGCCGACGAAAAAGTTGATGAACACGCTCAGCAGCAGCCCGGCGATCCCGGTGGCAGCCAGTGCGCCGGTCTCGCCGAAATGCCCCAGCACGGCGCAGTCCGCGGCGTTGTAAAGCTCCTGCAGCAGTTGCGAGGCCAAGATCGGCAGCGCGAAGGCAAGCAGCGTTTTCCCGATTGGGCCTTCATCGACGCGAACGGTTTTTTCCATCTCTCCACCTCCCTCTGTATCATTATATCTCTTCCTGAAGAAGCCAGCTATTTCCTGTTTTTTATG
>Ga0310696_10006235_pt1 | contig 14189 bp, 14 predicted proteins | sample AusTroGonzalo_MG_4_FD_203885 | JGI IMG/M metagenome (GOLD analysis project Ga0310696, IMG submission 203885) | Bovine rumen microbial communities from tropical cattle in Woodstock, Queensland, Australia - Gonzalo_02 (v2) (version 2) | ecosystem: Host-associated > Mammals > Digestive system >...
GTTCAAGGTTCAAGGTTCAAAACTGGAAATCTTGACCGATCAGACGGATTGAGGTTTAATCTCTTGCGCCTGGAATTTCATCGTAAATGCTTCAACCGCCAAATCATAGCTCTGGAGCCCGAAACCGCTGATGAAACCTGTGCAAGCGGATGCCAACATGCTGTTGCGGCGGTATTGCTCGCGCCCGAAAAGGTTGCTGATGTGCACCTCCACCACAGGGCATTTCGCTGCTCTCACCGCATCGGCAAGCACTATTGAAGTATGCGTGTACGCCCCCGCGTTGAGGATGATTCCATGCAAATTCCGTGCCGAAGTGATGGACTCCGCCAACTCACCTTCCTTGTCAGACTGGAAGTAGCCAATCTCGGCTTGAGGGTAACGCTCACGCATTTGTTCGAGGTGCTCCTCAAAAGAAGTGTTGCCGTAGATGTTTACCTCCCTCGTCCCTAAACAGCCGAGGTTCACACCGTTGACAATCAAGAGCCGGATATGTGGAATTGGGTCATTCATACAGAATCACAAAGACATCCTCGTCGGGCTTGTGCATGTTGAGTTGTTCGCGACCGTATTTTTCCAGCAGAACCGAATCCGACACCAGTTGTTCGTAGGTATAAACATTGCCGATTTGGTTTTTGGTGTTGGTGATCTTCTCCTCCAAATTGGAGATTTTCCGGTTCAAGTCCCTGTGGGTCTTGAGGTTGTGGTCGGAAATGAAGAAGAAATAGACCAAAAACAGCACGAATGTCACAACATACAATATTGTGAAGAACTTGAAGCGGTTTCGGGATGTCGGTTCTTTGGTTTGCATACGTTATCGGGCATAGTTGACGGCGCGGGTTTCGCGGATGACCGTGATTTTGATTTGGCCCGGGTACGTCATTTCGTTTTGGATCTTCTTGGAGAGGTCGAGGGAAATCTGGTCGGCCTCGGCGTCGGTCACTTTCTCCGCGCCGACAATCACGCGCAATTCGCGGCCTGCTTGGATGGCGTAGGTTTTGACCACGCCGGGGTAGGTGAGGGCGAGGTTTTCCAGGTCGTTGAGGCGTTTCATGTAGGCTTCCACCACTTCGCGGCGTGCACCGGGGCGGGCGCCTGAGATGGCGTCGCACACTTGCACGATAGGAGCGATCAGCGTTTTCATCTCCATTTCGTCGTGGTGCGCGCCAATGGCGTTGACAATCTCCGGCTTCTCCTTGTACTGTTCGGCAAGGCGGGCACCGAAGAGGGCGTGCGGCAGTTCCGGCTCTGTGTCGGGCACTTTGCCGATGTCGTGCAGCAAGCCGGCGCGGCGGGCGAGTTTGGGGTTGATGCCCAGTTCCGCAGCCATCGCAGCACTCATGTTGGCCACTTCCTTGGCGTGTTGGAGCAGGTTCTGGCCGTAGGATGAACGGTATTTCATCTTGCCCACGAGGCGCATCAGCTCATGGTGCATATTGTTGATTCCCAAGTCGATACATGTTCTCTTGCCGACTTCTGCGATCTCCTGCTCGATTTGCTTTTTCGTTTTGGCGACCACTTCTTCGATGCGGGCGGGGTGGATACGGCCGTCGGATACGAGCTTCTGCAGTGAGAGACGGGCGATTTCGCGTCGCACGGGGTCGAAGCTGGAAAGCAGGATCGCGTCTGGGGAGTCGTCGATGACGACATCCACACCGGTAAGGTTCTCGAGCGTGCGGATGTTGCGGCCTTCACGGCCGATGATGCGTCCCTTGATTTCATCGTTTTCGATGTTGAAAACCGATACGGTGTTCTCGACGGCGGATTCCACTGCGGTGCGTTGCAAAGCATTGACCACCACCTTCTTGGCTTCGAGGTTGGCGGTATGCTTGGCCTCGTCGACAATGTCCTTGATCATCACGATGGCATCGGCGCGGGCTTCGTCCTGCATGAGGTTGATGAGCTGTTGTTTGGCTTGTTCGGCGGTCATTTCGGCAATGGATTCCAGTTTTGTCTTCTGGGAGGCAATCTGGTCGTCGAGTTCTTTTTGTCTTTGTGCGACGGCGGCCATTTGCTTGTTGAGGTTCTCCTTCTGGGCCGCATTCTCGTTGGTCTTGCGGTTGAGGTCTTCCAGCTTTTGGCTGAGGGTGTTCTCTTTCTGCTTGATTCGGTTCTCGGCTGCGGCGACCTGCTGGTTGCGCTCGTTGCAGGCTTTCTCGTGTTCGGCCTTTAGTTGCAGGAACTTCTCCTTGGCTTGCAGGATCTTCTCTTTCTTGATGAGTTCGCCATCCTCCTCGGCTTTCTTCAAGGCCTCACGTCCGGCTTTCGTCAGTTGGTTTTTCAGCAGGGTGTATGCCAGGCCCAGACCGATGGCCGCGCCGACCAAAACACCCAAAATGATTCCTAATGCTAATTTCATAAGTTTTTGATATATATTAATTTAAGTTGTCCGATACAACGGGCAACGGGAGGCATAAAAAAACCGCATAAGTTCCATAGGGTTTCGAAAAACTCCTACTCGATATGGTCGAAGGTGCCGTCGTTGCTTCGCGCTTCCCCGGGCTGTGCGCCATCCGTGCGGATTCGGGCCTGTTCTAGGCATGACAAGCGTCCCCTTCGTTTGTAATTCTGTTGAGTTTAACAAACGTATCTGAACTTATGCGGGATTTCTTCTGTCAAAGAACGTCTAATCAATGAGGAATTCCTCTGTTAGTTGTTCGAGTGACTCCATCATCGGAATCAGCTCCTCTTCATATTCCTTCAGTCTTTCCTTGTCGCCCAGGGCCTTTACCACGAAATCGAGCAACACCATGTTCGTGAGGTCCTGTTGGTCTTTATATTGCCATTTCTTCGCAAAGTCAAAAAAACTGTCATTGATTACCTTTTCGGCTTCACGGAAGTAATGTTCCCATTCCTTCTTGATGATGACGGTAAGGGGCCTCTGCCCAATCGTCACGGTCACCTTTATGTTGTCCCCTTCCATTTTACTTTCCGTTGAGTAGCCTAATGCTGTTGTCTATCTCCCGCACCCAATCGTTGATCTGTTTTTTTAGTTCTGTCTTATCTTCCTTGTCTATTATCGTACTTGTTAGTTCGACCAATTTCAACTTCTCTGTCGTCTCTTCGAGTTGCCGGCGAAGCTGCTCGACCGTGTTTCGCAATTCCTCGTTCTCCTTCTGTGCAGCCTCATACTTCGTCTTCAGCTCCTTGAAACGGTGAAACGCCTCTCTGACATTCATTTCCGTTTTATGGTACAAACTCTCAAAAGACGACATTTCGTTTCACTTAAAAACGCTGCAAAAATACATTTTTTTACGAATTTTCCTGCCGGTTTCTCCGCAAAAACTGTGTTTTTAAGTGATATTGTGCTTCTATTTGACTATATAACAAATGTTTACGATTTTTTATAAACACTTGTTTGTGATTATTTTCCGAGACACTCGAGAGAAACTATTTCACCAGCGTCACGGTGCCGGTGCGCTCCATGATGGTTCCGTCCGGCATTTTATATTCCATGTAATAAACGTACACATTGAGCGGTGCCAGCACCCCGTTGATGGTTCCGTCCCATCCCTCCTGCGGGTTGGTGGTGAGGAAGATCAATTCGCCCGTTCGCGTGAAGATGTAGAACCGGTAGCTGTCTAACGACACAAAGGAGTTCACGGGCTTGAATACTTTGTTGTTTGCACCTAAAGGCCGGAAGGCATTCGGGATGTAGATGGCAGGTTCTTGGATAAGTTGGATTTGATTCGACAAACTGGTCTCTTCAAAGCCATAACTGTTTGTATTTTCTTGAGCTTCAATGTAATAGATGAATTTCGACCCGGATTCATACAAGGCGGAAATGTCGTCGGAGTAGGTGTTCATCGTGGAGGGGGGCTCCTGGCTCACAGTGTTGAAAAGGTCTTCGCTCTCCACTTTCCGCATGATGTAGTAATGGGAGACCCCTCCGTCCCAATTGTCGTAACCATACCAGGAGAGATGGTTGTTCTGGGCGTTGTTTTCCCCATGAAGCAGGATGTTGTGCGAGATGTTCGAGAAGCCGGCTTCCGCTCCGCAACCGTTCGTGACAAATGTCCTGTAATAGTATGTCCTCCGATTGAAATCGGCGAGGCTGTCGTAGAAGGTGTAGCCGCCAGTTCCGGGGACAAAGGTCTGCGTGCGGAAGTTCTCAAAGCTCACGCCGTCCTCGCTGCGCTGAAGCGTGATGGAGACGAACGGCAGGGTGTCGCCGCTGGTGAGCACCCGGATGCGCACGCACTCGTTGTCGATGACCGACACGGAGCGAATGTAGGTGAAGTCCTGCGACTCATCGGCGGATATCGTGAAATTAATCCGGTTGGTGCTGGCACTGACGGTCCCACCGTTGTTGATGACCCGGACAAAGGCAATGTAGTTCTGGTTGAATTCCAGATTCTCAATGGTGAAACTTGTTCCTGTGCTGGTTCCCGCCATGGTCCACGACTGCCCTTGGTTGCTGCTGAGCATTACTTCGTAATGATTGATGTCGTTCAGCAGATTGGTGTAGGAAGACCATTGAAGGGAGGCGGTTTTGTGGCAGGCATCGGTGCCATTCAGGTGCAGAATCATATTCCCCTGCTGGTTGTTCGTCATCGGGGAAACGTTGCCGCAGGAGTCCATGGTGGCGATTCGGTAGAAGCGGGAGTCGAAGCTCGGGTCAATGACAGGGTCGATCCAGAATGTCTGCCCGTAAATGGTGTCCAAGGGGATGGTTCCGTTGGCGTTAATATAATAGATGATGAACCCCATCATGTAAGAGCTTGAGCCGTGGAATCCGAGCATGACCTCGTTGTTCTGGGTCACCGACACGCTGTCCAGTATGGGGGGCGCAGGGCTGGTGCTGTCTACCATGTGCTCCACAGTGCCGATGGTGGACACGAAGGGGCACTGGGTTTGGAATGTGCCGCTCATGTAATAGTGGGAGATACCCACCTGATAGGAGAGGCTGTTGTCGCAAACATCGGAGGTGTCGGTGTAGTTGTGCTGGGTGTTGGGGACAGAGGCGAACGGCTCAGGGCCGAAGTCCGCCTCGAAACCGCGCTTCTTGTAGATGTCGAAGGTGCTGCCCCAGGAGTTGTCTAAAGAGCTTGTCGGGGATTCCCACTCCAGGAACGCCAAAGTGTTTCCGGCTTGCGGGGTCACTGTGATGCTGAACGAATGGATGGTGTCGGAGTAGTAACTGTTGCCGTTGGAATCCACAGCGACAATATAGCAGTGATATTGCGTGGCGGTCGGTATGTTGTTGATGTCTTGGGAGCCGTAGTCGCACAAAGTGTAGTTCTGCGTGGCGCTGCTATAGCCGGAAAGACTGTCGCAAAGCACACCGTTGATGTAAAAATAGTATGTCTTGAAATGGATGCAGTCGCCGTTGCTGCTCCAGGCCATTTTGATGCGCTGGTTGTTGTTCATCAGCTTGAGACATTGCATCTTGGGCGGTTCCCATGCTAAGCAGCTGAACACCACCGATATCCAGAATCCAGTGAGGATGATATTTTTAATAGAATGCTTCATTGTTCCGATAAATAATTTCCAACGCTGATTTGCGTGAATTTATTGTATGAAAAATTCACTTTTGCCAAAAATTGAATTTTTTCTGGCGTAATTTCCTTTATTTCAGAAAGATAGCGATGCATTTCAGTCTCGTCTAATCCGAAGCGGTGCCAATAGGCGAACTTCTGCATGGCACTCACGGAAGTGTCGGCAGAGCGAAGTTGCTGGCCGATAATGTAGTTCTTCGCCATGGAGAGTTCTTCATCGTTAACAGGCTCGTCTTGAAGGCGTTTCAGCTCTTCAAAGCAGGAATCGACGGCCTGTTGCGTGTATTTGGCGTTCACATCGCTGCTGATGGCAAAGATGGATTGGTTGCCAAAGTAGGTGATGGATGAGGATACGCCGTAGGTGAGGCCCTGCCGCTCACGCAAGTTCTGCATCAGTCGCGAGCTGAAGTATCCGCCTGTCAAAGTGTTCAGTACGGAGAAGCCTGTGCGGTCTGGGTCGTTGTATCCTGTTGACGGACAACACAGTATGATGGTGGATTGCAAACTGTCGGGCATGGTTTGGTGAAGAATCCGGCCGCTGGTTCCGATGCAGGGGATTTCTGGCAATGGGGCCGCAGGTTCTCCTCCGGGGATAGCCGACCAGGTGTTTCGGATGATGGCCTCCGTATGCGCGTCCGTGTTTCCGGTGACGAAGACGGTGAGGTTCCCGGCGTGAAAACTTTGTCGATGGAAATTCTGTAACTGGTTTGTTATCAGTGCATTCAAGGTTTCAATGGTGGCGAATGACGACACGGCTGGAAAAGCCTCCCCTAACATTTCTCGCCACATCATCCTCCAAGCGCAGTAATCCGTTTTCTGCTCGTTATATGCCAAATTCTTGATTTCTTTCTCCTGCATAATCCTAAGATTATCAGCGCGATATATCGGATTGATGAGAAATTCGGCCGTGATGGGAAGGATGTCGTCGAGGTTGTTCTTGGGGACGGAAATCAGTATCTGCACGCATTCCATGCCGATGTTTGCGGCAACATTCGTGCCGTAGTAGTCGAGCTTTTCGGAGGTTTGCTCCGGCGACAACTGCGGGTGACTTTCGCGCAGCAGCGAGTAGGCGAAGTTGCAAACATGCTTGGCCGGCTGGTACAGCGATCCGGTTCGCACTTGCAGCAAGATGTGGATCAGGTCCAAATTCGGGTTGTCGAAATAGAAGACGGGAACATCGTTCGGGAGCGTTTCAAGTCGCGGTTTTGGCAAAGAAAATGCCTCAATGGGTTGTATTTCGGGTGGAATGGCTCGGTTTATGCTTGTCATTACGGTAATAGTAGTACTTGTCCTTGTTGTTTGTGTTCCTTTCCCTCGTTGTCTTTGTATTTGATGATGCAGACGTAAACGCCTTGTGGTAAGACCTTTCCGTGAAGATGTCCATCCCAGCCGATGTTTATGTCGCGTGTTTGGAAAAGTGCGTCGCCGCCACGGTTGAGGATGGTCAGCTCAAAACTGCTGGGGATGAAATTGGCCTTCACAAGAAAGAGGTCGTTGAGGCCGTCGCCGTTGGGAGTGAAGGCGGACGGGATGAAGAATTGGTCGGCTTCCGGGACGGGCTCTTCCTCGGCGGAGCGCAAGACGATCTCGTGGTTGCCCTCCTCATGGGTAACGGGTGAGGCGGTGTTTTGCTGCGGTTTGGCGGTCGGTGGATTCGCAGGGGTTGGAACCGGGTCGGCAGTGGCTGTGACGGAACCGGGCGCAGCTTTCTCGGAAGTCACCTTTACATTTGATGCGGGAGGGTTGACTGCGGATGGTGTGTTGATGATGGTTTGGGATTCAGTGTGTTGTGAGTTGGATATGACAGAGGGCGAACTGCTGGAACGGGCGGTGGTGACGGCAGTATGGGTTTCACGTTCCGTCTTGGCGGTCGCTTCCGTGGTGGCGACGGTCGTTCGGGTGTGTGCAGGTTCAGTCGTCCCGGATGCGGTCTGCTCAGTGGCGGTTTGTGCTGCCGGGACGGCCTTTTGCGGCGCTTCTGTCTCATTATGCGACAGCGTTTTGACCAGGATGGGGATGGTGATGAGCGCGGCGACGGCACCTGCCACGATGGCGGCGCGGCCTTTGGGCGAGAGTCCGCCCTTCCGGCCGAATTTCCGCACATAACGCCGGTCGTTCACGATTGAGGCCCATTCCTCCTCCGTGACGGGCGTTTCCATGTGCCGTAGTTCTTCTATAGGGTTGTTTTTCATCTTATCGGTAAATGTATTCTTCTTTTTTCAAATAATTCTCGATCCGATCGCGCAATTTGCTCTTGGCGCGGGAGATGAGCGACCGGATATTGGTCTGCGTCTCGCCCATCATGCGGGCGATCTCCTCCTGTTTCACCTCGTCCACCACGAACAGGTTGAAAGCGGTGCGGTACTTCGGGGGCAGTTCGTTGATCATCTGTTTCAGCGCTTCCAACGGTATCCCATCGTAGCAGGGCTCCTCATTGGCGTCACCGATTTCGCGTGACAGCTCGCTCATCGGTGTGGTGCGGTAGATTTTCTCCTGTCTCAGATGGTCAATCACTTTGTGGATGGTGATGGTTCGAAGCCACCCTCCCAACGACGTGATGTTTTCGTATTCTTCAAAATGGGTCAGGACGAAGATAAAAATGTCATGGAATAGGTCCTCAGCATCCTTGATGTCGGTGAGGTAGCGGGCGCAAATGCCTTTCATTAGCGGGCCATACGTTTCATACAGCCGCTTTTGGCATCCCCGGTCCCCTTTCCGACAGCCTTCTATGATTACTATCTCTTGTTCCGTCAGCATTTGAAGTCAACAGCTATATGACGAAATTTTGTCGAAAATGTTGCAAAAAAAATGCAGTTTAGTGGAGACGGGGTGCGCCGCGTCTCCACTAAAGCGGTAACAATTGTTGTAACTATTTGTTGTACAGGCGTTCACAAATCGAGGGAGAGTTGGTTTTTGAGGTGGAAACTTTTACGGTGGTAGGGGCTGAGACCGAGGCGGTTGACGGCGGCAATGTGCTTGGGGGCGGGATAGCCCTTGTTCTGTGCCCAGTCGTATTCGGGGTACTCCTCTGCGAGGCGCCGCATCAGCGCATCGCGGTGGGTTTTGGCGAGGATAGAGGCGGCTGCGATGGAAAGATAGGTGGCATCGCCTTTTACCACGCACCGGTAGGGAATGCCCCATCGGTCGGTGAAACGGTTGCCGTCCACAAGGATAAGTTCCGGTGTGACCGACAGTTGTCCGATGGCGAGGTTCATGGCATGGATCGACGCCCTCAGGATGTTCATCCGGTCAATGTCGGGGGCGGAAACCTCGGTGACGGCCCAGGCGAGAGCGTCCTGCATGATGGTTTCCCTTAGCTGTTCCCGTTTTTTCTCCGTAAGTTGCTTTGAATCATTTATTTCCGCGTTTGTATAGCCGTAGGGAAAGATGACGGCGGCAGCGCATACCGGCCCTGCCAAGCAGCCACGGCCCGCTTCATCGCAACCGCATTCCAGGGTGGGGGTGGGGGAGTAGTTGGAGTTTAGAGCCATAGCAGGACACATAGGGTAATGATCAGAAAATCAACGAAAAGACATCTCTTTTTCTGGATTACAGACAGGGACATATAGATGGAGACCGGCACAATCAGATATTGCAAGGCCATGGGAAGCGGCACGATGCCTATCCATAAGAACAGCAACATGGAAATCAACAGCATATTGATGTTGTTGAAGGCCTGACGGATGACAATCAACTTATTGTCCAACAATCGTTTGCTGCGGATCATGAGCAAGATGGTCACGATGGCGAAAACAGCAAGGGTGACATATTCAATGGGTCGCATGGCGGTGAATTGCTTGAAGGGTGCCAGAACGGTCAGATCACGCCATACCTGCGTGAAAGCTTGCAAGCCGTTGGATATGAATGCGATGGCGAAAGCCCAAATGTACGGGAACGACAGTCCTATGACGAGGATCAGGTTGTCCTTGAAAGAAGTGACGTTGTTGAGGGCAATCATCATGATGAGGAACAGCACGAGACCGAATGCACTGATATCCTGGAAGGTGGCGAAGGAAATAAGCAGTCCGAATGCAAAAATGCGGTCTCTCATCTTCCCGGCCTGCTCATTGGGAGAGTACATCATCATGAGCAATGCCATGACAAAAAGGGTAAGCAAAGCGGGAGTGAGCGTGTGCAGATATTTACCGCAGTTCAACAGCAATAGCAGGAACACCCCGGGCATGTAGCTTCGGTTGTCGGAGAAATGGTGCGTTTGAAAATGCTGGATGATGCCGATGGTCATGGTCAACACAAGGAACAATACCGCAATTCGGATGATCACGGCATTCCATTCCCAGATTATCGTGATAAACTGGAACAGAAGCAAGGTTCCGTTGGCTGGCAGAATGGTCATCTGAGCGAAAATCGTCCAGCCCGCCCATACCGTCAGCATAAACAGCAGGATAAGTTGCAGGTTCAGGCTCTTGTTCAGAAAATGGAACATATTTCTGGGAAATCTGGAATTAACAGTTGGAAAACAGTGGACAGGGAGAATCCTTTTTGCTTCGGGAAGTCTTTGGCAAAAACGGGATCGAGCACGAGTTCACCTGAAGGGTCAAAACGGCAGTGATAACTCACAAGTTGCTCATCTTCAATCTGGTATAGCCCGTTGTCAATGCGGTTGAGTGCGTCTTCAAAGGTCATGCGGAAATAGTAGTGCATCCGCTCCACCGTCAGGATCTCGGGCAGTCCAAGCGTTTGGACGACTGTCTCGCGCTGGTTTTCAGGGAGCGACGGCGATAAAGGAATCGCTACCACGCCATTGAACAGACAGGCTAAAAGGGCAGCGCAGGCAGTCAGGTCCGGTTTCATGACAATGCCTGCCCTTGCAACGCTCATCGCATCCAACTCGTTCATTATGGGTGCAATATGTTGTGCGAGCTGCGCATACGAATAAACTTTCCCGTCAATGCGAGCTGCTGTCTGGTCTGGATTCCGCTCCGTTTGCCGGATATAGGGTTCTATGAAGTTCTGATATAGCATAGCAGGATAGGTTGGTAATTGGATATGGTTCTGTTCGGCTTCGATCATCTTCGTGCGAGGACAAGGGCAGTGATTTGTGAGGAGAGCCTCGTCGGAGGATGCCCTCCGGTTTCAAGTTTCAAAAAAAGTTGTGCAAAAATACATTTTTTTTTTGTATTTTCGCGGCCGTTTTTTGAAACTGATTTGTAAGTGAAGAAACATCTTTGGATATATGCGCTCTTGGCCTGTTTTATGCTTGCGGGCTGTCAGAAGGAAATTGACATGAATTTGCCCGAATATCAGCGAAAACTGGTGATAGAGGGTACCATTGAGAACGGCTCCCCCGCCATGGTTCTGATTACGCGAAGCATACCCTATTTTTCGGAAATCAATATGTCCACGCTAACGGATTCTGTGCTGGTCACAGGACAACAGGCCCGTGTGTTCATCACTTCCGAGACGGGTGAGACCGAGGAGCTGACTTGGCAGATCAGCCCTGAAGCGACCTATTATGTGGCTTTTATGGGCAAAAATGTGATAGGGCGCGAGGCAACGCATTACACGCTGCGGGTCGAGTACGATGGCAAAACCTACACGGCCAAGACGTATATTCCCAAAACCTTCGACCTCGATTCCGTCTGGTTTGACCAATCGACGGAAATCCTCAACGATGAGCAGGCCACCATCCGGATGTTGATGTCGGATCCTGCTGACGAGGAGAACTACTATGCCTTTTTCTGCAAGGTCAACAGTCCTACGTTGCGTGACCGCCTGTGGGTCAGCGGGTTGCCCGTGGCTTTCGACGACCGCACGTTCAACGGGCTTACCTTCAATTATGAGATGTTCAGGGTGGGCTATTCTTCCCTGATGGCGGGGATGTTGGACGAAGCGGATCAAGAGAGCTTCACGCGACGCACCTTCCGTCGTGGCGACACCGTATATCTCAAGCACACCCAGATCGACCACCATACCTATAAATATTTGCTTTCGGCCGGAACCGAGGCTGCTTACGGGGGTAATCCTTTCACCAATCCATTGCCCGCCGTCACCAATTTCGACAGTGAGGAGGTGCTTGGGCACTGGAGCGGTTTTGCCGCCAAGATCGACACCCTTGTGTGGGACGAATAATAATATGGTAGAATACAACCAAAAGCTTAGAGTAACTTTTCAACCCAATTATGATTTTTGTTAAGATTTATCGCTTTTTCACACAACATAAGATATTTCTATACTCTTTGATGGTGCTGAGTAGCATTGTCTTCATTTTCTTCGGCTCGAAGGCGAAGTTCGAGGAGGATTTGATGAAGCTCCTGCCCGACTCCGACAAATCGGAAACGGGGTTAGTGTTCGGTAATCTGAAAATCAAGGACAAACTGTTCATTCAACTGACAGGGGCGGAACCGGAGGTGCTGGTGGGCTATGTCGATGAGTTGATGGATTCTATCCTCACCGACGAAGAGGGCATCGCCAACACGCTCTATCGTTTGGAGCCGGAGATGGCACTGGGTGCGCTGGATTATGCGATGTCGCATGTGCCGTCGTTTGTGGACACGTCGATATATGCCCGTTTTGACACGGCCATCGCGCACGCGGATGAGGTGATGTCGAACAACTACGATCTTATCATGAACGACGAGACGGGGGAGGTTACCGAAATGGTGACCACCGACCCGCTTAACCTGCGGGAATGCCTGATGCCGGACCTGTCTTCCGGCATGGGCTTCACCCTTATCGACGGGCACCTTTTCTGCCCGGACAGCACCGTCGCCCTGATCTATATCTCGCCTGCCTTCCAATCCTTTGATTCTAAAGAATCAACAAAATTGATCAAGCATATCAACCACTGTGCTGATGAGCTGCAGAAAAAACATCCCGAAGTGGAAGTGCTGATGCACGGGAACGTGGTGCGGGCGGATGGCAATGCCAGCACGATGAAACGCGATATCTACCTCACCACAGGCATTTCATTGTTGATTGTTCTCATCGTGTTGTGTCTCAGTTTCAAGACTTTCCACTTGGCGTGGCAGAATATCCTGCCCGTGGCGTACGGCGCCTTTTTCTCTCTTGCCTGCATGTACTGGATTCAGGGTGGCATGTCTCTGATGGCTATGGGGATAGCCATGATGGTGCTTGGCGTAGCGCTCAGTTACTGTCTCCACATCCTCATCCACCAGCGTTTTGTGGGGGATGTGGAGAAAATGCTCGCCGATGAGGCCAAGCCTGTCTGCCTCGGCTGTATCACAACCATTGGCGCATTTCTTGGGTTGCTGTTCACGCAAAGCGACCTGTTGAAGGATTTCGGGCTCTTCTCCACGTTTGCGCTTGTGGGTAATACGTTCTTCGCTCTCGTCTTCCTCCCTCATTTCCTCAAGGACCAGAAGACGCAACAGAACGAGACGATGTTCAAATGGATCGACAAGATCAATAATTATCCATACGACCGGAACTGGGTCGTGATTATCGCGTTGTGCGCCATCATCGTCGTCGGATTTGTCTTCTCCGGAAAGGTGAAGTTTGACAATGATCTGGATAACATCGGTTATTTGAGTGAAGCCCTTCAGAAGTCGGAGAAACTCTATTCCGATAAGAACGACCATGGAGCGAGACAGCAGTATTATGCGGTGATTGCGCCCACACTCGACGAAGCCCTTGACGCCAACAAGGCTCTTTCCGAGAAACTTGACTCGCTGCGGCGGGCGGGCGACGTGATCGCCTACATGCCCACGGCATCAATCCTCTTCCAGTCCGAAGGGGAGCAGCAGCGGCGCATCGAAGCCTGGAAGCGCTACTGGACCCCCGAAAAGGTGAACCAGGCTATGGCTGCCGTGCGTGCCGCCGCCGTGAAAAACGAGCTTTCGCCCGACATCTTCGTACCGTTCCAGGCGATGCTGGAGGCTGAATACGAACCGGGCAATCTCTATGCATCCGGGGTGATACCCGAAGGATTGTTGTGCAACTTTATTGAGGAAAGCGACGGGAAGTACCTGATTTTCAACACAACCCTGCAGGAACGGGAGAAAATGACGGCCAACAGCGATTTGGTTGCGGCTATGCCGCACGCCCTGGTCGTCGATCCGTTGTATTACACGGGCAATATGATCACGATGATCCGCAAGGACTTCAACACCACCTTGCTTATCTCCTCCCTATTCGTCTTGTTCGTGCTTTTGCTGTCGTTCAAGGATATTGTGATTGCGCTCATTGCCTTCCTGCCGATGTTCTTGAGTTGGTATGTGGTGCAGGGTTGGATGGCCATTTTGGGCTGGCCCTTTAACCTTATCAATATCGTGGTGTCAACTTTTATATTTGGTATCGGAGTGGATTACAGTATATTTGTGATGCAAGGACTGATCGCGAACCAGCGCCAGGAAGGCAGTCGCCTGTTGGAGTACCACAAGGTGGCCGTCTTCTTCTCCGCTTTTGTGTTGATTGTGGTGATGTTTTCGATGCTTTTCGCCCAGCACCCGACCATCAATTCCATCGGACAGAGCACAGTCATCGGCATGCTTTCCACCATTTTGATCACTTACACGCTGCAACCCTTGCTGTTCCGCTGGGCGATGAAAATCCCCTTCATGCAGCGCCGTATCCAAAAACTACCCTAAACCCTAAACCCTAAACCTTAAACCTTAAACCTTAAACCGTTAATGAAAAAATTATTGACCATCGTCATCACAATCTTGGCCTTTGCGGCTTCCGCACAGAAAGTGGAGTGCCATTTCACGGAATCCA
>Ga0310696_10006236_pt1 | contig 14188 bp, 5 predicted proteins | sample AusTroGonzalo_MG_4_FD_203885 | JGI IMG/M metagenome (GOLD analysis project Ga0310696, IMG submission 203885) | Bovine rumen microbial communities from tropical cattle in Woodstock, Queensland, Australia - Gonzalo_02 (v2) (version 2) | ecosystem: Host-associated > Mammals > Digestive system >...
GATGGGTATAGGCAATGCCTTCAGGTAGGACGACGTCAGGTACAATTTTTTCAAAAGTGCTCTCCTTGTATGGCTTGTCAACAATCTGAACGCCTTGTCTGCGCAGTTGGGCTATACGTTTCTTAGTTTCTGGAGAAAGCTGAACCCACTGTGGGACGACCAACACCTTATAATTAAAGGGTTGATTGAGTAGGGCGTCCTTGTTCATCGAGTCGTACTGATAGCCGTGTAAAGGGTTAATCCAGTCCTTTAAATCAACGATTCCAACGGAATGTCGCACGCCAACAGGCGATTCTTCCATCGTTTGGCCGATATTGGCCAAACGTTTGTTCTCGGAAGCCACACGCTCTGCACCAAACAAACCAGGCAACATAGGTACAAGGCGGTCTGGGGTTAAGGCGCGACAGGGCATTTCTTCTCCAGTATATACGGCAATGTCTACCACAGGGCGCCCCTTTTGCAGGAGTGTCTGACAACGGGTGATATAATCCACGAAAGGCTTTGCCTCAGGGAACCAGGTCTGGTCGCGCTGGAAGAAAAGACCGATTCCATCGAGAGTCATACCTGGTTTGCGGTCGAGCCAAGGGTTGTGAGTATTCACGTGGAAGAAGAGGCGATTCATGCCCAGAGCGAAATTCCTGTCCAGCAGCGCCTTGATACTTGCTGGTGTTTCGTCCCACACACCACGCACCTCCGTGAATCCCTCTGCTTGCACGATGTTCTTCCCATAGACGTGAGCGCCACTGATGGCGTCGAGCATATCGGTAGGTTTATCATGAGTGGGTGAGTTCAACCAAAATTCGCCCATCGGTACGTCAACATACTTAAAATGCTCCATTCCATCGGAAACCATCGTGGGAGCAACGCTCTCTGATGACAACTGCACACCATATTCTTTGGCCTTTTGGGCAACGGTGACGAAGAACACTTCGTTCACCAATTCATTGATGGTCTTGCGAATGTCTCTTAGTGTCTCCTCTGCCCCTATCATAGGAACGCCAGCATAGACGGGCAGGAGGGGGAGGATGTCGTAACCTCGCCTGCGCTCAAACTCCTGAGCAAAATTTCGACTCCAGTTTTGCGAGCCACACTCCCATGAATCGACGTGCAGAAACTTAACAACCTTGTGGTTGGGGCGATTCATGAAGAGTCCAAACCAACGGTCTACCTGTTTGCTGACAGCTTTACGTGAGAACTTGTCGCACTCCAGCCCCTTCGCCCCACCAGCAGTAGCATTTGTATGTCCCGTTGAGGTGTGGCCCATTCGCAGGATGCGCCAAGTGCCTTCAGGCAATTCTACATCAGCGTAGTCGCCTTGCATCTTGAATGGTTTGATATCTCTGGGGTGCAGGAAATCCTCGTAAGGCAGGTCAATATCTGGTGTCTCTGGGGCAATGCGCCAAACGTAACCAGCCTTGCCTTCCCAGTTGTCGATGAGTGGCCAACTGCCAAATTTGATGCCTTTCAGTCGCAAAACGGGTTTCCACTTGGCAGCATCCAAATCCTCGGCACCTGGTTCTGTCCCTTCTGGTGTCCACTCCAAGCGCACATACTTCACCTTACAAGGGGGAATGGAGAAGGTTGTATTGAAATCTGTGTTTTGCCAACCCTGACGAGGAGGCGTCAACTGCCTGACAGTCTGAAAGATAACCCCGTCGTGCGATATCTTTACAGTTAGTCGCTGACATTGGATATTGGTGCCTGAGGGTTCTATCTCGACGTTACGCACCAATGTAGGTTTGTCGAATTCGTACTGAATCCAACAAAGTTCGTCAGCACATAACACCCCTTTGGCGTTTATCGTTATCTCAGGGGAATAGGATAGAGAGCCCTTGGGAGAGCCCAAGGGAACAGTGACAGGAATGGCATAAGCCGCAATGTCCTCGTAATAATTGTCATAATGTTGAGGCTTTTGCATTAGGAAATGGTGCTTACCTCCAGTAACGACGGTATCGCAGAAGACAATCTTCTGCATCGACTCCTCAGGCGAAATCCAAGGACCGCCAGCGAGTGCAAAACCGTCGCAAATGTGAATGCCCATTTCTAATCCTAGGGAATCAGCTTGTGCGAACGAATAGTCCACCATTCGCCAGAAGTTGTCACTCAGGGCATCAGCTGTTCCTTGATATTCAGGACGTTCTTGTGACCCACGAATAGGCATGAGGTAACAGCCACCCAGTCCCACGTCCTTCATCGCCTGCAGGTCGGCCTTGATGCCCGCTTCTGATACGGCACCATACATCCAATACCAGAAGGTCCAAGGGCGAGTTGTATCGTTAGCTCGCGACAAAATCGCGAGGCACAGGACAAGAGCGAGTGTGGTCAGTCGTTTCATAGCATCCGTGTAATTCGTTCGATTCGTTGATTAGAAATCATTCGAAGTGCAGGATGGCGCTGATGCTTCCTTTACCCTTGCTCCAATAGGGCTGTGCGCTGGGACCATTCAGGTCAGTAGTGTTCACTTTGTTGCGAACGGCAGGAATGGCCTTGAGGATAGAAATGCCTGTCTCTGGCAAGGTGTAAAGGATATGATCGCGTCCGTCACGAGGCGTATAGACGCCTACCTTTCCTGTCATCAATTCGATACCGATGGCGCCCTCGCTGGTATTCAGCTTCATCCAGTTGACATTCGAGAAATAGCCTTTGAATTCAGGATATTCCCACGACTCACCAGGAATGGGGTCGTTGTAGTCGTTCTTCCATAGGCCATACTGTGGACCTTCCTGACGGTTCTGCCAAACGCGATAGGGACCCTTGCCCACCCATTGTTTGCTTTTCATCATCGTCTCAGGATAGTCGAAACAGATACCCATCAGGTCGACGACGCCATTGAAGTAATAGTCGACATTCATATACACTCCGCCATCAGCGAGGAAACGCCAAGTAACCGTATTGATGGAACCATGCAGGTAGTTGACTACCAGCGTGCTGTCACTAAAGGTGAAACTATCGAAAGCGCCTTGGTCAGGATACTCCGTATATTGCGTCTTCTTCTGGAAGGCCTTGCTATCGTCGTGATTATAAAAGCCATCCTGCGAACGGTCAGCACGCTTAGCAGCTACAAAGCGGGGACCATTACTGAATGACAACTTTTTATCACCTACGGAGACTCCTATCAACCTACCCGTTTTCTTGCTGAAGGCATACTGGCGATTGCCATCTTGCACCAATAATTGGTTCGTATCCTCTGTATACGAGTATTTCTGGGTATTCTTGTGTAAGTTTCTCTTGCTCAGGTTACCAGTGCCGAGTTTTACCATGTGTCTATGGCCCCACGTAAAGATTTCCTTTCCATACGGGTCAATAGCTGTCAACTCAATCACATCGGCATCTGTCCTTTCGATTTTCAGTTGGGCTTTTTCACCTGGTGCAGTATTAGGTGAGGGGAGTTTCACTTCCTTGATGACCTTAACGTCTTTCTCTCCATAAGCAGGCATCTTGAGTAGTCTGTAGCTGAAGTGGCAGTCCTTCAGGTTGATGAAGTTGTAGCAGTTCTGAATGGTGAAAGCGCCGCTGTCAAAATACAAAACTTGCACAGGACTCCACACCTCGCGGATGGTATAGAATGAACCTTCCTTCTCAATGTGAGGGCCTACGATACCATCAGAGCCGAAATTACCCACGGGGTCAAGGATGCCATTTTGGTCCGTACGAACCACAGCCTGATCCATCAGGTCCCACAGGAAACCTCCAGCACAACGCGGATTGCTCATCATCAACTTCCAGTAGTCCTTCAAGCCTGCCCCGTGTCCGCCATCATATAGTCCGTGCAGGAACTCAGTAGGCATGAAAATCTCCTTCTGGCGCATATAATCTGCTGTCTCGCCCCAAGAACGATAATGCTTTGTCTCGAAACCGTTGCGATTAGCCCAGGGATAGAGCACCACGCGTTGCTGAGGGTCGAACTGCGCGAATACAGGCTCCAGTTCGTAGTTAAAACCACCTTCGTTACCATTGCTCCAGAAGATGATGCTGGGATGGTTTACGTCTCGCGTCACCATCTCCTCTACAATCTGACTGCCCACTATCGTTTCGTGCGCCTTATGCCAGCCAGGCTGTTCACACTCTACATAGAGGCCCAGTGAGTCGCAAGCATCCAGAAACTCTGGGTCGGCAGGGTAGTGGCTCAAACGCACAGCATTCATATTCATACTCTTAATCAGCAGCACATCCTCGATATTCTTCTGCTTCGACAGCGTACGCCCACTCTCAGGACGGAATGAATGGCGATTGACGCCCTTGAAAATCACTTTCTGCCCATTGATAAACACACCATCCTCCTTATCGCCTTTGTAGGTATGGCGATATTCAATGGTGCGGAAGCCAAACTTCTGGCGCTCAATGTGGAGGGTACGACCCTCTGCGTCTTTTAACGTAAAGACTGCTGTATAGAGGTTGGGCTGTTCAGCATTCCATAGCTTGGGGCTCTCCGTACGAAACTCCACCTTGGCCTTGTCGCTGGCAACAATGTAAGTAGGACTTGTGGCCACCTTCTTCCCATTGGCGTCAATGATATCGACGCTTACTTTAGACTCATTGACAGCACGATTCAGGAAGACATCAGCCGTAAAGAAACCATCAGCCTTGGCATCTATCGCCACACGCTGAATATTTTGCGATGGTTTGCTGATGATGAATACAGGACGCCAGATGCCGCCGAAGTTCCAATAATCAGCCCTGCGCTCAGCGAGGTTCACCTGAGGATTAGTGCTCTCCTTCAGTACCTCTACCTCCAGACGGTTCTTCTTCGAACCAAAGAACACACGGTCAGAAACATCTATCGTATGGCGTGTAAAGCCACCCTGATAGGTGCCATTGCCTGCCTTGCGACCATTTATCTCAACATGGATTTCAGTAAATGCTGCCTCGAAGACGAGCTGAATCTGACGACCAGCCCACTCCTGAGGCAACATAAACTCTGTCTTATACTTTCCTTTCTCGTCTGCAATACCCTCTGGCGTAGCCTTGCCATAGAAGCGCATGCCATACTGATAGGTGCCAAAGCCCTGCAGTTCCCAACACGAGGGAACGCCAATTTTCGTCCACTTACCACTGTTGCGACCATCCGAACACAGGAAGTCCCACTGCACCATATCGTCGCAACCATGTCCACTCAGATACTGACGCTGAGTCTCTACCAGCCCTTGGGCCTCAATGGCCATCGCCATCACCGCTGCCCATACCAAAAGAATCGTTCTTCTCATCTTTCTGTTTCTTTATTTTTAATAAAGACGAACATCCGCCCGTTTTGTCACCCTTAACATTAATCAAGAAAAAGTGGATAATTGTGATAAGAACAATGGTAAAGTATTGTAAAAAATCTTATTTCTTTCTATCTTTGCGGCCGATTTCAAGATAACGGTGTGCGAAAACATGCGCATCAATGTTTAATTTTAAATAGAAAAAAGGAAAATGAAAAAGTTTTTTACTGTTGCACTTGTTGCAATGATTACTATGACTGCAAACGCCCAGGTTTACGTTGGTGGTACCGTTGGTTTCAAGTCGCTTAGCTGCGATGGTACTTCTGCCAGCTCTTTCACCATCAATCCTGAACTGGGTTACAACCTCAACGAGAATTGGGCTATTGGTGTTTCTGTTGGTTATTCTACCAGCGATATTGCCTTTGACAAGGATGGTGGTTTCGCCGGCAAACTAGACAAGAATGTAAATACATTCGCCATCAACCCCTACGTTCGTTACACATGCGTTAAGCTCGACAAGGTGAACCTCTTCGTTGATGGTGTTGTAAGCTATGCAAATACTGGCAACAGCGATATTAAGGTAAACGCTTTCGGTCTTAGTCTCCAGCCTGGTGTTGCTGTAAACCTGAATGACAAAATTAGTTTTGTAGCCAAGTTAGGCCAGATTGGTTGGTCTACTGCCAAGGCTGATGTAGATGGTGCAAAGGCTGTGAACGAGATTGACTTCAGCCTGAATTCACTGGCTGCACTGAACTTCGGCCTGTATTTCAACTTCTAATCAGAAGCAGACAAGTCGGAAAGAGACAAAAGAGGGGACTCATCGCGAGTCCCTTTTTTTTGTTTTACCTACGATTCTGACGATTCCCACGTTGGGAATAATTGCTAGCATTAAAGGAAAAAATTGCTACACCCGTGATAGGTGTGACAACAGGAGCGACATTACTGCCGCTCCTGCATTGATGGTAAGAATTTCGTGAATTCAAATTACTCTTCGTCTGTTTGTAAATACACACTAATCCTCGTAGCAGCACCAGATATCGGAGTAAAATCATCTGTTAAGTTTATTTTTTCAGAGCCGCTATCCGTAGTACCGTTTTTATAGACTCTTGTATAACTGCCCTGAGAATACCTGCTATATGAGTAGCTGCCCCACACATCAGTAGTCAGCTCTTCGTAAAATACCAATCTGCCATAAGACTCAGACCCTGAAATTGCATGCTTAAAGCCACATTCTTCATTTAGTTTTTCAGTATCTGAAGAAGTATAAGAATAAGTTGTCCAGTTATCATCATTACCACCATATAACGTGCCAGAGTCGGAACTTGCGAAATCCCATATATGGCTATAAGATCCGCTAATCACACGTCCTGGGCGTCTGGAAACATCTACCGCGAGTTCCATCGTTTCTGAAATTTCACCAATTTCGTTAACGGTCTTGTCTTCATATTTGACGTTGATAATATTACCGCTACGGGTAGATGTAAACTTTACATCATCACCTGGTCGGAAAGTTTTCCCGACTCCAAGATCGTATTCACTTGTTTCGGTATTATCGTAGGGCACTCCATCTCTGCTTCCCCAAGAATGGATGGTACGCGATGATGGCATACTAAACCAGACTTCTGCACTAGTAATCTTATCGCTACCTGGTGCCTGATGGATATAAATCGTGTCTCTGGTTGCAAGCCATTCATTCTCTGTGTCATCTCCAAAAGCAGTGACGACGACTTGACAACTACGGGGGAATATAGATTTGTTTTTGGTAACGTTAATCACCATCTTACCATACTCATTCTCTGGTTCAAGATCAACTATAGTTGCCTTCGCCCACGAGTTTTCATCCATCAAATATCTATAGCGAAATTCCTCGGAAGTGTAATACGGGTCTTCATCGTATATCTGAACCTTGACATTGGCTGCGTTGGTACCAAAAAGTACGTTTATCGACTGTTCCTTAGCATCAACACTTACACTATCTTCGTCAACATCGATATCGAGGAAAGGAGTGATATAGAATTCTCCGCTGGCGATGCTGACAGGTATCTCCTGACCAAGCGTCTTGATATAAGGACGCACTGAATAAAGGCCGCAAGGCAACTTCTTGGTACTAAACTTATGCTGATAGTCAAGACTGTCTATAAACTGATAACCCATAATGAAGTCGTATTTGTCCATCAGCTCGCCTTTCTCGTTGTAATAAGCTACACCAAAGAAGTTTCTCCAGAAAGTTCTGCTGTAGGGATGGAGTGTGACATTAAGTTCCCGATACTGGTTATCGTAAACGATATCCGTAGGCTTGAAATCGGGGAAGAGGTATAGGGTGACATCACCGAAACTCATATTACCGCTGCCAAGACTTTGCTCATGTTCATCACCCCACAGCATTTTGAAACGCGCCTTAGCCTCCAAGTCGACAGAACAGATTGATGGCTTAATATAACTGTCCTTCATATTATCATAGAAAGACTCTGTCTTGTCGTTTCCAAGACTTGACTCGAATATCAAGGCACCTTCAATCTTTGGACCTGTATACAGCTCTATGCCGATACCGAAATCGAGAAAATCCTTCGCCCAGTCGTTGGACTCTATGTTAATATAGTTCTTGACACCTGTCTGTACAAAGCCGCTAAGAGAGATAGAAGCACTGTTAAGGTCGAGGAAAGAATCATCATTTGAAGAATTCTGATCAGGGCCTTCTATCACATTGGTATAGCTAACTGGAAATTCCGGGAGGAGGTCGGTGTCAAGCACAAACGTCTGGTCCCACTGGAAGTGTGATGTCGCGAAATTGACAGTTGCTTCTAATTGACCACCACCTCTGAGAAAGGCTTCTGGAAGTGGGCGTGTCTGGAACAGCGGAGCTACAGCAGGGAACTTGATGCTCTTAAGAAACTGAGGAAGACCATCGATGGGGAATTCGAAACTTCCTGAGGCCTTCATGCCGATGGACGGTGAGAGGTCTATGCCCGTGTTTAGCATGGTTTTAACAAAAGCACGTTTCCAGCTGATGTTATATGCCATTTGTAGCTTCACTTTAAGGCCGACACCCATATTGAGGTTGACCTCCACGCTTTCAAGTGGTTTGAATTGCTTGGAAAGAGTGAGGTCCGTGTCAATCAACAAGAAATCAGCACTACCGGTCTGAGCACGTTTCGTTCCGTTGGAGTGATAGCCTGCCAAACGACGGCTGACTTTTCCATCCTTGTCTGCTGTTACCTGTTCGGCAGAAATGAACTGCACAAAAATGTCCCCCAGATCAGTAATGGGGTCGCAGTAGATGTCTATGAAAGGATTGTATGGATCGTTTTTAATACTCTTGACCTTGCCTGCGAAACTATTCATTCCAAAAGGCTCATATAAATCCTCATTAAAGCCTACTAACACATCGCCTATTTGGGGCATGAGAGCCTGCGGTATGTCTTCTCGGAGAAAAATAATTCTATCATCCTTACCGATTCCTGCAACATAGTTAATCATACCCGTCTCGTCCATATTCTTCAAGTTTGGATTAAGGATGATCTCCGGCTGCTGGAAGCCGATGGAGTCGATAGCATTGAGGGGAATGCGATAGAGCGAATCCTTGGTCTCCACCTCCTGAACGACATAGACGTCGTGCTCTTCGCCCTGAAGGTCGGTCTTCGAATAGCCCATGCGCACCACCTCGTCGAAGAAGAAGCCGTCGAAGTTGCCGTCGTTGCGATAGATGTAGAAGGCATCCTGAGCCTGCAACTGCTGCACACCCGTCATCATAACGACGAGAACCAGCACGTATTTAAATAAAAAATGTATGGTCTTCATCGCTTCACGAATTTAAATGCTGCATCACCCATCTTCACGATATACACCCCCGAGGGATAGTTGGCCAGAGAGATCACGGTACGCTTTCCACCCTGAGCCTTCATGGTGGAAAGTTGCTTGCCGTCGAGAGAATAGAGTGCCAGCGACGTGCCATCAGGCAGACCGTCGAAGGCCATAGCGTCGTGGCCCTGCAAGAAACGAATCTCGCCAGGACGGGCCGACGGGGTTTCGATGGCCGTCATGGGACCTTCGAACGTGTAACGCAGCACATCCGTCAAAGGATAGCTCACACTGACCTTGTCGGTCTTCAGCCATAGCATGCCCTCGCTGAACGTAGTCTCAGGCTTGTCGGTCAGGTCGTGGTAGACCTTCTTTCCGTCCTTCAGCCATACCACCAGCCGCTGTGTGGCATCGTCCTGCGCCATGATCGACGAAACGCCGAAGCCAAACAGAATGAAAAGGAATAACAGTCGTTGTTTCATGTCGTTTATATTTTAATCATTATCATTGTTTCAGTTTCGTCTTATATTTCAGCGTGACAGCACCATCGTAAGAAGACTCCTTCGTGATGATGTCCATAGTGCTGATTTGCATACCGTTGCCATTGAGCAATTCTTGCCAGTTAACACCGTCAACATCGTATACACAATTAGCAAGCAGCGCATAGAGGCCCGTTCCCTTGTAGCTGACTTCAAATTCCTTGCTGTCGACCGACTCACGCGTCAGCTCGTACTCGCACTCTATTTGATGCTGGATGATGCCGTTCAGCAAGCAGTATGCCCAATCCATACCTTTGGGATTAGCAATCTGTTGAACATACATGTTCTTGGTCTTCTCAATGAACTTGTGGTTGGCTTTGATGGTGAATTTACCCGTTGCTTTCAGTCCGTTTTCTTCGAACCGGCCCATGATGTCGTCGCCAATCTTATAGTTGCCAAACTCGTCGACCGTGATGAAGTCGTGGCGGTTGAAGAACTGCTCGATGCCTGTCTGGAAGCGGGCGCGTTTGTTCAGTTTGTTGTCAAGATAGATATAGCTTTCGTTACCTAATTCGTTATTACCACTGAAGCCATATTCATAGGTAACTACATTCGGGTCGTATTCCAGCTCCAGGCCCTCTAGCGGACGGGTGTCAATATCCATACCACCCTTGTCAAGGTCGATGTTGACAAAGACCTTGCCCTTACCGTCGGGAATCTCAAACTCGAAGGCCTTCTGGTCTATGCCATTGGGGTCGGCAAGTGTGAGGTGGGTGCGCAACTCATTCTGCAGGAGCGAATAGATCGTGACAATCTGCGAACCTCGGCCGTCGTCGGCTATACGACACTGGAACTTCTGGGGATTGCTAACAATGCCTTCAGCATCGGTCAGGCGCACGCTCCATCCAGCGTACTTCGACTTGTCGTTACCTTGGCGCGAGGAGTCTTTATAGCGCAGAACGATTTGTGTGTTCACGTTTTCGCCCATCTTTTCCAGCGACTTACTGTAACGGTTTTCGGCCTCCACATTCAAATGCTTCTTGATGCCCGTAAAGACGCTGACCAGCACACCGTTCATCAGTTCGCCAAAGAACTCGTCGTTAATCTGTTTCATGGTACTCTCGTCCTCATACATCACCGTAGTAATGCCCCGTGCCTTCATTTCATCCTTGCAGAATTCGCGGGCATCATCGTGCCAGAACTGGTCGCAGTATTCACGAACCATGGCTTCTATCAAGGCGTTAAGACGTTCTTGGGTCAGGTCGGTGCGCTGAAAAATAGGGTAGAATACGTTATACCAGTCCCTAGCACTGCGATACATCTTCTTGCCTGTGAACTCAGCACCTTCCTTACTATAGTAGAGTTGATAGGCACCACGTAGTAGGTCGACTTTTCGCTGTTGCACCATCGTGCCGAACTTGTTGAGGGCAACGGTGATGAATGCCACACAGCCCATTGAGGCCGACATGATAGGGGTGCCAATAGCTGCTGACATCTGACCCGTTGCGAAACTGAGAATGGAATTCAGCGTACCAGCTGCCACACCCACGTTGTCACCCCGGATATCAGCACCAACGACATCGAGGATCGTCAGCGCTATACCTATGTAGCCCATCGCTGTTACAGCATTGTCGATGGCCTCGGGTTTGAAGTTGAGTAGAGGATCCGACACACTTGTAATGACATTATACAGTCCGTCCAGTCCTACCGCCTGCCAGAGACTCATCTCGTCCTTAAACTGCCTAATCACCTGTTTGTCAGGATCTTCACTGGAGATGACGTCGAACAGAATTTTGGTGCCATCGACGAAACCATGAAACTCTGGATTTATATCATAGAAACTAAGTTTGGCAATATTGCTGTATTCTTCTTTCACATAGAAGATGCTATAGAGCGACAGGTGGTCGGTGGTAATCGTGGCTGTACCCAACTCCTTGTTGTACTTGAGGAGTACGGACTCCCACTCTCCCGTCGTCTCGTTAAAGTAGGCGGCACACACCTTCTCGTTGCTGCCTGGCGATACGGGAATGGTGATGTCGGCCGTTCCACTCAACTCATGAGTACCGTCCGACAGGCTCAGGTCGACGGCATAGCCACGAGTCACACCCTCCGTGACGTTGGGCGTCAGCACCAGGTTGCGCACACAGAGCTGCACGTCATCGTCAATCACCGTGGCGTCGAACGTCACCTTGCATTTCTGAGCTTCGGCAGTCAGCGTCGAGTCGTTCAGTTCGAAGACTTCCGCACCCTCGTATACGAAACCGGGTGCCCACGAGATGCTGTCCAGTGCCACCACCGATGTCGTCAGGTCGTCCTTGCCGTTGCGGTGGATGATGACATGCTGTCCGTCGTCGCTGATCTCCATGTTCCTTATCTCGCTCAATGGCATGCTGATGCGCTGGTGCTTGCCATCATCCGTGCTGTTGACTACCATGCTGTATTGGAGCCCTTGGTCGGATAGCGGGATATACTCCTGATCGCCCACAATGTTGGGGAATCTGCGCCAGCCAGGAGCGTTAGCATACAGCTCCTCCGTTCCTTCGGGCACATGCAAATCGGGGTCGCTCTCGAACATTATGTCGTTGAAAGTCGCATCAGTAATGACCGGTGGGATGGGGCTGGCACAAATCATTCCAAACAATTGGGAAAGACTCTTGCTGTAGTCTTTGAATGCTCCCTCCATATCCACTACCGTAGAAGGAATATAAGGCACTATTATGTTCGAACGGATACAACCTGGTTCCAAACGTACCAAAGTTGAGGGGTATACGTCGGCATCGTCGAGTGTTCGAAATGCCAACACAAGGCTTGTTTTGTTCTTGTTGTAGATATTCGATTGCTCATCTACTGAATAATAAGGGTTCCTTTCATCTACCCCAATGACAGATGTCGTTCCCCATCCTTCAAAGGCAGATTGAGAGATTTCTCTAACCTTGGGACCAATCATGAACATAGGTGTACCTGATCCTAAACGAGCTCCATAAAAAGCAGAATCACCGATTACTTCTAAATTCGTAAACTGAGGATTGCGTTCCATCGCTGCTCCCGTAAATGCCTGTCGTCCTAACCTTGTAATACATCCCATCCAATCACCCAAGACTGGCTTGGTATGGGCAAAGGCCTCATCATCAACCTCAAAGGCAGGACTCTTGCAAATAATATCTCTGTCGAGGTAGCACAAATAAAATGCACGCTTACCGATTCGCTTGATATTCCTGCCGATAGTAAGATGGCGGATATAAGTATAGGCAAAAGCATCATCGGGCACCGCTTCCAACTTGTCGCTCAGTACCACTGTATCGACTTTCGTATAGAAGAATGAGAAAGGATCGACTACCTTGATATTGTCACCGACAATCACCTTGTCAAAATGGCCTTTCCTGAAGAAAGCCTGCTGACGGATACTGGTTACCTGATACGTATTCCCTTCGTCGTCCGTAATGGTCGAAGGGATTTCAAAGGTTCCGTTTTCCGAATTGGAAGTACCCTTGGTATACTCCAGGATTTCGGCAATTCCCGTCTCTTTGAAGAGTCCGTATCTGATGTCGCCAATCTCTTTTTCTACCGCATCGTAAGGACGCACCCTTGTCAGTATCTGAGCGTGCTTGTCGTACATCTTGACGAGGGCATTCTTGTAGAATCCGTCGCAATAGCCACCCCAGCCGAAATTGAAGTGGAAATAGTCGTTGGAAGTGTAACCGTCGACCACCAGCGCATGGCCTCCAGGATCATCAGTGGTATTACCTACATAGAGCACCGGTCTCCGCTCGTTCAATTCCGACCTCAGCGAACTTTGTAGGGCAGATGCCGTGGAAGCTGTCTCCACTCCGCTTCCCGGTTCGTAACCGAAATTGTTCACCAAAGCCATATCGCTCATCACTGCCGAACTTCCTGTCGGGGTATAGGTCATTCCCATCGCCTTGCCAATATCCGCCATCAGCCTTGCAACGGCATCCGCCTGCGTTTGGTTGTAATCGGTTCTTTCTCCGTAAGTGCCATCCGAATCGTAGGATTGCCCATAGTTGTCGAGCATATTGTCCCAGTCGTAGACATGACCCGAAAAGTCCTCACCATTTACCGTGCCCTTAGATTCCTTGGGCCATTTCCAATAGTACATCACCTGGGCGACTGCCGTAGCAACACATCCCGTCGGACAACCTGCAGGACAATAATTATTATAGGGCGCTTCCTGACTCCATGTGGTAGTGAGCAACGGACCTACCCTAATGGAACCAAGATAGCTGGGCCATTGCTGGGCAGCCCTTCTGGGTGCTGCCAAAGCCAGATTCTGACGCAGCGAGTCAATCGCCTCAGTATAGAAACTCAAGAGTTCCTTCAGCTGAACGGGAGCCTTATCGTAAGAGAACGAACCATGATCGCAATAGCCTAAGATCTCATCGCCCGTTCCCGATTCGCCAGACACTATCACAAACCCCTGGTCGTTGCCAAGGTTGACAACATAGGCATTATCCTTGTCTGCCACCTTCGACTTCAGCGTATGGGCCAGCGTAGGTGTAACCTCAGCCACAGGAGCTCTGCGCTTCGACAACTTTTGTGTGCCAGGACTTGTAGCAAAATTGTTGGCTATCTGCAATGCCTGCTCAACATTGATATCATCAGCAAACACACTGGTAGTTGCAAACAGTGCGGCGATCAAAAGGGAGAATATCTTCTTCATGACTTACGGAATTTAAAGGTGAAACGGGTGGT
>Ga0310696_10006238_pt1 | contig 14187 bp, 15 predicted proteins | sample AusTroGonzalo_MG_4_FD_203885 | JGI IMG/M metagenome (GOLD analysis project Ga0310696, IMG submission 203885) | Bovine rumen microbial communities from tropical cattle in Woodstock, Queensland, Australia - Gonzalo_02 (v2) (version 2) | ecosystem: Host-associated > Mammals > Digestive system >...
AAAATAAAAATTTATAGATTTTATACTGATTTCAAGTTTACAACCGTTATGTTTTATGATAAAATATTTCTCAGATGTAGTAGGAAAAATTTTTAAAAATGTATGCAATAAAATTTGTTTAAAATATTTTTAAATAAAGGCGCGGTAGGTTATATGTACCGTGTCATTGCGTGCATATATAAAAAAATTAGAAAAGGATAAGGTACATTATTATGATGAACTTTTCATTGGTAGTGTCAATCGTATTGGCGATTGTACTTATTGCCGTTATTGTCGTGCAGCAAGTTAAGTACAAAAACATTAAGACACAGTTTCAGCAGAAACAAAATGATTTAGTAGAAAAAGAGGCTTTATTACAAAAAGAAGCAATGATTAAAGCAAAAGAGGCTTTGCAGAGTGACAGAGATCAGTTTAACGAAGAAGAAAGAGAGCGCAGACGTGAACTTTCTCAAATGGAATCTAATCTCGCAAAACGTGAAGACTATCTTGAAAATAAAATACAGGAAGTAACCGAAAAAGAAGCATCAGTTGAAAAACTTAAAGATGAACTTTTGGATAAAGAGGATTACTTAGCTGAAGTTATTCAAAAACAAACAGCGGAACTCGAAAGAATTTCCGGTATGAGTCAGGAAGAAGCTAAAAACAGATTAATGGAACAGTTAAAGCAAGATTTGGCTCAGGAACAGTTACAAATGATTCGTGAAAACGAAGCAAAAATCAGAGAAGATGCCGACGAAAAAGCAAAAGAAATTCTCTCAACTGCAATGCAGAGATGTATGATAGAACAGGTTACTGAATCAACTGTTTCCGTTGTTTCTCTCCCGAATGACGAAATGAAGGGAAGAATAATCGGTCGTGAAGGTCGTAATATCAGAACTTTAGAAACACTTACAGGTGTTGACTTAATAATTGATGATACTCCTGAAGCAGTTGTTTTATCAAGTTTTGATCCCGTAAGACGTGAAATTGCAAAACTTGCGCTTGAAAAATTAATCGTTGACGGCAGAATTCACCCCGTAAGAATTGAAGAAATGGTTGAAAAATCAAAAGAAGAAGTCGAAAAGAAAATAATGGCAGAGGGTGAAAATGCAACCGTTCAAATGGGTATTATGGGCTTAAATAAAGAACTTATAAGACACTTGGGACGTTTATATTACAGAACAAGTTACGGTCAAAATGTTCTTAAACACTCACTTGAAGTCGGTCATATTGCCGGAATGCTTGCCGCAGAACTCGGTGCAAATGTTAACGTAGCAAAAAGAGCAGGTCTTTTGCACGACATAGGTAAAGCAATAAGTCAGGAGCAGGAAGGAACACATATTCAACTTGGTGTTGAACTTGCTCAGAAATTCGGAGAAAAACCCGAAATTCTTCACGCAATTGAAGCTCACCACGACGATGTCACCGCAAATACAATAGAAGCAGTTTTGGTAAAACTTGCCGATGCTGTTTCAGCCGGCCGTCCGGGTGCAAGACGTGATACTTTGGAAATCTACATTAAACGTTTACAGAAAATTGAAGAAATCGTAAACGGTTATGAAGGCATAAAACAGTCCTTCGCAGTACAGGCGGGACGTGAGGTAAGAGTTATTGTTCAGGCTGAAATCTTTGACGATTTGGCTTCTCAGAAACTCGCAAGAGATATTGCACAAAAAATAGAAAATGAACTGGATTATCCGGGACAGATTAGAGTTACTGTCGTAAGAGAATTCAGAGCAACTGAAATAGCAAAATAGTTATGAGAACAAAAAAACCAATAAAAATAATGTTTTTCGGAGATATAGTAGGCAGGGCTGCGCGCCTTGCCGTTATCTCATATTTGCAAAAATTAAAAGCCGAAAAACAAGCTCCTGATTTTGTTATTGCAAATGTTGAAAATGCATCGCACGGGTTTGGTTTAACTGAAAAAAATTATAAAGATTTGACCGAAGGCGGAGTTGATTGTCTGACTTCGGGTAATCACATATGGGATAAAAGAGAGATTTTTGACTACATCGACAAGGCGGATAAACTTATCCGCCCTGTAAATTACCCCAAAGGAACAGCAGGAAACGGATCTCAAATCTTTACCTGTGGTAAACACAAAATCGGAGTTATAAATGCTTTGGGCAGAGTATTTATGTCACCCATCGATTCTCCGTGGGAAACTTTGGTTTCCGAAATTGAAAAAATTAAAGAAGTTACCCCGAATATCATTATCGATTTTCACGCAGAAGCGACTGCCGAAAAATTATGTTTAGGCAGGTATCTTTCAGAGCTCGGCATTACGGCTCTACTTGGAACTCATACTCACGTTCAGACAGCGGACGAACAAATTATAAACGGTATGGGTTACATAACAGATGTTGGTTTCTGCGGTGATAATCAGGGCATTATCGGAATGGATTACGAAACTTCGCTTAAAAGATTTCTGAACTGTATGCCCGAACGCTACGATGTCGCACAGGGCGGTGACACGGTGATTAATGCGGTTGAATTGCATATTTGTGATGGCAAAACAACCGAAATAAAAAGATTGAATTTTACAGTTAATAATGAGAAAAAAGAAACGGAGGCCTATTGTGAGAACAACTGCAACGGAAGTTGAAGTACATACTCAAAAAGGAGATTGGAGGTTGGATTATGAAATCTGATTTCCATATTCACACAAACTATTCAGACGGCGTTTATTCACCGGAAAAAATAGTAGATTTGGCAATTGATGCAGGTATAGAAGTTATCGCCCTTACTGACCACGATAACGTTCTTTCCTATGATGTTGCGAAAAAGTATATTGATGAGAACAACAAAAATATCAAACTCATCAGAGGTATAGAAATTAACACAATATACAAAGAATATGAAGTTCATATTCTGGGGTATATGATGAATGTTGAAGATTCTGCTTTCAAGAGTCTGCTTAAAACTCAGCAGCAGGCACGTATTAAGCAAACCAAAGAAATAATATCTTTACTTGCCAAAAAAGAAGGCATAAAAATTAAACTCGAAGATATTAAAAAGATGGTTGCTGAAGGCGGCAGTATCGGACGTCCGCACATCGCAAAAGCAATTGCAAATACGGGCGGTGTAAACGGTGTTATGGACGCTTATGCAAAATATATTCATCCAAAATCACCTGTTTACGTAGAGAGAAAAACTGTTTCGCCTTTTGATGCGGTTGAAGTCATTTATGATGCCGGCGGAATTCCTGTCATAGCACACCCGTTCGATATTGATATTGCTGATAAACTCATAAAAGAACTTATGGCATGCGGTCTGAGAGGTATCGAAGCATATCACAGAAAACACTCTCCGGCTATTGTTGAATACTTCTCGTCAATGGCGGAAGAATTAGGGTTGATTGTAACAGGCGGCTCGGATTTCCACGCGCCAAACATAATGAACGGACAGATTATTCTCGGTAAGAATTTTGTTCCTGACTGGGTTTATGACGGGCTTATGGCAGAAAAGAAAAGATTGGAAATCGCTTAGAGGAATTTATGAAAAAAGCATTCACTTTGCTTGAAGTATCTGTTTTATTTTGTATTTTTATTGTTATAGCATTTATTGTTATACCAATCTCTATCGATGACACAAATCAGATGAAAAATATAGCGGATTGGAAATCCTTTAATGCGCACTTTATGAATCTTTTTTCGGGTGCAAAACTTGACAATGATTTGACTCAGTTTGAAATCATTGTACGTAATTCCATGTCTGTCAAAGAGGAAAAAGTTAAACCGTATAAAACACATTATCTTAACCGTGAGAAGCCGGAAAGCAACCTGATATTTGATGATTTGTACAAAATTAATTCCGGCAGTATTATCGGCTTTAAATGGTTTAAAGGTAAAAATGATTCTCAGTATGGTTTTATAATGTACGACACAAACGGGAAAAAATTGCCAAATACATGGGGAAAAGATATTTTCGGATTCAGTATAACAAAAGATCAGATAATGCCGTTATGTCAAAACGAAAGTCTTGAAATTATGAGAAGTGACTGTTCAAAATTCGGCAGGGGCGTTTGTTGTTCTTATTATTATATAATAGGCGGTGATTTTTAATGATTAAAAATATCTGTATATTCGCTTCATCTTCCAACGGACTTGACAGTATATACTACGAAGCGGCGGAAAAATTGGGTATATGTTTGGGGCAGGCAGGCTTTAATATCGTCTACGGAGGAAGTAACAGAGGCTTAATGTGGACCTGTGCTTCAAAAGTAAAAGATTTTTGCGGTCTTATATACGGTGTTATGCCCGAAAAACTCAACGATTTTGGCGTGAGTGCAAGCATTTGCGATAAATTTTTCCTGACAAAAGGTATGAGAGAAAGAAAAGCAAAAATGGACGAACTTTCAGATGCTGTTGTTGCACTTCCCGGGGGATTTGGAACATTAGAAGAGTTATCCGAAATGATTGTTCAAAAACAACTCGGCTACAATTCAAAACCCATTGTTTTATATAATACAAATAATTTTTATAATAACCTGAATGAGTTTTTCGAAACGATAATAAACCAGAATTTCGCCAAGAAAAACATCAGAGATGCTTATTTTATATCTTCTTCTCCGGAAGAAATTGTAGATTATTTAATGAACTATAAAACCGATACAAAAAACATTTCAGAACATGATATTTATATAAATTAATATTCATGTAAAATTCATGTAAATCCTTGTAAATTCATGGTTTTGCTCATGTTAAGGATATATTTATCTCATGAGGATTTTTGGCTGAAAATCGACATAAATGTTAATGAAGTTTTGTAACAATATGGTCTAACATGGCTTTAAATCCATGATATCAAATGCTATACTTTATATATATAGATAACATACTTTACTATTTAAAAGTTTTTATCACGGATGTACTACAAAAACGAGGAAAGTAGAAATGGCACTAACAATTAACACAAACCTGGCTTCGATGTTAGTTCAAAGGAATATGAGCTCAGCAACGACCGCTTTGAATACTGCTATTCAAAGAATGACGACAGGTTACAGAATCAACTCAGCAAAAGATGATGCTGCTGGTATGGCCGTTTCGGTTAAACTGAACACACAGTTAGGCGCATACGATGTTGCATCACAAAACGTTCAAATGGGTTCTGCTTTACTGACCACAGCAGAAGAAAACGACAACTTAGTATTAGGTCACTTACAACGTATCAGAGACTTGGCTGAACAAGCAGCAAACGGTGTTTATGCAGACGATTCAAAATCAGCAATTGCAGCTGAAATTGATGCAAGAATTGCAGAAATCAACCGTTTAACAAATTCAGTTGAATTCAACGGAAAGAAACTGATGGACGGAAATGCCGGCACTGTTAAAATTCAGGTTGGTATTAACGGCGACGCTGACAGCCAGATAGATATATCAGGAGCTTTATTTAGTACTACTACAGGCGGTACCGGAATGCTCAACACATATGGTGTAGATGCAGAAGGAACAACTGCAGGTACTAAGATTGTGAATAATGCAGCAACTGCATTAGCACAAATTGATACAGCTATCGGAACAGTAAAGAACAAAATCACTCAGATAGGTGCATTCCAGAACAGATTAGATTCAGCAGCTGAATCAATTGAAGTTGCAAGATCTAACACTGCATCTGCACTGTCAACTGTCCGAGATGCTGATGTCTCAACAGAATCGTCCAACTACATAAAGGCACAGATATTGCAGCAGGCTGCAGCATCATTGCTGACAACAGCAAACCAAACCCCCAGTATCGCGTTAAACTTAATTTAGTTTAATATAAAAAAACATAATGGATTATAGCCGAGAGAAGAAATTCTCGAGGAAAACAAAAAAGGAGTATTTTTATGGCACTTACAATCAACACGAACATGGCTTCAATGTTAGTTCAAAGAAACATGACCGCTTCAACAAATGCGTTGAACACTGCTATCCAGAGAATGACTACAGGATACAGAATTAATTCAGCAAAAGACGATGCGGCCGGCATGGCTGTGGCCATTAAATTGGACACACAGTTAGGTGCTTATGATGTAGCATCACAAAACGTTCAGATGGGTTCTTCTTTATTAACAACTTTAGAAGAAAATGACAATTTAGTGTTAGGTCACTTACAACGTATCAGAGACTTGGCTGAACAGGCAGCAAACGGAGTTTATGACTCATCTTCTACAAGCGCAATTACCGCAGAAATTGATGCAAGAATAGCAGAAATCAACAGATTATCAGGTTCTGTTGAATTCAACGGCATCAAATTATTAGACGGTCACATAGGTTCTACAGCAGCTTCAAGTCAACAAACACTTAACATTCAGGTTGGTATTAACGGCGGATCAAATGATGTTATCAACATAGCAAGTTCTATGGGTTCTGTTAATGCAACAGCTCTTCTTACTGCTAAATATGCAACAAGCGGTGCAATTGTTGCTTCCGTAAATTCAACCGAGACAGCAACAGTAGCAGCAACATTTACTGCAATTGATAATGCTATTAGCACAATAAAAAATAAAATAACTGCAATAGGTGCATTCCAGAACAGATTAGATTCTGCAGCAGAATCAATTGAAGTTGCAAGATCTAATGTATCATCCGCACTTTCAACAGTTAGAGACGCCGATGTTTCGACAGAGTCGTCAAATTATATAAAAGCACAGATATTACAACAAGCAGCCGCCTCACTACTGACAACGGCGAACCAGTCACCCAGTATCGCACTGAACTTGATATAGTTCAAAACAAACAAAAAATAATGGATTATTAGACCGATAGAAGAAATTCTTGAGGAAAACAAAAAAGGAGTATTTTTTATGGCACTTACAATCAACACAAACATGGCATCAATGTTAGTTCAAAGAAACATGACCGCATCAACAAATGCGTTAAACACTGCTATCCAGAGAATGACAACAGGATACAGAATTAACTCAGCAAAAGATGATGCGGCAGGCATGGCTGTTTCAATTAAATTAGATACGCAGTTGGGTGCATATGACGTTGCATCACAAAACGTTCAGATGGGTTCTGCATTATTAACAACATTAGAAGAAAACGATAACTTGGTACTCGGTCACTTACAGCGTGTCAGAGACCTGGCTGAACAGTGTGCCAACGGTGTTTATGATTCGTCATCAACAAGCGCAATTGCCGCTGAAATTCAGGCAAGATTTGATGAAATTGATCGTTTGGCAAAATCCGTTGAATTTAACGGAACAAAATTAATGAACGGCGCAATTACAGTAAATATCCAAGTTGGTATCAACGGCGGAGCTGATGATCGTATTAATGTCGGAACAGCAACCGCTGATATGAAAGTATCAGCACTTATGGATGCAAGTTATGATACAGGTTCAGAAATTGCAGCAAGCTCAACTGCTGCAGCAGCTGCATTAGAAAAAATCGATACAGCTATCGGAACAGTTAAAACAAAAATCACTGCAATTGGTGCATTCCAGAACAGATTAGATTCAGCAGCTGAATCAATTGAAGTTGCAAGATCTAACGTATCTTCAGCATTATCAACAGTTAGAGACGCAGACGTATCAACTGAGTCTTCAAATTATATAAGAGCACAGATATTACAACAGGCTGCAGCATCATTGCTGACGACAGCAAACCAATCACCCAGTATCGCACTGAACTTGATATAGTTCAAAACACTACCCACAAAATAATGGATTATTAAACAAAGAGAAGTAATTCTCACAAAAAACAAAGGAGTATTTTTATGGCACTTACAATCAACACAAACATGGCTTCAATGTTAGTTCAAAGAAACATGACCGCATCGACAAATGCGTTAAACACTGCTATCCAGAGAATGACAACAGGATACAGAATTAACTCAGCAAAAGATGATGCGGCAGGTATGGCTGTTGCGATTAAATTAGATACACAGTTGGGTGCATATGATGTAGCATCACAAAACGTACAAATGGGTTCAGCACTGTTAACAACAGTTGAAGAAAATGATAACCTTGTATTAGGCCACTTACAACGTATCAGAGACCTGGCTGAACAGGCAGCAAACGGAGTTTATGATTCATCTTCTACAAGCGCAATCGCTTCTGAAATTGATGCAAGGATAGCAGAAATTAACCGTTTAACTAAATCAGTTGAATTCAACGGTAAAAGTCTCATGGACGGAAACGCAGGCACTATTAAAATCCAGGTTGGTATTAACGGCGACGCAGACAGTGCAATTAATATTTCAGACGGATTGTTCAACTCTATTTCTCACGGCGTTAAGATGTTAGGTACTACATACGGAAGTACAGCATCAGGTACAGATAGCGGCGGAAGCAAAATCGTCGGAAATGCTGCAACGGCATTAGCACAAATCGATACAGCTATCGGAACAGTAAAAGAAAAAATAACAACTATCGGTGCTTTACAAAACAGATTAGATTCAGCTGCTGAATCAATAGAAGTTGCAAGATCAAATGTTTCATCCGCATTGTCAACAGTTAGAGATGCCGATGTCTCGACAGAGTCGTCAAATTATATTCGAGCCCAGATATTACAGCAGGCGGCCGCCTCACTACTGACGACGGCGAACCAGTCACCAAGTATAGCATTAAATCTAATATAGTAAATCAAAATCAGGGAGGTAATTTGATTACCTCTCTGGTTTGTTAAATAAATAAAAAAATATACAACCCAAAATAATAAAATATACAGCCCAAGACAATTAAATACCTAATCCTTAACTCTGAAGAATAATAATAGAAAAGGAGATATATATATGGCACTAACTATCAACACCAACTTATCATCAATGCTCGTACAGAAGAACATGAACGCTTCAACAAATGCGTTGAACACGGCAATTCAGAGAATGACCACGGGTTACAGAATTAATTCTGCAAAAGACGATGCTGCAGGCATGGCTGTTGCAATTAAGCTTGACACTCAGTTGAGCGGTTACGATGTGGCATCACAAAACGTTCAAATGGGTGCTTCTTTATTAACAACGTTAGAAGAAAATGACAATTTAGTGTTAGGTCACTTACAACGTATCAGAGACTTAGCTGAACAGGCAGCAAACGGAGTTTATGATTCATCTTCCACAGACGCAATTGCAGCTGAAATCGATGCAAGAATTGCAGAAATTAATCGTTTGACAAATTCAGTTCAATTTAATGGTAAAAACCTTATGGACGGAACTGCAGGTACTGTTAAAATTCAGGTTGGTATTAACGGCGATGCAGATAGCGCAATTAATATATCCGACGGATTTTTCAATTCAACAGCTAATGGTTCAAAGATGTTGGGCACAATTTATGGTAACACAACAGAAGGTACCCCAAGCGGAGGTAAGAAAATTGTAGCATCTGCTTCTGCTTCATTAAAACAAATAGATACTGCTATCGGAACAGTTAAAGCACAAATAACAACTATCGGTGCTTTACAGAACAGATTAGATTCAGCAGCTGAATCAATAGAAGTTGCAAGAGCAAATGTATCATCAGCATTATCGACAGTTAGAGATGCTGATGTTTCGACGGAGTCGTCGAATTATATCCGAGCCCAGATACTGCAGCAGGCAGCCGCCTCGCTACTCACGACGGCAAATCAAAGCCCAAGTATTGCACTAAACCTTATATAACAAAAAATTAGCAAAACTCAAGAATATAATATAGGCTTTACCCCTCCAAGAGAAAGTAGTTCTCGGGAGTAAACAATAGAAAAGGAGTATCACACATGGCACTCACAATCAACACAAACCTCTCATCAATGCTCGTTCAGAAGAACATGAACGCATCGACGACAGCTTTAAACACTGCGATTCAGAGGATGACAACCGGTTACAGAATTAACTCAGCAAAAGATGATGCTGCAGGCATGGCGGTTGCAATCAAACTCGACACACAGTTAAGCGGTTACGATGTTGCATCTCAGAACGTTCAAATGGGGTCCTCAATGTTAACTACGGTTGAAGAAAACTCCAACTTAGTTTTGGGACACCTGCAGCGTATCAGAGACCTGGCAGAGCAGGCAGCAAACGGAGTTTATGATGAAACGTCAAAATCTGCAATTTCTTCTGAAATCAATGCAAGATTGCAGGAAATCAATCGTTTGTCAGGTTCAGTTGAATTTAACGGAAAATCCTTGTTAAAAGCAAATGCTGCGGAAGGGTCCGTTAAAATTCAAGTTGGAATTAACGGCGGTGCAGATGATGCAATTGATGTTTCAGGAGCACTCTACAATGCTGCACCTACTACTTTGTTAGGAGCAACATACGGTGCTACAGCTTCAGGCGGAGGCGCAATAGTTGATGCTGTTTGCGGAACAACAGCAACTTGTACTGCGGCATTTGATGCAATTGACGATGCAATCGACACAGTGAAGAACAAAATGACTACATTAGGTGCATTGCAAAACAGATTGGATTCTGCTTCAGATTCAATTGAAGTTGCAAGAGCAAATGTATCATCAGCATTGTCAACAGTCCGAGATGCAGATGTTTCGACAGAATCATCAAACTACATCAAAGCCCAAATACTGCAGCAGGCAGCAGCTTCGCTACTAACGACGGCAAACCAAACACCAAGTATAGCTTTGAACTTGATTTAGCTTAAAACCTAACACAAAAAAGATTGTTATATATTAAGGATAAGATTCAAAATAATAAGGAGATTTTATGTCACTTGCAATCAATTCATACATGACGTTAAAGCTTGTTCAGAGGAAAACGGCCGCATCGAATGGTGCGTTATATTCTGGCGCCAAAAAAATGGCAACAGAATACAGGATTCATTCGGCAAAAGGCGATGCGGTCAGCATGGCTATGGCTAAAAAATAAGACACCAAATTCGGTGCCTCTGTTGTCGTGTCCGAAATTATTCAGGTGATGCTCCTTGATTTTCCAAATGAATTTATTAAATATAAAATAAGAAGACTTTAAATATGGTAAATAACTCAAACACAACGAATACAGAAAATATCCTAAGTACACAATTTCATGAAATTGTTACTGACTATACTTTTGTAAATCCGAATATCGGCAAGATGTACGGTAACCGTATTGTGTTTAAAACCACCTTCAGCGACAGTTTACTCTTTAAACTCGAAAATGCCTTTAATTCAATCGGCGGCTGCTTATTAAGAATAAAATGTTTACTCAAAAGGGATAATATCGGACGCTTTCCATCTGATTTAAAGGAAACTTTTGAAAAAGAAATCTTTGCTTTAATAAAAGGCATTGACGAAACCTCTCATAATACAGAATCAAACGGAATAAAGCTTCTTAACGGTCAGAGAAAAAACATAATCCTCACAAATAACAACTCAGATAACAACTTCGTCGCAATAGGTGAGGAAGTCTTTGGTGATTTTGAAATAAACGTAAAAAATCTTTTAAACGAAAACTGGCTTGCAGATAATTTGTTTGAATACATAAAAAGCGATTTTGAAAAAGCCATGTCAGAACTCGACAGCGCAATAAATTACGTTAACCAGAGAATAAGAGCCATAAAAGATTGCAGAGACCAAATTTCTCATAAGACTGTCGATAATTCAATAAAAAGAATCAGCAAAAAAGAAGAAGATACAAAACTTCTTGATATTCAGATAGAAATTATGAGAAATGCAAAAAAATCTATCCTGACCGCAGCAGGAAAAGATTTAAGCTATAACGTTGTCTTTGGGAAAGAGTAAATAAAGTAAGTCATTCTGAGGAAGTGAAACGACCGAAGAATCTCTTTTTAATTATAATAAGATACTTCGCTATCGCTCAGTATGACGTGGATAGTCATTCTGAGGGAATGTAATGACCGAAGAATCTCAAAACACAAGGAGATCCTGTCTTGGATTTACTCAACGCTCACAGAATTTAGCTTTCGGCACTTTGCGCCTGTCCGCTCAATCTGTTCGCTATCCGGATTATACTTCGTTTCATCCGTACGTAGATTCGCTTCGGCAAAAGCCTCAGGATGACGATTAATTTACATAAATAAAGAGCAGGTATTATTCAATACCTGCTCTCTTATATAATAACTAAAAGTTATTAAGCGAGAATTTTATCAACAACGCCGGCACCAACAGTACGTCCGCCTTCTCTGATAGCGAATCTCATACCTTCTTCGATAGCAACAGGAGCGATTAATTCAACTTCCATAACTACGTTGTCACCAGGCATAACCATTTCACCGTCGAATTTGATTGATCCGGTTACGTCAGTTGTTCTGATATAGAACTGAGGACGATATCCAGGGAAGAATGGAGTGTGACGTCCACCTTCATCTTTTGTCAAAACGTAAACGTTAGCGGTGAATTTAGTGTGAGGATGAATTGATCCCGGTTTAGCAAGAACCTGTCCTCTTTCGATTTCAGTTTTATCAATACCTCTAAGTAAAGCACCGATGTTATCACCTGCTTGACCTTGGTCTAATGATTTTCTGAACATTTCAACACCTGTAACGGTTGTTTTCTTAGTTTCGCCTAAACCAACTAATTCAACTTCGTCACCAACTTTAACGATACCACGTTCTACTCTACCAGTAGCAACTGTACCACGACCGGTGATTGAGAAGATGTCTTCGATAGGCATCAAGAACGGCTTGTCTAAGTCACGAACCGGTTCAGGGAAGTAAGAATCTAATGTATCCATTAATTCCCAAATCTTATCAACCCATTCATTTTCGCCTCTTTTGATGTTCGGATTTGCCTGAACAGCTTCTAAAGCCTTCAAAGCAGAACCTTTAATGAACGGAATGTTGTCTCCGTCGAATTCATAAGATGAAAGTAATTCTCTTACTTCCATTTCAACTAATTCTAATAATTCAGGATCGTCAACCATATCACATTTGTTCAAGAATATAACCAAGTTAGGAACACCAACTTGTCTTGCCAAAAGGATGTGTTCACGAGTCTGAGGCATAGCACCATCAGTAGCTGCAACAACTAATATTGCACCGTCCATCTGAGCAGCACCTGTAATCATGTTTTTAACATAGTCAGCGTGTCCCGGGCAGTCTACGTGTGCATAGTGTCTTGCATCTGTTTCATATTCAACGTGAGCAGTTGAAATCGTTATACCTCTTGCTTTTTCTTCAGGAGCAGCATCGATTTCGTCAAATTTCTTTGCCTGTGCTTTACCTGCAGCAGCCATACAACCTGTGATAGCAGCTGTTAATGTAGTTTTACCGTGGTCAACGTGGCCGATTGTACCTACGTTAACGTGCGGTTTTGTTCTTTCAAACTTTTCGCGTGCCATAAGAGTATTTCTCCTTTTCTTCTTCTTATACTACGTTAACTTTACTTACGTTAAGTTATTTCTATATACTATTTTATACTCTCAATTACTATTGTCAACAAATTTTAACATGAAAAAAGCCCTGCAAAATTGCAAGGCCTTTTTTTCATTTCGTTTAATAAAATTATTATACTTGTTCTGCTTTATCAGCTTTGTTTGCTCTGTGCTTGTTAACGATGCCGTCAACAATTGCGCCCACAGCCAAACCTGCAGCAACTGCGGCTCCTGCCACAATGCCTGTTCCTGTTTTAAGTCCTTTAATTACGTCTTCTGCACTCATTTTTACATTTTTGAATTCTTTAATATTCATTTTTTCTATTGTTTTTTGTGCATTTTCTCTGACGGTATTGAACAATTCAGGATTTTTCAAAATCTGCTTTGATTCATAAGCCATTCCTGCAGCAGCAGTTCCGCCTACGAGTGTTCCTGCAACTTTGTTTGCATTTGTTTTATCGTATTCGTTACCTGATTTGGTGATAGCCGGTGCACCGTTAAAACTGATAGCATTTATTGTCATACAAACCTTCTTTCTTTATTTTCCCCACAGTTATATTATAAATTAAAAACACATTTTTTTTTGCCATGTTTACAATTTTTTTGTTACAAAAGTATATAAAAAAACAAAAAAAATTTTTTAGATGTTTTAATATAGGCATGATTAATCCGGTTAACAGTATAAATTTCAAGGCATATATAAATTTTGACAGGCAGGAAATAAACCAAAAACTTTCCGAAGATAAGAAAATGGAAAGTCAAAATATGGTCGCAATAAATAAAATTCTTGATAAAGTTGATACTTTTTCAAAAATGCCTGAAGATTCAGTTGTAAACATTGACCCGATGAGATGCGGGTACAATAATGTATTTAAGTTGTTGTGTAAAGTTTCGGATAAGGATAACCTCATAACAAGAATAATTTCTGAAAGAGGGGCAAGAAAATTGTCTTCTGACGAAGAATTTGCAGACAGATAT
>Ga0310696_10006239_pt1 | contig 14187 bp, 12 predicted proteins | sample AusTroGonzalo_MG_4_FD_203885 | JGI IMG/M metagenome (GOLD analysis project Ga0310696, IMG submission 203885) | Bovine rumen microbial communities from tropical cattle in Woodstock, Queensland, Australia - Gonzalo_02 (v2) (version 2) | ecosystem: Host-associated > Mammals > Digestive system >...
TACCACGGTCAACAGTCCCGAGCAAGGTGCCAACGGTACTTTCTCCCCGACTCTGATGAATATCTCGGCTTCATACGCCCATAAGTTCAGCTCGAGTATCCGCGGTGGTATCAATATCAAGATCATTACCGAAAGCACCGACAACGTTTCCGGTACCGGTGTTGCTATCGATGCAGGTATCCAGTATGTAACTGGTGCCGACGATAACATCAAATTCGGTATTGCTCTGAAAAACGTTGGTACTCCAATGCATTTCGAAGGTGACGGTATGTCTCTGACTTTGCTCAACGACCAGGATGTTACATCGACCTACGAAACCCGTTCCTCTGAGTTCGAAATGCCCACCTGTCTGAATATCGGTGGCGCTTACGATTTTCTGTTCGATAAATTCGACCAGCGTCTGACAGTGGCTGCAAGCTTCACTTCCAACGCTTTCCTCCGCGACGACTACAAAGTAGGTCTCGAATATTCGTTGTTGAACATATTTCAGCTGAGAGCCGGTTACTCGTTCCAGAGCGGACTTTGGAAAGAGGAAGACCGTGCTACTGCCTACACAGGCCCCTCGGCTGGTGCCTCGGTTGCTATTCCGCTTAAAAAGCGTGATAAACAAAATCCAAGTGCACAAATCCCGACAATCAAGATCGATTATTCGTACCGCGCTGCTGCTCCGTTCAGCGGATCTCACGCTATAGGCATCGCTTTGAATCTGTAAATAATCAGTTATTGATATGAATAAGATTTAGGAAAGACCCTCAAGGGTCTTTCCTAAATGTTTAAATAAAAAACAGTTTTATTTAATAGTTGAATTGCACATGACAATGTGCGTTTTAGAAATTTATTATCATGGGAGAAATTAAATATTATAGTGAAGAGGGACTTCAGAAACTGAAAGACGAGCTGAACACTCTGATAACCAAGGATCGTCCTGCCGCATCGGCCGCAATAGCCGAGGCCCGCGACAAAGGCGACCTTTCGGAGAACGCCGAATACGATGCCGCCAAGGAGGCCCAAGGTCTTTTGGAAGCACGTATTTCGAAACTTCAGGACCTTATCGCCAACGCACGTCTGCTCGACGAGTCGAAACTGGACACTTCCAAAGTGCTGTTGCTCTCGATTATCGAAATACGCAACACCAAGACCAAGCTGAAACAGAAATTCCATATCGTTCCCGAGAGCGAGGCCGATGTCAAGAAAGGTAAGATTTCAGTTTCGTCGCCTTTCGCCAAAGCCTTTTTGGGCAAACAGCAGGGAGACATTGTGGAAGTTTCGGTGCCGGCAGGCATTATGAATTTCGAGATACTTTCCGTTGAACGTTAGTAAAATCAATAAGTTATGGCATCGATTTTTTCAAGAATAGTGGCAGGTGAGATTCCTTGCTACAAAGTGGCCGAGACCGAGGACTGTCTGGCTTTTTTGGACGTGTCGCCAATTGTTTACGGACACGTGCTTGTGATTCCGAAAAAGGAAGTCGATTACATTTTCGACATCGACGACGAACTTTTTGTAAAGCTCCATCTTTTCAGCAAAAAAGTGGCCAAAGCCTTGAAAAAGGTTGTGCCTTGCGTTAAGATTGGCGTTGCCGTTGTCGGCGTCGATGTCCCTCACGCACATATCCATCTGGCTCCCATTAACAAAGGTAGCGAGCTGGCTTTCGACAAAGAGCGTGTAAACCTTACTCCGGAGGAGTTCAAGGAACTTGCTGCTAAAATTTCGGCGGCTATGGAATGATTTAATTTTTGTTCCCACATATATAAGGCTGTTGGACATGCGTTCAACGGCCTTTTTTATGGCACTGGGTCGTATCCGCTGCCTCCCCAAGGGTTGCACCTTAGGATGCGCTTAAAAGCCAGCCAGCCGCCCTTAAACGGGCCGTATTTCTTTATCGCCTCCATTGCATACTGCGAGCAGGTGGGGGTGTAGCGACAGGCAGGAGGGGTAAAAGGCGATATGCAGTTCTGGTAGAACTTGATTATCAGCAGGAAAAATTTCTGTAATATGTTTTTGAAAAAATCTAACATTGTTTGGCCGATATTTCTTTTTCGATGTTCTGGCAGATGCGTTTCAGTATCGCGTCGGTTTTCTCATAAATATTGTGGTAGTCGGGGGTGCGGGTGTCAACATAGTTCAGAGCCATGCAGATTTTTAGGTTGTTTTGCGAGAGGAAGTCGTAGAGTGTGCTTTTCTGCACTCGGTAGCATTCGCGGATAATGCGTTTGGTGCGGTTGCGGTCCACGGCATGGTGTAACTTGCGCTTGGGTGCGATAATAAGCAGCTGGACAGGGTATTTCTGCTCGTCGCTGACGATTTGCCAGCGTACAATGAAAGGGAAGGAGAAAAAGCTGTTGCCTTGCGCAAACAGATTTTCGATTTTCTTTTTGCCACACAATCGTTCCGCTTTGTTGAAAGTGTTAGGCATTGCCGGAAAACGATAAAAATTAGTCGGTTACGGTCTCGGTAGCGACGGCTGCCACCGTTGTTTCGGCGGGTTGGCCTAACTCTGCTGCGAGTTTTTGAGCGGCCTCGGCTTCCTTGCGTGCCTTCTCCAGCTGGCGTTCCCTGCGTTTGGCGGCGTTGGCGGCTTTCTTCTCCTCGAGCATCTGTTTGTATTTACTCTTGTTGGTGAAGACGGATTTGGTCTTTTTGCCGGCGTTTTTCTTGGCCGATGATTTTTTCAGGGATGCGGGTTTTGCTATGATTGTGGCGCCCTGTTCCTTGCCAAGGATGAAATTTTCGATGGCGGCGGGCATAGAGGGAGCGTTTTTCGACGGTGCGGCAATGGACAGCTTAATGCCTGCGGCGTTGATGGCCGCGTGGGTGGAAGGTCCGAAAGCTGCCACGATAATTTTGTCGTTTTCGGCGAAATTGGGGAAGCTCTCAAGCAACGACTTTACTCCGATGGGGGAGAAAAGGACAATCATATCGAACTTGGACAGGTCGAAATGAGTGAGGTCCTTTGGTACCGAGCGGTACATGATGGCTTTAGTGTATTTGAACTTGCCTTTGTCGAGCATTTTGGTGTTGTCGGTCTGCTTTTCGGATGAGCAGGGGAAAAGGAAACGTTCTTCCTTGTGTTTAACCATAAGGTCGATAAGGTCGGCAAAGGTCTGCTCGGCGTGGAACACTTTGCGCTTGCGGTATTGAACGTAGTTCTGCAGGTACAAGGCAATGGCTTTGGTGGTGCAGAAATATTTCATTGATTCGGGGGGATTTTCGCGCAGCTCCTTAACCATACGGAAAAAGTGGTCGATGGCGTTTTTGCTGTTGAAAATCACGGCGGTGTAGTCCTTGATATGAATGCGGCTTTTGCGGAATTCGGCAACGGGTACACCAACTATGTCGAAAAATTTGAAGAAAGTTAAATTAACGTTGTGTTTTTCAATCAGGGGGTAGTACGGCGATTTCTCCAAATTTGCTGGCTCTGGTTGAGAAATAAGGATGTTTTTAACTTCCATGTATGACGTTTTTTAAATGTAGTAATTTCTTGGGTTACAAAATTTTGCTCCAATTATACGAGGCATATTCCTGCGACTTTTGGAAATGCAAAGATACGAAAAAATCCTGACACCAGCAAATTTTCTTTTTCCACAAAAATGCTGTTGTCCGCTGTAAGGCAGTTGTTTGTGTGTTTATTTTTTTTGGTAGCGGGGACTTCGTTCCGTGCGGAAAAGCAGTGCCACGAAAAAGCCGAGGATGAAAGCCGTTACCACAGTGTAAACGCCCCCCATAAAGGCAAGGTATTTGGGATTGGCCATATATTTCACCTGTTCCACGGCGGCCTCGTAGCCTTCTTCGCCGGGCTTGTGCTTGGCCATCTCCGAATCGAGGAAACGCTGTGGAAAATCCGGGTCGGTGTGGAGACCGTAGTGCCAAAGGTAAAGGGCGTAGAGCACAGCGGCCACGCAGCTCAGCCCTACGGTGAGGATGAAAATTTCCTTGAAAGTGATTTTCCTTTCCGGCAGGGTGGCACGATAAACAAGGGTGAAAGCTATAAGGCAGATGGCAAGCACCACATTGTCCGTCCACGAAACGGGAGTTTCAATAGGGTCGAAAAAGTAGAAACGTGCCAGAACAGAAAGTATCAGTATTATAGCCGCCACAGGTCCGAAAATAAGAATGAACTTGCGGTAGTTGCCGTGCATTGTGGATTGGTAACGGTGCAGTAATGCCATGATATTGTGCTGTTTTTTAGTGTGTTGTGGATTTGATTTGCTTTGTGTCGGTATTTGCAAAGATATGAATTTTTTTGGAAAAAGCCTCGAAAAATGATAGTTTGCCGTTGCTCAACAAAAGAAAAAGGCCTGCGCAGTACGCAAGCCCCTCTCTTATTGTATGGTTGTTGTTTTACGGCATTACCGTTAAATCTCTAGCAAGACGGACGGCATTGCCAAAATAATTATTAGATGAATTTGGAGATGCAATGTTCGGTGCTGTGTTATTTGTAAATGTAAGAACGTTAATAGAATAACCAGAACCATTAGATGTATAGTAAGACCCTGCTGTAGTAGTATTATATACTGTTGTTCCATAACGATTACCTGCCGCTGGCAGAAATACAGCACCTTTGTTTTGGAGTTTTTGCCATTGTTCCACTGTGTAAACATTTGTAGTGCAGTTGCTTGCGTTTGCCACAAGGGTAATTGCGGTATCGGCAGTCCAGTTGTCGGGGAGCAGTATCAGTCCGGGGATGTTGCCAATAGTGGCTAAAGTCTTGAGCTGGGCGGCATTTGTTCTGCTGTTCAGAATGTAATACCATTCTACACTCGTAAGAGTACGCCATAATCCAGCACTGTCGCCGCCATTGGATATGCGGTTATATCTTCCCCAGTCAAAATTGGTGCCACTTATTGAGACAGTTGGATATGAATCATAAGATGTGGATGATAAATATGGATATTTAGAATTATATCCACTTGTGCCATAGCCGAAAAGGTCTATCCAACCGCTATATGAAGAAGAGATATTGAGGTTGGCGGTGCCAACGATGTCGTATTGGTGTTCGGCAAAGCGCCATGTGCGTGTGGAAGCCTTGTATTGCAGGTTGCCGCGCGAGAAAGCTATTTTGTTCACAGCCGAAATGCTGAACACGCCGGGGAGGGTGCCAGCCACGTCGTAGGGGTTGCTGTTGTTGGTGTCGGTTATCAGCACTGTGTCGCGGAACACTATCACGCTGTCGCGTATTATTGTGGTGTAGCGCAATATCAGGGTGTCGTGTACTACATTGCCGGCGGCAATGCTGTCCACACTAATTTGTATGCTGTCGATACGGGCGTATAGCCTGTTAAGCATGGTGTCGAAAGCCGACATGCGGGTGTTCAAACCTGCTATTGTCTGTCCCATGGCTGCAACGGTGCTGTCGGTGCTGTTTATGCGGTTGCGGAGAGAGTTTAGCAGGGAGTCGTGGGCGGAAAGACGGCCGTTGATTACCGTTAGCGCTTGGTTTACAGTGGCAACGGAGCCGTTTGTGCTGTCTATGCGGCTGTTCAAAGCTCTTACAAGAGAGTCTAGAGCCGTTATTTGTCCGTTCATCGTCCCGGCGGTTTGTTGTATTACAATAATAGTACTGTCGGTGTGGCTGTTGGCGGCCTGTAGCAGAATAATCTGCTGCCGCATGTTGCGCACGGTGCTGTCTATCATGTTTTGCACTGTGGTGGAGCTTATTCCTCCGCCGGAGGCGTTGCCTGCATTGAGGGCATAGAGGGCGTAAGGCACGCTCATCAGCTGTTGTGTGGTGCTGAGGGTGTAGTTGGTGCCGCCGTTGGGGTCCACGTCGGTTTTAAGGAACCACGGGCCGTTTGCCCAGTCGATACAGTTTGCGAAGGTGCAGTTTACCAAGCTGTTGCCTTGTCCTACCACAATGCCGAACAGACCTTCGGCAGTTGTTGTGGTGCTGTGGGTTTCGGCGTAAGTCTCGTTGCCGGTGGCGCTACCGTGCCGTATGCCCACACGGACGCTTATTTGTCGGCTCGACACAAAAGTGCCGTCGGTGTTGCGCAGCACAGCCTGATAGGAGAAGCCCTGCGGCGACTGTGCCCAAACGCTTATTGTTGCAAATGCAATGATTAAAAACGCTGCAATTTTTTTCATCTTGATACTATTTTTTTGTTATTCTATATACTTTTTGTTTTCCGTTTTGGTCGAAAATGCGTATGCAGTAGATACCCGCGTTGAGATTTGCAAGGTCGAGGGAGAGCATGTCGCCTTGCCATATTGCGGAATGGAGTTTCTGCCCTCCAACGGAGTAAAGCTCCACTTGTAGGGTGTTGTCGTTTTGGGAGCGTTTTAGGTTGAGTGTGTGCGAGGCGGGATTGGGGTAGGCCGATATTTCGAAATCGAAAGTCTTGATGTCGGGAATGGATACATTCTCCACGGTGTACGGCTGTTGTACGCCCTCGGTAAGGCGGTTGTTTGCCGATGTGGCGTTGGAGCAGGCAATTTGGCCGACGGTGTAGCTCATTATGTGCGTGTTGCCTACGGCGGTGCCACCGGCGGAGCCGATAGCGGTCTGTGCTTGGAGCGAGAACACGGGCAAGGCTATGAGCGCAAGAAAAAAAGTTGTGATTGTAGAAGGAAAAAGCGTTCTTTTGTTCCCCTTAGCGAAGGGAATAGCCGTTTCCTCAGAAAAAGTTACATTTTGTTTTTTTGTATCGCCATGATTTTCAATGCTTTACAGAAAAGTGTATTGTATCAATTATTTGTTATTATGTAAGGCAAAAATACGCAAAAATAGTGAAATGGCAAAATGATTCGAAAAAAAAGATTTACGGTTTCAGGCTTCCTATTGGCACAACCCACACGCCGTCGGGGCGTTTGTATGCGAAATCGCCGTTGGCCACTACAATCATAAGAAACGAGGGTTCTTTCATTTTGTCGGTGTCTATTTTTTTGTGCAGTTTATGCAGAGTTTTTGAGCCTTCTTCTATAAGTCGGTCGCCGCCGAGTTTTATCTCCGCCAATCCGTAGTCGCCGTTACGCAGATGAATTACGGCGTCGCATTCGAGGCCGTCGGAGTCGCGGTAATGATACACGAGTCCCCCCAAGGCCTGAGCATATACTCTTAAATCTCTTACGCACATTGCTTCGAATAGCAGACCGTAGGTTTCCAAATCGTTCATCAAATCTTTCGGACCGAGGCCGAGAGAGGCAACGGCAATTGAAGGGTCGGTGAAATATCGGGTGTCGGTGGTGCGTATGGCGGCTTTGGAGCGCAGGTTGGGATTCCACGATGGCATATCTTCTATAACAAACATCATTTTCAATGCGTTGAGATAAGATAGTATAGTTTTTTCGTCGAAAGTACTGTCGTCGTTAGCTATCACATCCTCGCGTATTTTGGCAATTGCTACTTGTCCGCCTTGGAAGCGGGCGTAAGAGCGCATAAGCCGCATTGTGCGCTGAGGGTCGCGTGAGACGCCATCGACACGCGAGATGTCGAGGTTTACTATTGCGTTTAGGTAGTCGTAGGCGCGTTCGAGAGCGATGGATGGTTTTTGCAGCACCGCCCTTGGCCAGCCGCCACGGCATACGAGATAGGCTACATCCTGCAAAGTCTTGTCCATAGTGGCGACATTGTTCGCCGAGCCTGCAAACAACGACACAAGGCTGATACTGCCTGTGGAGTCGCCAGATTCCCATAAAGACATTGTGCGCATTTGCAAACGTGCTATACGGCCGATGCCTGTATGGCGTACTTCGTTCATGTCGGCGGGAACAGCAGAGCCTGTGAGGATGAATTGCCCGTCCTTTTGTCGGTGGTCCACCTCGAAACGTATGGTGTCCCAGAGTTTTGGTGCTTCCTGCCATTCGTCGATAAGTCGTGGCGTGGCTCCTTGCAGCAAGGCTTGAGGGTCTTGGTCGGCAAGTTGTAAGTTGCGTTTGTGGTGTTTTGGCTCGTTCATATACAGCACACTTGCTGCTTGGTGCTCGGCCGTGGTGGTTTTGCCGCACCATTTTGGACCTTCAACCAATACGGCACCCATGCCTTCCAATTTTTGCCTAAGCAATTGGTCGAAAATTCGTTCTTTATAATCTCCCATTTTTATCGTGTTTTTATTGTGCTATTTTTGATTTTGCAAAAATACGAAAAAATATTGATATACAAAAATTTATTTTATTTTATTCCTGTATTTGAGGGATTTTTATTCCCGTATTTGTTGGGTTTTTATTCCCGTATTTAAGGGATTTTTGTTCCCGTATTTGAGGGATTTTTGTTCCCGTATTTATGGAAATTTTCCCTTTCTGCAAAAAAACATCTTACAATATTTTGCATTAAACAAAAAAAATTGTACCTTTGTTATTCGTAAAAGAAAAGTATAATCATTATAAAATATTGATAATATGTACGATAAATTTCAAAAACATCTTCAGAAAGAGTTGGCGGACATAGAAGCTGCCGGCTTGTACAAAAACGAAAGAATCATAGAATCTCCCCAGGGAGCTGAAATTCTTGTAAAAGGCAAGAAATGTCTCAATTTCTGTGCCAACAACTATCTTGGTCTTGCCGACAATCCCGAACTTATCAAGGCTGCCAAAGACGCCATGGACTCCCGTGGTTTCGGTATGGCTTCGGTACGTTTCATCTGCGGCTGTCAGGATTTGCACAAACAGCTGGAAAAGAAAATCGCCGATTTCTTCGGTACTGAGGACACTATCCTCTACGCTGCTTGCTTCGACGCCAACGGCGGTGTTTTCGAACCCCTGCTCACCGAAGAGGACGCTATCATCAGCGACTCGTTGAACCACGCTTCCATCATCGACGGCGTGCGTCTGTGCAAAGCCCAGCGTTTCCGCTATGCCAACGCCGATATGGCCGACCTCGAAGCCAAACTGCAAGAGGCTCAGAAATGCCGTTTCCGCTTGATAGCCACCGACGGTGTGTTCTCGATGGACGGCAATGTTTGTCCGCTCGACAAAATCTACGAACTTGCCAAGAAATACGACGCCATGGTTATGGTTGACGAAAGCCACAGCGCCGGCGTGGTTGGCAAAACCGGCCGTGGTGTAACAGAACGTTACAACCTGCGCGGACAGATAGAGATACTGACCGGCACCCTTGGCAAAGCCTTTGGCGGCGGTGTTGGCGGTTTCACCACTGGTAAGAAAGAGATAATCGACATGCTGCGTCAGCGCTCACGTCCTTATCTGTTCTCCAACTCCTTGGCTCCGGGACTGGTTGGCGCCGGCATTCGCATGTTCGACATGATGACCGAGACCAATGCCCTGCAGGACAAACTGCACGAAAACACCGACTACTTCCTCCGTCGCATGAAAGAAGAAAACTTCGACTGTCTGCCTTCGGAATCGGCAATTTGCGCAGTGATGATTTACGACGCTGCCAAATCGCAGAAATACGCTGCCAAGATGCAGGAAGAGGGTATCTTCGTTACAGGTTTCTACTATCCTGTGGTTCCGAAAGGACAAGCCCGTATCCGTGTTCAGATTTCGGCCGCCCACGAACGCGAACACCTCGACAAATGTATCGAAGCTTTCAAGAAAGTGCGTAAAGAAATCGAAGGATAAGATTTACCCTGTATAAAAAAAGTCGGAGCGAAAGCCCCGACTTTTTTATTGTTTGTGTCGTGCCGTTGGCACTCCCCCAGACCGCGCTTTGCTTGTCTGGGGTTAATAGGATGACGTGCCGTTGGCACGTTTTTGTATTTACGATATTAATATTGCTCTTTTTCGTTGGGGAAGTCGCAGTTTTTTACGTCGTTGACGTATTGCGTTACGGCATGAGATATCTCCTCGCCTATGGAGTGGTAGCGGCGCAGGAAACGTGGCGAGAACTGCTGTGTGATGCCCAGCATGTCGTGCAGCACCAGCACCTGTCCGTCGACCTGTGCGCCGGCTCCTATGCCTATGGTGGGGATTTTCAGCTCGGCGGTAACCTTGGCGGCAAGGGAGGCGGGGATTTTCTCCAGCACCACGGCAAAGCATCCTGCCTCTTGGAGCAGACGGGCGTCTTCCATAAGGCGGTTGGCTTCTTCCTCGTCGGTGGCACGCACGGCGTAGGTGCCGAATTTGTTGATGGACTGCGGTGTGAGTCCGAGGTGTCCCATAATTGGAATCCCTGCGGAGAGTATGCGGTTAACGGATTCGAGAATTTCGGCACCGCCTTCGAGTTTCACGGCGTCGGCGCCGGTTTCTTTCATTATGCGTATGGCCGACTGCAGGGCCATCTTGGAGTTACCCTGATAAGTGCCGAAAGGCAGGTCAACCACCACAAGGGCGCGGGAGATGGCACGCACCACCGAGGCGCCGTGATAAATCATCTCGTCGAGGGTGATGGGAAGGGTGGTCTTGTATCCCGCCATAACGTTGGCGGCGGAGTCGCCCACCAGTACCACATCTATTTTGGTGCTGTCCAAAAGACGAGCCATGGAGTAGTCGTAGGCTGTAAGCATGGCTATTTTTTGTCCGCACTGCTTCATGTTCTGGAGCACGTGGGTTGTTACTTTGGTAATGTTAGATTCCAAGTATGCCATATATTGCTGTGTTTTAAAATGTTGGGTTATTCTATTTCTTCGTCGTCGGCATATTTCTTGTTTTTCTTCTTTTTGCCGTCGGTGGGGTTGTCGAGCGGGTCTTCTTCCTCAAGCTCTATGCGGAAAAGCTGCTGTAGCGGCGCTTTCATCTCGTAGTCGCCGTTTTTGTTCACCTTGAAAGCCTTGTAGTACTTGCCTTTGTATTCGAAAGAGCCTTCTTCGACATTGGTCTTTATTTGGTAGAAATAGTCGTCGATTTCGTCGGGCTGAATGCGTTTGCCGAGGAAAATGGTGTCGAGCTGAGTTACGTTGATACCAGCCTGAACGGCGGTCGATGTTTTGGAGGCCATCTTTTTGGTTGTCAAGCCTTTGTATTCGACGCCTTTTTCGGAATATTTTTTACCGAAGATGCGTATTTTGTTCTGCCATTGTTCCTGAGTAACAGGGAAACGCACGAAGATTGAGTCGGGCATTTCGGTGAGGCATTCGCCGGTGTCGCGTTTGTAGTTGCTTCTCAGCACCACATATCCCACCTGGATGAGGAGCTGTTTTTTGTGCGGGATAAGGAAATAGCGTTCGAGCACTTCCTTGTAGTTGAGGTGTTCCTCGATGGAGAAATTAAGGGAGTCGGGGCATTTGTCGCGGGTGTTTTCGATGCGGAGCATGGAGCCTTTGGTAATCAATACGGAGGAGTAGTATCCGCGAACCAGCGAGTCGCGCGAGGGCACCATGCAGTTGGTTACGCTGCCTATGCAGGCTTCGGGATTGTGTTTGAAAGTCATGAGCACCTTGCCGCTGAGGGGGGTGTTGTTGAAAGTGTGGCGGCTTTGCGGAAGTTCCGACATTTTGTAGTATTTGCGGTCGATGGGGACTTCGTATCTAATCAGCTCTTCGCCCTCGCCGGAGCATGAGTTCTTTATCTTGTTTTTAGTTATGCGGGCAATGAACGGGCTTTTTGCACGCTGGAAGAAATAGTCGTAAACGTTGTTCACGCGGTTGAACGTAAGAGTGTCGTCGTTGTCGCCGCCAAAGCCTTCGATAGCCACGGCGTACATGCGCGGGTTGTCTTTGTCGAAAGCCAGACGGTAAACGGAGTCGAGCAAGTCGAGGGTTTCGAGGTCGTAGTTTTCGGAGCCGGCAGCAAAGTCAACGAGCAGGCAGAACTGTTCGGGGAAGGGAATGACCGGTTCCTGTTTTTTCGGCTTGTTGCTGGTGGTCTTTTGTTTTTTCACCGGAGGGGTGTAGATATAGCTTTGTGCCACCGATTGAAGGGCAAACGATGTGCATACGGCGAGCAATATAAGCAGTTTTTTCATGGGTGAATTATTTTTCGTTTACGATTTCGTTTATTATCATGTCTGTTGTTATGTTTTCGGCTTCGGCGTAGTAGTTTTTCACTATCCTGTGCCTGAGAACTTCGAGGGTTACTCTGTCCACGTCCTCGATGTCGGGCGAGAATTTGCCGTTGAGTGCAGCGTGGGTTTTTGCCCCAGCAATGAGGTATTGCGAAGCCCTCGGGCCTGCACCCCACGACAGATATTTCTGTGCGAAGGGGCTTGCGCTGTCGGTGCCCACACGCGTCTTGGCCACAACGCTCACTGCGTGGCGGTAAACGTTGTCGGGAACGGGAATTTTGCGTATCACGTTTTGGAAATCCATAATCTCGTTGGCCGAAAGCACTACGTCGATGTCGGCGGATTGTCCGGCGGTGGTGGATTTCACTATGTCTATCTCCTCGTCGAAAGAGGGATAGTCGAGTTTTATGTTGAGCATAAAGCGGTCGAGCTGAGCTTCGGGCAGGGGGTAGGTGCCTTCCTGTTCGATGGGGTTTTGGGTGGCAAGCACGAAAAACGGCTGGTCGAGAGGGTAGGTCTTTCCCGCCACGGTAACGGCTTTTTCCTGCATGGCTTCGAGCAGCGCCGCCTGAGTCTTGGGCGGGGTGCGGTTTATCTCGTCGGCGAGTATGATATTGGCGAACACGGGTCCGCGAAGGAATTGGAAGTCGCGGTTTTTGTCGAGGATTTCGGAGCCGATGATGTCAGACGGCATAAGGTCGGGAGTGAACTGAATGCGGCTATACGACAGTCCCATGGTCTTGGCGAGGGTGTTTATCATGAGAGTCTTGGCGAGACCCGGCACACCCACGAGGAGACAGTGTCCGCCGGCAAAAATGGAGAGCAGCAGGTCGTCGATGACCTGTTCCTGCCCGATGATGACCTTGCGGATTTCGGACTTCAGGAGCTGGTGTTTCTGCGCAAGCGATTGTATGAGTTCGGTGTCGGACATTGTTGTTAGGTTTTATTGGCCGGTCCAGTTGAGTTTGAAGGAACAGGTTTTGAAGTCGTCGTTGATGCGGATATAGGTGTTTTTTATCTGCTTGGCCGCCCAGTCGAGAAGTTTTTCGTTTTTGGCTGTCTGCAGGGCTGCGTTGTAGATTTTGTCGTAGTCGTCGGTGAGGTTGGCTTTGTGGGTAGGTACTTTTTTGGTGATTTTGATTACGCGGAACACGTTCTGGTTCGACTCGTTTTTACTCATTTGTATGGGTGTGATGTCGCCCTCGTTGTATTTGGTGATGTCGAGTTCGGGGAACTGCTGCTTGGCGAGTTCAACGTTGAAACGGTTGCCCATAGAGGCGTTGGACACCACTCCGCCAACAGATTTTGTGGTACTTGATGAGTATTGCCGTGCGGCTTCCTCGAAAGTGATGGTGCCGTTTTTGACGAGAGTTACCACGCTGTCCATCTTCTTTTGTGTGGCCATAAGGTCGTTGGTGGAAACCTTGGGTATCATCAGAATGTGTCGGGCGTTGATGGTGTTGCCGCGACGTTCTATCAGCTGTATGATATGAAAACCGAATTTTGTTTCTATCACTGGCGACACTTCGCCGGGTTTCAGCACGAAGGCAGCGGCTTCGAATTCGCTAACCATGTCGCCGCGGCCGAAGAAACCGAGTTCGCCGCCCTTGGTTGCCGAGCCAGGGTCTTCGGAGTAGAGGGTGGCCAGCATGCTGAAATTCTCGCCTTTGAGCACACGTTCGCGCAGTTTGTTAAGTTCGAGGCGTACACGGTCTTTCTCTTCGGTGCCCACCTCGGGAGTCATCTCGATTTCGGACATCTCGTATTCCTCGTCGATAGTGGGGAGGCTGTCCTTGGGAATGGCGTTGTAGTACTCCTGCACTTCGCGCGGGGTTACTTTGACGTTGGCAGTGATGCCTTCTTCAACTTGTTGTGATATATAGCGTTCGGTGATAATCTGAGCGTAGTTTTCGCGTATGTCGTCGTAGCTTCGTCCGGATTGTTTTTGCAGGTTTTCTTTGGTGCCGTAGTAGCGGAGCAGGTTTTTCATGCTCCAGTCGAGTTCGGCGGAAATCATCTGTTCGGTAACTTCCACGCTGTCGATGGCGCCTTTGTGGAGCAACAGCTTAGTCATGAGCAGGCTTTCGAGAATGTTGCAGCGGTTTTCGAAGGGGTTTTCGTAGCCTTTCTGCACACGCAGCTGGGCGTAGTTGCTTTCGATGTCGGACAGTTTGATGATGTTTTTGCCTACCACGGCCACCACTTGGTCGACCACGGTGCCTTTGTTTTGGGCCGGCATTTGCAACGCTATGGCTGCGAGAGCGATGAGCAGGACTGCTTTTTTCATGTCGTTGTTGTTTATTTTTTGTAGATTTCTATTTCTTTGTCGGCCTCAGCCTTTTGCATAAGGT
>Ga0310696_10006240_pt1 | contig 14186 bp, 14 predicted proteins | sample AusTroGonzalo_MG_4_FD_203885 | JGI IMG/M metagenome (GOLD analysis project Ga0310696, IMG submission 203885) | Bovine rumen microbial communities from tropical cattle in Woodstock, Queensland, Australia - Gonzalo_02 (v2) (version 2) | ecosystem: Host-associated > Mammals > Digestive system >...
GCGTATAATCACATGACAAGTGACATTGCAACGTGTAGAAAATACATTAGCTACAATAGCATGGTAAGTGATGAAACGCTTAGACGCATGATAGAAATGGCTGGTTATATTTTGTATGACGAAGATTAGATTTAAATGTACAGTGACGATCGACAATCAGCCATTGATTTTCAAGCGTTACGGTGAAACAGATGAGCAGGTTAAAACTGAATTACTTGCTTTTATCAAAGAAGCGTATGACAAAGATGCGACAATTATAGAAGTTTTGCCAGACAAGACGCATCCTGTCAAACAAGAAGAAAAAATCGAAAATGATGCAAACACAACTAACACCGAAGGACAAACACACGTTTGATAATTTAAATCAAACGTCGTATTTGTTGCGTCTTAATCTAAATCGATTGAATTTCGATATTCATCAAATCACTGTGCTTGGTGATACAATTTGGCACGTTTATTACGATGATAGTATCGTTGGTGCAATAACATTCAGAACATCTGAGAAAAATATTACGTACTGTAATGTTAGATTGTATACGTATGTTAAACAAAGATTTGCACATGAAATTGATGACTTTATTATGTCGAAGTATTTTGAATATGATGAAGAAGGCAATCCTGTTAGATTTTTGTTTAACAAATTCGATGAATACTTTACTGCGATAATTAACGTATTACCAAAAACAGAAAAGACAGAAGATGCAAAACCAGCAGAAATCAGCGTGTCTGACAGTATGTTGAGATTGACAGAATATTGTGATGAATTCGATGAACAATTTAGTAAAAATACTCTGGCAAAAGATATACGAGTATTGTTAGCAGAATATCAAAAATTGCGTGACCAATTAGAGGCAAAGAATGTTGATTAAAGATGACCAGATTAGATTGAATTTAAGTAAGAAAACTTTGATTATTGTTAGAGGAGTGCCGGGTTCTGGTAAATCTACTTTTGCAGCAAAGCTAAAAGAGTATTTGACTAAACATAATTATGTTGGTGAGACTTACGAATCTGATACATTTTTTATGAAAAATGGGGTTTACAAGTTCAATCCAGATTTATTATATTTAGCACATAAAATTTGTTATGATAAAGTATTTAGTAATCTTGAAAAAGATGGCGTAGACTTTAGTATAGTAGCAAATACATTTATTTTGCAAAGCGACATAAAGAAATATCGTAAACATGCAGAAGAGCTTGGATATGATGTGGTAGTTTATCGCATGACAAATAAATTCAAAGACGTACACGAAGTACCAGAAGAAACTTTGAAGAAAATGCGAGAAAGTATCTGCAATGTCGACGGAGAAATTTTTGTAGAAGCTGCTTAAAAAATTTCAAAAAATTAGTTTACAAGCTCTTTAAAAGTTATTATATTTTAAACATAACAAAACAACGAAGAAAAAAGTAAAAAACTTAAAATTCTCTCGTATAAATAAATATGAAAGGTAAAACAAATGAAAATGTACTTTGGAAAGATTGAAATTCTCGATTGCGCAAGTTCTTTGGCTGAACGCGCATTTGAAGGTTATTCAGTCACATCCACTGTATAAATTCTTTTGGATTACATCTCATAAGGGTTTATACAGTAGAAAATTCTTCTACTGTTTTTCTTTTTATTATGGCGCCGTAGAATAACGGCTAGTTCACTAGATTTTCAATCTAGGCATTCGGGTTCGACTCCCGGCGGCGCTACTAAAAATTAAGTTCGTGAAACTTGATTGCAGTTTGACATTTCGGCGTTATTTTATGCGGCCTTTTTGCTACTTTCGATGGCCGGGAAGAATAAAGTAGCGGCTATGGGCTCGCATGAACCAAGGAGGCGACCGACCTTTGCAAGGTTAGTGTGGTGGGTTCGATTCCCACCGGGTCCACTGAATTTAAAGCGCAATAGCTGGTAGCCCAGCGGTGGCGGAACCACCTTAAAAACTTGGCCTCTCAATCCAAATCCAGTGATTGGACCGGACTGAAAATCCGAGAAGCTGCGGGCGGCACGCAGGGGAGGCACTAAAAGATACACGCAGCAACTTGTATTTAGTATAATTCCCAAGGCTGAAACACAGGGTTCGAATCCCTGTACGGAGGTTGGTCTTCCGTTCGACTAGTGGCCTAGGTCGCGGCCTCTTAAACTAAATTGTATCTTGTTATCCGGCGGCAATAGACGATTGGTATCAGTCAGCCACTCTGATACAGTGGTATGTGTAGGTTCGACTCCTACCCTCCGGACTAAAATTTACATTGGATCGTGGTAGGAGAGAACGCGCATCCGAAAGTATCAGGAAAGGGTACGTTGTTTAGTAGATACTCTTGCAAATGCTAAATCGTAATTCGTATGAAGTGGGTTCGAGTCCCATCAGTGTAAATTATTTGGGATCATCGTTCAGTGGTACGGACAAAAGCTTGTCACGCTTTAGGCGCGGGTTCGATCCCCGCTGGTCCCGTTATAGATTCGTACAGCATTATGCTATGAAAACCGCTGCCAGTACGGCGTACAGGTTCGAGTCCTGTATCTTCCTTCGGGGAGATTGGTGGAATTGGTAGACACTGCGGATGCACACAATAGAATCTAGTTATGCCGGTGCGCCAACGATGGTGAGTTGGGACGGACTGTAAATCCGTTGCCTTCGGGCTTAGTAGGTTCGAATCCTACCACCGGCACTATCTCCGGTTAGCTCAGCTGGTTCAGAGCAACTGGTTTACACCCAGTAGGTCCTAGGTTCGAATCCTAGATCGGAGACTAAAAAGATGCACACAGCAACTCTCAAATGGATAAATACTTTCACTGAAAATGATGAGTTAGTTGGTTCAAATCCAACAAACAGCTGAGGAAGTTCCTCGCTGGCATCTTGTTATCCCCACGTGGCGGAATTGGTAGACGCATTTAACTTCAATTTTATAAATATAATATGAAAATTTATAAGAATGCACAAGATTGGACTTGCAAATATTGTAATGCGATATTAAAGTCAAGAAGAAAACTATATGAACATTACACTGAATGTGATGAAAAGAATAAGTTAAATGTAGATTCACTTCGGCCGTGTTAAAGTAGATTGTATAGGAAAGAAAGCAGCAGAAACTTTAAAAAAGAAAGTTGAAGCAGGTTTAACTACATATAAGGGACACAAACAATCTACTGAAACTAGATTAAAATTATCTAAGTCAAGAACAAAATATTTGGAAGAGCATCCAAATCATGGCGTAAATTGGTATGAAGTTAATGGAATAAAAGTTCAAGGTAAATGGGAAAGAACTTTTGCAGAATTTTTAAATTCGAAGCAAATCAAATGGCAAAGAAAAAAGATTAAATATGCAAAAACACATTATTATACACCTGATTTTTATTGTCCAGAACAAAATGTTTATTTTGAAGTAAAAGGCTTCAGAAAAGACAGAGATCTTTATAAAATGTATTTAGTTTTGCAAGAGCATCCTGAATTAAAAATAAAGATGATTGAACAAAATGAATACAAGAATTTGGAAAATATCGATGTATTTTCATTACCAAATTTTAATGAAATTTATAAGTTTGAAGATATCGATGTTACTAAATTTAAAAACATTTGGATTTAAATTATGGCCAGGTGCTGGAACTGGCGAGACAACGGTGCCTTAGAAGCATCGGTCCGAAAGGGCGTGTGGGTTCGAATCCCTCCCTGGCCACTACTAAATAAACACTAGAATGACGAACAGTTGATAGTTCATACTGGTTTAAAAAGAACACCACCGCGAGTTACATGGTGGAGAAGTTATCATGGTTGATAACAGGACTAAGTAGTTAGGGTGCGTCTATTGTTTATTATTTTTGTTCAGTGGCGAAAAATGCACTTCAGAGAAGCAAGCTGGGAGACGCGGCCCGTGTAGTTGGGCTGTTGGCGGTTAGGCCTAACCAACGTACTGGTTCGAGTCCAGTCTGAACAGTTAATTATCCTCGTATGGCGGAATTGGTAGACGCGGCGGACTCAAAATCCGCTTCCCGCAAGGGAGTGTAGGTTCGACTCCTACTATGAGGACTAACACATCATATTGACCATGTTTGCTGTAGCTCAGCAAGGTAGAGCACTCACCAAGAACGTGAGGAGGTCACCAGTTCGATTCTGGTCAGCGCATATTAGCAGGTTAAATTATGATGTCAGGATGTTGTTAATATATTGCGCATACATATTTCAGCATCCGGCGCTTTTAAAGATGCTCACAGCTATTAATTGTTAGCGTGTCGGTTCGAATCCAACTATGTTCTTCGGAACATACTGCTCGTGGGAGCAAACAAAATGCATCTTGATATTTTTCCTGTTTTGGCGAGAAAACTTCAACTCGCATAAGTCGACAAAATAAAAACAGGCGCTTTCACCGGTAGTTAAAGTTGGTGACGGCTATGAGCGTATTAGTTGTTACGGGTCCGCTCCGAGGTTACCTGCCGAGTCTAACTTCGTAAAAAGGTAGTTGAATACTATCAGCTCGGCACCATGCACTCGTAGCTCAATGGATTAGAGCATCGGACTACGAATCCGAAGGTTGCAGGTTCGACCCCTGCCGAGTGCACTATCTGACTGATGTAATGGTAGCATAGGGTAAGCCCGAAAGGGTGATGCCCAGGAACGGTTCGAGTCCGTAATCAGATTTAAGACTAATTTGATTGGAGGTACGTCGCTATTTAAATTATCAAATTAGTCACTTTTATGCGCTCTTGGGTCGAGCCTGGCCGAAGACCACAGTCTGCAAAACTGTTGAGAGAAATCTCCACGTTGGTTCAAATCCAACAGAGCGCTCTATGAGATCAGTACAGCAATAAAATGTTTTATACGGTCCACCACAATTTGTCTTGCCAGCTCACACGGGCTTAGAACTGGCTCATGATCTCGAAATTTTAGGCGTTGGCATACGTCCATCAAGGTATGGTAAGACATATTAGAAAAAGACAATGCCTGATATGTTGGGGGCTTACATACGAAATGCTCCACCAAGTCGTATTAGTGTAGTGGTAACATTTCTGCCCTCCAAGCAGGTGTCTCCGGTTCGAATCCGGAATACGGCTCTAGCGCGTATGAGATACATACAGCAAATCAAACATTCTTCAATTTCCTGTCACGAAAAAGATGTAGGTTCGAGTCCTGCTTGATGGTTTGCGCGCGGCTGTCAATAGCTCAATCGGATAGAGCATAAAGAATCGTATCTCGTTATGGCGAGGTGCCCGAGTGGTTTATGGGAGCGGTCTTGAAAACCGTCGAGGGTTAATAGCCCTCCGTGGGTTCGAATCCCACCCTCGCCTCTACTATCTCGGTGTAGCTCAGCTGGTTAGAGCGTCTGAATCATAATCAGAAGGTCGGTGGTTCGAGTCCACCTTCCGGGACTAACATATTTGCCCCAGTGGCGCAATTGGTAGCGCAGCGGACTCTTAATCCGTGGGTTGAAGGTTCGAGTCCTTCCTGGGGCACTAAGCAACAAGTGAGAAGATAGATTTTGTATGAAGTTGCGAATTTATACGAAATTGAAAAGCTGGTGCTTCTTCTGTAAAAGTATAAAGTAGTCGCAACTGCTTATATTGGGTTCGATTCCTCGCTTGCTCATAGTTTACACTCCAAAAAGATTTATTATACTTTAATCATGAAGAATACAATTATTGTTAATTTGTATGGACGGACCTGGAACAGGAAAGTCTACAGGAGCAGCTTACATCTTTTCTAAACTCAAAATGATGCGGAATCGATGCTGAGTATGTAACTGAATTCGCAAAAGATAAAGTATGGGAAAACAATAAAGAAGCATTTAAATGTCAGTTTTACATTACAGGAAAACAAGCATTTAGAATTTCTAGATGTTTTGGAAAAGTAGATGTAATTATTACTGATAGTCCAATTAGACTTGGAAAAATTTATGCTGATTTAATTGGAAAACCAAAACTTGGTGATGCATGTGTCGAAGAAGCAGATGTTTACCGAGAACATTCGTTAGACTTTCTACTTAAGAGAGTAAAACCTTACAATCCAAATGGTAGAAATCAAACAGAAGATGAAGCGAAAGAAATTGACAAAACATTGAAAGAAATGTTGGATAATCAGAAAGTTCCACATTTAATTTTCGATGGAGATCAGCATGGCTATGATTTAATTTGTAATTGTATTTTGCATCATTTAGAAAAGTATAAATAAAACATGCGTCCAAGTTCGACAGTTTTCGTAGGAGGGATGGGAAGAAAAAAGCTGTCATTTATGCGGCATTAGTTCAGTTGGTAGAACGTCTCCTTGCCATGGAGAAGGTCATCGGTTCGAGTCCGATATGCCGCTCTACAGATACTAACAGCAGATTACTTTGGCTTGTAACCCGTGGGTCGTAGGTTCGAATCCTACCTGGGTCGTCGTAATAGCGGCTCGGTAGCTCAGTAGGTAGAGCAACGTAACGAAAATGTATCTGGTTCTTTTTAAGATGTTAACAGCAACTTTCTTTTCCAGAGTACGTTCAACTGGCTAGAACGGCTGTCGCAGAGAAATCGTAAGACGATAGAAGGTTCCTGGTTCGAATCCAGGCTCCGGACCAAATTGAATAACATCTTGTTATGCTGAATATGGTGTAGTGGCAGCACAAAGGATTGTGAATCCTACAGCTCAGGTTCGATTCCTGGTATTCGGCCTACGATACTTACAGCGAGTTATTACTTTTTAATGACTCATACATACACTGTAAAAGCACTTGCGGTGAATTGCCGTAGTTGACGAGGACAGGACTGACAGCTGAAATACGCAATCACCTGGGCTGAGAGTCAGAACTCAGCTCTAACTCTCGGGAAAACTTTCCGATAGCCTATGCACCTAAGTGATAGTTCTTAGACGAAACAACTAAGTGTTTGCAAGTTAAAACAACTTGATAGTAGCCAATTACATTGGATATTTGTTTGTTAGATTAAACAAACTCACCTAAAGCAAGATGCTAGACTAGACGAGTTAATGGTGTCAAGCTGCATCGGTGGACCTAATAGTTTCGGACAAACGGTCCACAACAGTATCGTGTTTTTGCCCGTTCGCCAAGTGGTAAGGCAGAGGACTCTGACTCCTCTATTCGGTGGTTCGAACCCATCACGGGCAATTTGCCTTCCTGATAGTGGGGTCAAATCAGGTGCCTAAACTGTTCCAAGAGAAGATGACAGTAGTTTGGTAGTTTATCGAAACTATCTGACTTCCCGATAATATAAAAAATCGGAAAATGCGCCTATCTGCCAGTTGAGCCTGAGAAACTCAGAACAGTGATAGTTATCTTTTATCGTTTGACAGAAGAAAACGGTATGGCGAAGTTTGAGATACGTCAGACATGGAATGTGTTAGCTACTCAAGCAATATCTCATTTTTAGGGATGTAGACTAATTGGCAAGTCAGCAGTCTCCAAAACTGCGATTCGAAAGAATCAATGGGAGTTCGAATCTCTCCGTCTCTGTTATTAAGATACATGCAGCAAAACACGGTCTGTAAAACCGTCGCCTTAGGGCTTCGCTGGTTCGAATCCAGTCCTACTCCATACGAGGAGTAGTATGCAAGTGGTTAAAGCAAACGGTCCGATAAAAGCGTATCTTGTTTTTGGAGTCGTGCACGAGTGGCTTATGTGGGCACCCTGCTAAGGTGTTGGACGCGCCAAACGCGTCCCGGTGGTTCGAATCCACCCGACTCCGCTAAAACAATTTGCGCTCAGTATACATGCTGGGCGCTTTTTTATTATAATTGACTAAGTAACTGAGGAACTAAAATGAAGCTATATTTTATTCGTCATGCACAAACTACTGCTAATTTAAGCGGTATGATGGTTGCCGGATACGAAAATTCTGATATTACTTTACTCGACAAACCCGATGATTGGGAAGAAAAAGTTGGTAAGTACATTCCAGAAGAAGATAGAAAATACATTATTAGTTCACCTACTAAGCGTTGCATTAGCACTGCAAAATTGCTATTCGACAAATTTCCCGACGAAGTAAGCACTTGTCTTGGAGAATTTGATTGTAAAGCACTTGGTAGAAAAAAGTTCTGGGAAATTACACAAAAAGAATTTGAACAACTCGTCTTTTTACCAGCATCAACAATGGAAAAACGAGCGCTTGAAATTATGTCTGATATGCGAAATGTTATTAGACATGAAGCAAAAGTGAATGCTGTGATTTGCATTTCACATGGAATGCTTATACGTTACTTATATCATTTTATGACAAATCATAAAGATATTTCTGCGTATGAAGTAATCAATTCCGTCGGTTTCAAATTCTCTAATCTTGATTTGCTAGTAATTGATACAGAAAAGAAAACTGTAGAAGTGCACAACTATCAAGAACCGATAAATCACAAATAACGCCGAAACAGTTTACAAACTGTGAAAATTTTATTAAATTTTATTCACAAATTAGATTTAAACAGCAAAACAACAAACAAATCTAGGAGATAATTATGTCATTTGTAAATGCAATTAAGAACACTTTGTCAAACGCAATTCAGTACACTGAAAATGGTGCTGCTGGTTATGTGACTACTGGTAAGAACATCGTAGATATGTTCTTCAAGATTTCGTCATATCGTAACATGTCTGATGCAGACATTAAGAGAGATTTCTCTAAGGTGTATGCAGAAGATCCTGCATTGGCAGTTAAGTTTGCATTTTATATTGGCGACATTCGTGAAGGACTTGGCGAACGTCGTGCATTTAAGAACATTGTTTCTTGGCTTGCATCTGTCGAGAACTTCGAAAATTTGATTAAGTTTATTCCTGAATACAACCGTTTTGACACTTTGTTTGTGCTACGTGGCACTGTACTTGAAGATAAGATGGTTGAATTTGTTCAGAAGCAGTTGAAGGCTGACCGTCAGTCTGATCATCCTTCTTTGCTTGCAAAGTGGATGCCTTCTATCAACACTTCGTCTGAAAAGACTAAGGAACTTGGTCGTTGGTTCACATCTAAGCTCGACATGGATGAACGTAAGTATCGTAAGACTTTGTCTGCGATCCGTAAGAAGTTGGAACTTGTCGAAAGCAAGATGTGTGCTGGTGATTGGGATAAGGTGAACTATGAACATGTTCCTTCTAAGGCTAACTTGAACTATAAGGATGCTTTCTTGAAGCACGACGAAGACCGTCGTCGTAAGTTCCTTGAAAAGGTCATTAAGGGTGAAGCCAAGATTAACTCTGGCGTGAACTTCCCTCATGATGTTCTTCACAAGTACGGTTGGCGTCCTTCTTACAAGGATGATGCTGTTGAAGCATTGTGGAAGAACTTGAAGAACACTTTGACTGATTCTGCAAGCAACATTATGGTTGTGCGTGATGGTTCTGGTTCTATGACTAGCACTATTGGTGGAACTACTGTAACTGCTTTGGAAGTTGCAACTGCGCTTGCAGTTTACTTCTCTGAACGTCAGACTGGTGAATTCAAGGATAAGTTCATTACTTTCTCTAGTCGTCCAGAATTTGTCGACTTGAGCAATTGCAAGTCCTTGTTCGAAAAGGTTCGTACTTGTGCAAGCTACGATGACTGTTCTAACACTAATATCGAAGCAACATTCGACTTGGTGTTGAAGACTGCAGTAGCTAACAAGATGAAGCAGGAAGAAATTCCAGACTTGTTGATCGTTTCCGACATGGAATTCGATTACGCAACTTGTGACGCACGTGGTGGAGCATCTACAACTTTGTTCAAGCATATTGCTAATAAGTTTGCAGCTTATGGCTATAAGCTTCCTAAGTTGATTTTCTGGAACGTAATGAGCCGTACTGGCACTATTCCTATGAAGGAAAATGACGCTGGTGTCGGACTTGTTTCCGGATTCTCTACAAACGTCATTAAGGCAGTCCTTTCTAACGAATTGGATCCTTACAAGGCAATTGTGAAGATTTTGAATGCACCTCGTTACGAAAACATTGTTCTCTAACAAGAAGTTGAACAATTAGCAAAATCCTTCTATTTACATAGAAGGATTTTTTTATTATACTCATAAATAAGATACATGATTAAGCTGAAGATTGACACGATTAATCGAAATGTGATTTTGCTAAATGCATTTGAAGATGAAAATTTTTCATGCTTTAAACAAAATTGCTTATTAGAAATCGCTAGATTAACGCGCAATACGACGTTTCAAAAAACAGAAACGATAAAAGAGTATGCAAAACAAATCAGTAAAATCTGTTCTGATCACAATTTTGAATTAACTACTGGAGCCATCGATCGTGGCTCTTTGACGGTGTATGCAAAGAGGAATACATGAAAATTACGACACCTGCTGGTATAATTGAATGTACAGTTGATGAATATGAAGACATGGTTGTTCGCGGTTTATTGCCAGGAAAGGAACAACTAATTGAACAAAATAAAGAAGATGACTGGATCGACATGTTTCGCAAACTTGCACCCGAAAAACCAAAAGATGCAAAGCCTGGACTAAACTGGCCACCTACTGTTGCATTGTATGGATGTGAAATGACACAGCCTATTACTGCATACGGCTGTCCTTCAGTGTCAGATCCACATATTACTTATTTGAATGCTACAACTTCTAACACAAAGGTTGATGATAAGTCTATAGATACTAAAGGAACAAGTTTAACATAGGAGACATACGATGAAGAAACTAATACTTCTCATTATCATGTGTATTTCTATGGCCTTTTCAGGACCAGGCTTAGCGGATGGTGCTGCAAAGTTCGTAGGAAACATCACTACACAGGGTCAAGTTCGTTCCGACTTTACAACTCTGTGGAATCAAATCACCGCTGAAAACGAATGTAAGTGGGCTTCTATTGAAGGTACACAAGGTCGTTACAATTGGAGTGGGTGCGATGCTGCTTATAATTGGGCAAAGAATAATGGCGGTCACTTCAAATTTCACGCCCTTGTTTGGGGTTCACAATATCCCAATTGGCTAAATGGAAAGTCTGCTGACGATACGAAGAAAGCGATTACAAATTGGATGGATGCTGTTAAAAATCACTATCCAGATTTGGAAATGATTGACGTCGTTAATGAAGCAATTAAGTCTGGTGGCAAGTATCACTCTGACTATGGTCCACAAGGCGGTAATAACATTATTGCTGCACTAGGTGGTGATAACGGTAATTATGAGTTTGTTGCTACTGCATTTAAGATGGCGCGTGAACGCTGGCCAGATGCAATTCTAATTTATAATGACTATAATACTGTTCAATGGCAGAAGAATGAAGGTATCGATCTTATTCAGAAATTAAAGAAACAGGGTGCTCCTGTAGACGCATACGGTTTGCAAGCTCATGACATGATGAGCCAAGGTGGCGGAAACGGCGGTACAGGTGGTGGCGGTTCTTGTTTGAACATTAACACGCTTAAGTCAGTGATTGAAGAAATTTGGACTAAGACTGAAACTCCAATGTTTATTTCAGAATATGACATCTTTACAGATGATGATAACATTCAGAAACAGTGTTATCAGGAACAAATTTCTTACTTTATGGATAATGAACACATCGCAGGTATTACTCTTTGGGGTTATATTTACGGTGCAACTTGGAATAGTGGAACATCGGGTATTATTAAGAATAATCAAGATAGAGCTGCTATGACATGGTTGAAGTCTTATTTAAAAGATAATAAGGGCATTAACACTACTGGTCTTCCGACAGGTGAATTGACACAAGTCGAACCAGAACCTCAAAAGCCATTTAAGGGAACTGCATTTAATCTTAGTGACGTAATTGAAGCTGAAGATTTTGACATTCCAGGAAAGGGCAAAGGCAATAATTCTTACTCAGTATCTGGTGATTGTAATGACACATGGAATACTACCTATCGTTCTGGAACATCTGTAAAGATTGGTGAAAAGAATGGAGGCTTAGTATTAGGCTGCAATCCGACTGGAAACTACTTCCAATACACAATTAACGCTAACAATACTTCTGAAATGAGAGTAAAAGTCACTGTTGCTGCAGAAGGTGAAGGAGCTATAATCTTTAAGGTTGGCGATACACCAATTTCTGATACAATTAAGTATACTGGTGATTCTTGGACGAAGTTTGACGATGTGGCTGGAACAATTAAATTCCCAGCAACTGGAGAACAAATCGTAACGTTGGAAATTGCACAGGGCTATATCGATGTAGATAAATTTGCATTTGAAATGGCAGCTTGTGCTCCGGGTGATCCTGCTTGTGGTCCATCGATTGATTGTGATGCACATCCAGAAGCAGATGGCTGTGGTCCTGTAAGTATCGACTTTAAGTATGCTGAAGCACAGATGCTGAAGACAATCGATGTATTCGACACAAATGGTAAGTATCTCGGCACTGGCAGTGGTTACACTATCGATGACGCTCTCAGATATGCAAAGCTAAAACACGGCTTGTATTTAATCAGAGAAAAAGGCAAGTGGACACTAATAGCTAAGTAATTACGAGTACAGAAGTCTAAATTTTACAAAAGCGGGATGAACACTCATCCCGCTTTTTATTATACTTTAATTATGGATGAAACAGAAGATAATAAACTCGAGCTTGGTCATTTTGCTGAATTAGCTCGAATGATTAAATATGTTGATAGACATGATGAAGATGAAATTTTATCTACGATAAAGCATGAAGGCGAAAAAGAGATGGAAAAAGCGCAAGCTCAGCTCGAAACCGTAAATGAGATTATCGCAGAAACTACTGGTGAAACTGTAGAAAATCATGGAGTAGAAGCTCACGATGAAGAACACACAGAAGGATCGCAGGGACAAGAAACTACTGAGATTTCTTAAAGAACTTGATGGCCACAATTTTTTGATTTCTGATATCGACGGTTACGAAAAATGGCGTCATGAAATTTATAAGAAGTATGGTTTTACTGAAGATGATTGGCATAAAGCAGTGCGTTTAGTCATGAGCATCAGTAATAAAGATCAGTATTGGGATGGTGTTGGTTATAAGAAAGATGTGCTAAATCGAAAAGAAAAGTGCGCAAAGAAGTTAGAAAGAAATTTGCATTCTGGAAAACAAGAACATCTCGATAAAGTTGGTGAAGAAGAACTTGAAAACGAAAGACGCTGGATTCTTGACGTTTATGACGAAGATTACGATCCCGAGAAGGATATGCAGCGATGAAAACTGAAGCAACAATTACAAAACACGGAAAATATTTACTCAATTCTCACACTACGGATGTTCATTATCGAGAATTTCTTCGATACTTTACGAAGGTGAGTGAGTACTGGCTTAAACTCAAAGAAGTCAAAGTTGATGACATTGTTTCAATCGAAGAAGCAGAAAAATTCAGTAACGATTGTGACAGACTTATTCACAAAATTAGTGACATTAAAGAAATGGTTCAGTTTGCGATCGTTCAACAGAGGATGGAAAAAGCAGATAAATTGAAGTGGCTTGACAATTTGAAAAAGTCAGTAATGGAGAAGAACGATGGCTGATGAAGCAGATGATTTTTTCGCACTTGTAGCACAGCAATGTGAAGACACACAGAATGTAACGACTGTGCCTAGTGATAATAGACCAGTTGAAAAGAAAATTGACATAATTGATGAAGCAGTTATGTTAACGCAGGGTGATAGTCGTGACTGGCCAATTTATCTTAACATGTTTGACGAAAAGGAAGTCAATCCTACGAATGTGTTAGCGTTTTTCAATTCATTCAAAGGTCATTTCTATCAAGATGTGTATGTGACTGAACACACTGATAAGAAAGATGGTAGAAAGTTTTATGCTTTTGAAAGCATTGAAAGTTATTATCCACCATACTTTCTCTATTATCCTGATACAAACACTTTTAAATATTATGATTGGGATAAGCGCGATTGGACTCCAGAATTTAAATTCAATAGTTTTCAAGAACTTAAAGCAGATGATAATGATTTCTGGAATAAGCGTATTGAACAACACGTAAAATGGCAGCAAGAAGAAATTGCTAAATATGGACCTATTACGGTCGACAAAATCAAAATTTTTGATGAATGGCGAGAGTCAGTTGATAGAGTTGGATTTATTCCATTTGAAGTTTGGTTAGACGATCGTCCAATCTATAGCGCACAATTTAATAGACAGGATAGTAGAAAGAAATGAATTACGAAGACATGAAAAAGGCTATCGATCATTATTTCGATACACACTCTCAGAAAGATATTCTTAAGAGCATGTACGAAGATGACATTAAAGCTTATAAGGCATTTGATAAAAAGCTTTGGGAGCGTATCATCGATGAACA
>Ga0310696_10006241_pt1 | contig 14184 bp, 10 predicted proteins | sample AusTroGonzalo_MG_4_FD_203885 | JGI IMG/M metagenome (GOLD analysis project Ga0310696, IMG submission 203885) | Bovine rumen microbial communities from tropical cattle in Woodstock, Queensland, Australia - Gonzalo_02 (v2) (version 2) | ecosystem: Host-associated > Mammals > Digestive system >...
CAAGGAATGCTTCGGCAAGGCCGGCGTCATCTCCACCGACGACAGCAGCTGGAAGGCCATCGTCATGCCCACCAACGAAGAGCTGATGATCGCCCTCGAAACCGTCAAGACACTCGGCCTGGCTTAATCGGCTTTATCCCCGGCCGGGAGACACCGCCACACGGTGCCCTCCCGTTTCTCCGGTTCCCGGAAACGCCCCGGATTCCTGTTTTCTCAAGGATCCGAGGCGTTTTTTTCGTGTTTTTCCGTGTCTTCCGCGATGGAATAGCGGAAACATGGATCCGCAGTTCCGTCAGATGGAACAAATTGAAAATCAGAAAAATAACGGAATGACGACGGAATGACGGACGATTTGACGGACACCTTTCCCGGGATGATCTGTCTGCTTTTTTCTTTACCTGTTCTTGAAAAAAGGAAAACAGGCAGTATATTCTTCCGGACCGGCACTTTTTTCGCATTTCTTTCGCAAATACGCTAAAACATACGCATCCTGCGGCGTCTAAAGTGCAGAATGGATTCATCCGCTTTTATTTCCTCAAATCCCGGACAGTTTGCAAACATTTCGATCCGCTGACAGAGGTATTAATGCACAAACACTTGTTCCCCGTTTCTTCATCCGCGGTCCGCGAGCTGACCGCCGCGTGTTTCGTCCTGACAACGCTCCTTGTCTCATGCGGCAAAGAGTCGGCGGCGCCAAATCCCGATCCGGGCTCCGCCGCATCTGCTTCCGTTGAAAACGGCGCGGCTTCCCCGGCGGAAACGCTCCCGGTCGAGGCAACGGAGGCGAAACCAGAGGCGACGGAGGCAAAACCCGAGGCGAAAGAAACGAAATCCGGAGCAGAGACCTGGGAGGGGTGCGTCTACCCGTCCGAAGAGCGCAGCGACGGCGATTATCTCACCCTGTCCTACTTCTATTACGACGGGAAAGCCGACCCGGAGAAAACCGTTTTTGAACATGCGCCGTCCAGCTCGGTCCGCTTCGCGGTCCCGGACTGTGTGACCGAAATCGCCTCCGGCGCGTTCACGGATTGCGCAAATCTGCAATCCGTCACGATCCCGGCGCACGTCGTCATCGGCAAAGACGCCTTCCGAAACTGCGCGTCGCTGGAAAGCGTCACGCTGACCCGAAACGGGATTGTCGCCCCGCCTCGGGAAGACGCCGCCATCGGCGAAGGCGCGTTCGCCTACTGCCGGGCTTTGAAGGTCTTCGAGTTCCCGGACGACGTCACCGAGATCGGCGCGGAAGCGTTTCTCTGCTGCGACGGGCTGAAAGAGCTCGCGATCCCGGAGGGTGTGACGAGCATCGGTCGTGATGCGTTCAAGGATTGTGCCGAACTGGAATCCGTCGTGATCCCGAACTCGGTCGGCCTCATCAGTGATGGCGCATTTCAGAGGCTCCGCAAGCTGAAAACCGTCACGATCCCGGTTCACGCGTCCATCAGCAAAAGGATGTTCGCCGAGTGTTCCGAACTGGAGAGCGTCACGCTGACCGAAGGCGGGACCATTGCTCCGATGCGCGGGGATGCCGCCATCGGGGACGAGGCATTCAGCTGGTGCCTGAATCTGAAGCGGTTCGAGTATCCGGAGGGCATCCGCTCGATCGGGATCAAGGCGTTCTACGGCTGCGGAGCCATGGAACCGACCGCGATCCCGTCCACTGTGGCAAGCATCGGCGACGAGGCTTTCTACGGCTGTCTGCTGAAGGAGTTTGCGATCCCGAAGGGCGTGACGGCCATCGGCGAAATGACATTCAGAAGCTGTCGATTCGAGAAGATTATCATCCCGGATGGCGTGACGGCCATCGGCGAAGAAGCCTTCTCGAACTGTCCGGACCTGACGGAGGTCGTGATCCCGGAGGGCGTCGAGGTCATCGGCTACAGCGCCTTCAACAACTGCCCGAAACTGGAACGCGTCTCCCTGCCCGCGAGCCTGAAGACGATCGGCTGCGCGGCTTTCTACCTGTGTCCCGAACTGAAAACCGTCCTGATCCCGTCCGGCGTCGCGTCGTTCGCCGATGCGTTCGACATTTCGAAGACCCGCCTGGAGTTTCCGGCGGGGAATGCGCGCTACCGGTTCACGCCGGAGGGCGCGCTGATCGACAGGGAAAACAGCGTCCTGCTGGCGGTCCCGTGGTCGTTCGAAGGGCATTTCACGATCCCGGACGGCATCCGGGCGGTCGCGCCCCGCGCGTTCCGTTACAGCGGCGTCAGCAGCGTCACGATCCCGGAGAGCGTGACGAGCCTCGGAGCAGGGGCGTTTTCGTACTGCGGACTGGAAGAGATCGCGATCCCGCCGAGCGTGACGGAGTTTCAGGCGGGCGGGAACATCCCCGGCATCACGCAGGCCGCGAAGAATTTCAGGATGGCATACCCGGAACACTACGAGGAACACGCGATGGGCCTGTTCGCCCACGCTACGCGGCTGAAGCGCGTCACGCTGCCGGACAATATGACGGAAATCCCGTACGCGATGTTCCGGGACTGCGAGTCGCTGGAGGAGATCGCGATCCCGGAGAGCGTGAAAATGGTTCAGCCCGTCGCGTTCGAACGCTGCCCCAGCAAGGAAACGGTCCGCAGGCTCATGGAGGCCCGCCGCGCCCGCGGCCTCGAAGCGGTCTGGATGGAGGAATGACGCCCCGCCGATGGACGCAGGTCCCCGCGCCTCACCGCGCGGAGTCGAGGCGGTCGAGGTATTCGCTGAAAGTTTCGAACGAGCCGGAGTGCGCGAGACTCGAAATGAGGCGATTCAGGCGCAGACGCTGGGCTTCCCCGGCGTGGCGCACGATGTAGCCGGGTATCTTCCACTGCGCCTCGGCGGCGCGTTCGTGGTATTCCCACGGGTGCGAATACATGTTGAAAAATCCGGTGGCGGACATAGCCGTTTTCGCCATCGGAAGATAGAGCGGGAGCGGGAGGTTTTTGAACGAGAGCCAGAAGAGCGGGAACCGGACGACGGGCAGCGCGGAGACCGGCATCTGCCACAGGCCGCACGGTTCGCGGAAGGGCTTCAGCGGCGCGGTGAAGTTGCGGTAACGGCCGGGCAGCCAGACGGGATTCAGGGAGGATTCGTACTCGTATCCGGCATCCAGGATATCCTGTTTGCCGACCTTGGCGAGGCGGGCCATGCGGAAGCCGCGGACGGGGGCGCCGGCGATCTCCTCCAGCGCTTCGCGGGAGCGTTTCAGGTCGGCGGGCTCGAACGTGGTGTGGGAAAACCCGTGCGAAGCGATCTCGTGGCCGGACGCCATCATCTCGCGCACGAGGCCGGGGAATTCCTGCGCGAAGGCGGCGGTCACGAAGAACGTGACGCGCGCACCCGCCTCGTTCACGGTTTGCAGGATGCGGCGCGTGCCCTCGCCTGCGATGGAGAACATGTCATCGCGCGCGATTTCCGCGCCGAACTCGGCCGGCAGGTCGAATTCCTCGATATCGAAGGAGAGCAGGATGTTTTTCATGTTCAGCCCTGCTCCGGGCGGCGCTGTTTTTTGCGGAACCAGTGGGCGGGCATGATGCGGAGGAAGTGGCCGAGCTCGCGGAAGAGGACACGCCAGCCCATTTTCGAGAAGGAAAGCCCGGGGCGCAGCGCGAGCGGGATCGTGTCGATGCGGAGTCCGCGGTCCCAGGCGAGCAGGATGAACTCGGTGTCGAAGAGGAAGGTGTTCACGGTGGTGTCGAGGAACGCCTGTTTTCCCGCGCCGCGGAACCCCTTCATGCCCGCCTGCGCGTCGAGGCAGCGTTCCGGCATGCCGAGGAGAAACCTGTTTAAGCGCCGCACGCCTTTCGAGATGAACTTGCGGAGCGGATGCAGGGCCTCGCCGTAATCGGAGCCGCGTACGCCCATCACGACGTCCGCGCCGGAGTTCAGGCGGTCGAACGCTTCGGCGATGCACTGCCAGCCGAACGGGAAATCGCCGTCGGTGTAGATCTGGATGTCGCCGGTCGTCTGAGCGACCGCGTGACGCAGGCAGTAACCTTTGCCGCGGTTGACGTCGTACGAGGCGAACGTGAACTCGTCAGCGGCGGCGCGGATGGCCTCGATCGCCTCGTCCGGGTAGCAGGATCGAGGCGAACCGTCGTTCGCGAGGATGACATGCAGCGAGGAACCGCACCCGTTCAGCTCATTTTTGAGCCGGGCGACGGATTCGAGGAGATGATCCAGCCAGCCTTCGTGAGGCTTGTAGAACGGGAGGATGAGGTCGGTCTTCATAGGTTGCGGGGGAGAGGGAAACCGGGAGGAAAGGGAGGAAAGGGAGGAAAGAAACGTGCGGCATCACCGGAAGAAATCGGGCTGGTCGGGATCGCCTTTTCTGGCGGCGCCGCGCCCGGTGAGACGGTTTTTGGCGGTGAGGCCGAAGAGCGACCAGGATTTGTCCGTGGCGATGCGGCCCTGGGGCGAACGCATGAGATAGCCTTCCTGGATGAGGTAGGGTTCGTAGACTTCCTCGATAGTGCCGGGGTCTTCGCCGATGGCGACCGCGAGCGAGTTGAGGCCGACGGGCCCGCCGTTGAAGTTGGCGACTATGGTCTCGAGGATGCGCTTGTCCATCTCGTCGAGGCCGTTGCTGTCGATCTCCATCATGGAAAGCGCCTTCCGGGCGGTGTCGTCGTCGATCGTGCCATTGCCCTTCACCTGCGCGAAGTCGCGAGCCCAGGAGAGGAGATTGTTCGCAATGCGCGGGGTGCCGCGGCTGCGGCGGGCGATTTCCAGCGCGGCCTGCGGCGTGATGCCGACGTTCAGGATGCGTGCGGAGCGCTCGACGATCTTCTGAAGGTTCCCCGGGTCGTAGTAGTCCAGCCTCGGCGCGAGCTTGAAACGCGCGCGGAGCGGAGCGGACAGAAGCCCCTGGCGCGTCGTTGCGCCGATGAGCGTGAATTTGGCAAGGTTGAGGCGGACGGAACGTGCGCCTGGCCCCTGGTCCAGCATGATGTCGATGAAATAGTCCTCCATGGCGCTGTAGAGATACTCCTCCACGGCGGTGTTCAGGCGGTGGATCTCGTCGATGAACAGGATGTCTCCGTCCTCCATGGACGTGAGCAGACCGGCGAGGTCGCCGGGCTTTTCGATGACCGGTCCGCTGGAGGATTTGATGTTCGCGCCCTTCTCGTTCGCGATGATGTAGGCGAGCGTGGTCTTACCGAGTCCCGGCGGGCCGTAGAGGAGGAGATGCCCGAGCGGTTCGTTGCGCTGTTTGGCGGCTTCGACGTAGACCTTGAGGCGTTCCTTGACGCTGTCCTGACCGGGGAATTCCTCGAATTTCTGCGGACGCAGGGTCTTCTCGACCGTTTCGTCCCGCCGGTTCAGCGTCGAGGTGATGTAACGTTCGGTTTCAGCCATTTTCGGTCGCCGCTCAGAGCTGCATGCTGCTCAGTTCCTGAAGCACCATGCCGGTACCCTTTGCGACGGCTTTCAGGGGGTCCTCGGCCACGAAGACCGGGAGGTTCATCTCCTCGGAGATCAGGCGGTCGAGACCGCGGATCAATGCGCCGCCGCCTGCGAGCATGATGCCGCGCTCCATGAGGTCGGAAGCGAGTTCCGGCGGGCAGTGTTCGAGCGTGGAGCGCACGGCATCGACGATGCTGGCGATGGGCTCCTGCAGGGCGGTGCGGATCTCCTGGGAGAAGACGCGGATGCTCTTCGGAAGTCCGGAGACGAGGTCGCGCCCCTTCACTTCCATGGATTCTTCGAGATCGGGCACCTGGTAGGCGCTGCCGATGCGGATTTTGATGTCTTCGGCCATGCGTTCGCCGATCAGCAGATTGTACACGCGCTTCATGTGCTGGATGATGGCGAGGTCCATTTCGTCGCCGCCCACGCGGCAGCTGCGCTTCTCCACGATGCCGGAGAGCGAGATCACAGCCACTTCGGTCGTGCCGCCGCCGATGTCAACGATCATGTTGCCGGTCGGCTCCGACACGGGAAGTTCGACGCCGATCGCGGAGGCCATGGGCTCTTCAATGGTGTGGACTCTGGCGGCGCCGGCATGCATGGCGCTGTCCTGCACGGCGCGGCTTTCGACCTCGGTGATGCCGGACGGAACGGCGATCAGGACGGTGGGATGGAAGATGCGCTGGTAGGGCTTCATGAACGTCTTCGCCTTCTGGATGAAGTAGCGGAGCATCTCCTCGGTCACGGCGATGTCGGCGATCACGCCGGCGCGCATGGGACGGATCGCCTTGATGTTCATGGGGCAACGGCCGAGCATGCGTTTCGCTTCCGAGCCCACGCTCACGACCACGTTGTCCTTGATGGCGACGACAGACGGCTCGGAAAGCACGACGCCGCGGTCCTTCACGTAGACCAGACAGTTGGCGGTACCGAGGTCGATGCCGATATCGCTGGAAAAGAACTTGGACAATCTGAAATTGAACATTTGGGTGTCTCCTCTGTTTCCCGGGATGCGCCTTCTTTTAATCTAATCCGCTTTTTCAGGAAGTAAAGCGCATTTCCCGGTTTTATTCTATTTTTCCAGCCGGTCCGGCACATGCGTGTGCCTGACCATGTCGTCAAACGTTTCGCGGTCGCGGATCAGGGTCGATTCCGCGCCGTTCACCAGCACCTCGGCCGCCCGCAGACGCCCGTTGTACTGATAACTCATGCCGAACCCGTAGGCCCCGGCGTTCTCGACGACGATGAGGTCGCCGACGCCCAGGCTCGCGGGCAGGCTGCGTTCCTTGACCCAGTAGTCGGTATTCTCGCACAGCTGGCCGCAGAGCCCCATCGTCGCACGCGGTTCATTTTCCTTGCCGTCGACGTAGATGTGGTGGTACGAGCCGTAGAACGCCGGACGCACGAGCACATTCATGCCCACGTCGGTGCCGACGATCCGCGTGTACGATTCCTTCACGGCGTGAACGCGGCCGATCACATAGCCTGCGTTCCCGACGAAATACCGCGCGGGCTCCATTTCGAGGCGGGGCGGCTTCAGGCCGTATTTCCCGACGAATTCCTTGAACACGTCCGCGGTCTTCTTCGCCGCGGTCTCCAGGTCCAGGGACGCTTCGCCCGGTTCGTAGGGGATGCCGAGGCCGCCGCCGAGGTCGATGAACTCGAAGTCGATCCCGAGCTCCCTGCCGGTCCGCCCCACGATGTCCATCAGCAGGCTCGTCACGAACGGGAAGTAATCCGCGTCCGTGATGCAGGAACCGGTCATCATGTGCACGCCGAACCGCTTCACGCCGGCCTCCTTCGCCATGCGGTACGCCGCCGTGACTTTGTCCGGATGGATGCCGAATTTCGCCTTCGGGCCGGCGTTCGTCACATATTCGCCCACGTTGCTCTTGCCGTAGCCCGGGTTCACGCGGAACGAGATCACCTCGGGCACGCCGAATTTCAGAAGGCGCGGGAAGAGGCTCTCGTCATCAAGGTTGATGACGGCCCCGGTCTCGATGCCCTGGCGCAGGTCTTCGTCGGAGAGGAAATTGCCGCTGAACATGATGTTCTCGCCGGTGATGCCGACGGATTTCGCGAGAAGGATTTCGTTCACGCTGGCGCAGTCCGCGCCCGCGCCTTCCTGGCGCAGGATGTTCACGATGGCGGGGTTGTTGCAGCACTTGACCGCGTAGAACATGCGGAAATCGGGGTAGTATTTCCGGAAAGTGGCGACGGCGTGCCGGTAATTGTTCCGTATCTTCTGTTCGTCGTAAACGTAAAGAGGAGTGCCGTACCGGGCTGCGAGGTCCGCGACGGGGATGTCTCCTATCCTGATCCGATTCTGTTCAAACTTCATGGTTTCCAATGCCCTGTATATGATAAGTTTTCAAATCTCAGTTTCCGATGCCGACCCGCTGTCCGAACTTCAGTCCGGGCATAGCCGTGAGCCCGGCCGACACTGCGAAATAGTTCTTGAAACGCGTCGAGTATTCGCCGTTCCGGTGGCGGTCCCATCTCTGGCCGGTGCCGGCCTCCGCGGAGACATACCAGCAGTGGAATCTCTTGGTAAGTCCGACGCAGGCGCTTGTGACCAGGTTCCGGTCGATGTCGTAGGAACAGCGCGTGTAGCCGAAGAGGTCCTTGTCGATCAGAAGCGGGAATTCAAATCCGCCGCTGATCGTCTGGGAACGCGTCGTAGGCGTAAACATCATGGAGGTGGCCGTCATCTCGGAGAACTGCGTGCCCATGGAGTAGACCGTGCGCTGCAGATAGGCGTCTGAATACGTGTAGCTGGCATAAATGCGCCAGTCCGGCGCAAACCGGTAGTCGATGCGCGTCGTCAGGCGGTTGATGACGCCGCTGGCGATGCCGGGCCGCCCCACATCCTCGCCGCCCCGTCTCACCGTGTAATCGTGGTCTCCGTTGCGGCCGATGTCCAGCAGAAGTTCGGCGGAAATCGTAAGGCCGCTGAACGGCTTGAACTTGAAGATGGTGCCGAGGTCGCCGATGTGGTTGAACCCCTCGGAATTGTGAATGAAGAGGTCCCAGTAATGCTCCAGAGACATCCATTCGTAAATCTGGTTGTTGCGGCGCGTCTGCAGGCGGTTCGTAATGCCGAACCGGACGAAATGCTGCTCGGTGATGCGGTCGATCTCGTCGAAATAGTACAGGTTGTCCGCGTTCACCGTCGGACGCGGGATGTAGGTGTAGTTCACGTACGGCACGATCACATGGCGCAGGCCGTCAAGTCCCCAGTACGCATTTTTCACGTCCTGCCAGGCGTGATAGAACTTGGTGTTCACCTCGACGCCGAGTTCTCCGATCACGCGGAATTTCGAGCCGCCCTTCGAGTCGTAATTTGTCACCCTGGCGCCCCACGGGATCCCCTCGATTTCATCCGCGATAAACATCTGCGACAGCTCGTCGTCTCCGATCTCGCGCTCGGACGTCGTGGAATACGCGGTCAGGCGGATGCCCGTTCTCGGGATGATGTTGATGTCCCAGAGCTTGATCGGGTAGTACAGCATGTGGAGCGAGTCGAACCGCAGCGTGCCGTAGTTTCGGATGTGCCAGGCGTCGTCGCCGGGGATGTCGCGGTCGAACCGGCGCCACCGCATGAAGAGCGGAGTGAGGGACATTTCGCCCTGGTAGTACAGGTTGGCGAAGAGCTCCTGACGCGGGAAGTCGACCCTCAATTCGGGCAGACGGTCCACGGTGGAATAGAAGTCGTTGATCCGAAGCGTCATGTACGCGCTGGCTGTGAACCTGTCGTGCTGGTATTCCAGCGAGGCATAGGTCGGGGGCTCATACTCGGAACGGAAGCGGTGCTCGTAGAAGTCGCGCAGGTATTCGTAGTCGCTGAGCAGGTCGATCTGCATCCGGAAGTCCAGCCGGTCCGTAATGTGCGTGAGGTTGTTCGTGCGGACTTCGAAGCGGTAGTACGGAATCTCCATGCGGGAATTGTTCATGCGGTAATGCGGTTCGCCGGGCCCCAGGTCGTCATTGTCCCAGTATGCATACCGGTTCCGGTCGTAGATGCCGTAGAACGAAAACTCCGTGGCGGATTCTGGCGTGAGGAAGTCGGAACTCAGGCCGTAGCCGATGCCGCGGTCCTCATACCAGTCCAGCATCAGGTTCATGTTCCAGTACGGCTCGTCCGTGAGCTTGAAGTGCTTCGCGCTGCGGATGTACCAGCCCCAGTCACTGTTGCTGCCAAACTCGATCTTGCCGCCGAAGCTCGACAGGTCGGAAGGCTTGTACAGGATCGGCAGCCAGAACACCGGGACGCCATAGATCTGGATGAAGTTGTTCTTCATCAGGATGCTGTGGTCCCCGATCTCGTTGTCGTAACGGAAGAGGCTGCTGTTGCTGGCACGAGGTTCGATGGTGGCGTCGCAGGCGGCGATCGCATAGTGGTCGTGGTCGTCCTGGATGTATTCGCAGGTCGTGAATCTGGCTTTGTGAACCTTCACTGTCCCGTCGAAGAAACGGTCCGCCTGTTCGCCGACGCAGTAGAAAAGCCCGGATTTCATGGCGAAATTCGAGAACTGGAGCACGCCCGTCAGCAGGTTCCCCGCCGCGCGTTCCGCCTGGATCGTCGAGGATTCGATCGTGATCTCCACCTCCGCGCGCTGTTCGCCGAGGTCGTCCACCACGTAGCGCAGCAGGACGACGCGGGCCCGCGGGTCTTCCAGAAGCGCCTCGTATTCATCCATGGTCAGGGTCCGCACGCTCGAGGAAAGGATGGAAAACTTCACGTTTCCCGCCGCCTCGATGTCATACAGTTCGGAATCCATATTCACGACCGCCTTGTCGGCGGAAATCTGCATGCCGGGCGAACTGATCACGGCATTTCCGCGGATGACCAGGTTGTTTCCCACGAGTTCATACGAATCCGCGGCGGCATCGAAGCCTTCCGGAAGCTTCGAAAGCTTCTCGAAATCCGACGTGTTGACCAGATCGCTCGCGGACGGCCTCCCGGACGGCGCAATCGTCCGCTGGCCGAACACCTCCGCGGCGTTCAGCAGCAGAAAGAAAGCCGTCACAATGCAGGCGGCGTATATCCGGATGGTCTTCAAGTTTTTTCTCCAAAAATCAGGTCGCTGATAAAAATTCGGAGAGAAATATAACACTTCATCCTGAAAAATGCAATCAAAAACGGGGAATCTTTTCCACTATTTTATAGAAAATTTGCCTTTCCGCCTGTTTCCGCATCGAAACCAGCGGGACAGTGAGCTCTTCCGTCCGGCCCGCAACCGACCGCCCGATACGCAGACGCCAAAAAAACATGAACGGTCACTGCCGCCACCCGCGAATGCACTTCCGGCTGCCGCGGCCGAATGAAAATTTTTCGCGCTATTTTTGCGCGGGAACTTGCAAAGCCGGACCCGGCGATATATATTTACGCCGGAAAAGACCACCGAACGCAACAGGAGCGGAAAATGAGCGTACAAAGCAGACAGGCGCTCCGCCTGATGAAGTTCGTCGCAGAAATGAGGAAGAACAACTATCCGAACGCAGCCAGTTTCGCAAGGCTTCTGAGACAGGCCGACGTCGGCGAAAACATCCCCTGCTCATGCAGCACGCGGACGATCCTGCGCGACATCGAGACGCTGAAGACGGACTACAACGCCCCCATCGGCTACGATCCGACCAACCGCGGTTTCTTCCTGATCGACCCGGGCTGGGAACTCAACATCCCGATCCTGAACGACGATCTCCTGAGCATGTCGCTCCTCGGCACGAAACTCGCGTCCGACATCCTCCCCGACCCGGTCAAAAACAGGGTCAACTCGGCCATGGAGAAAGCGCTCGCCGGCGGCGGGTCTTCCTTCTTCGACGACGCCATGATCGAATCCATCCTCTGCGCGGGAGGCATCAAGGCCGCCGTCGACCCGACGGTCTTCAAACGGGTCTTCGACGCATGGCGTCAGCATCAGGTCATCAACCTGAACTACCGCAAGCCGAACGGGGAGGAATCCGCACGCCGTTTCGAGCCGCACATCATAGCGTTCCACCACGGCGTCTGGTACGTGAAGGGGTACGAGGCCGGCACGAAAAACGTCAAGGTCTATGCCGTCCAGCGCATTCTTTCCGCCTCGTTTGCCGACGACGCCTTCGAGACCGACAAGAAGCTCATTGAGGAAACGCGCAGGACCGGCCTGTTCGATTTTCCGAAGATCAGCGGGATCCGCCTCCGCTGCGATGCCTCCATCGCCTTCTATCTTTACGAGCACCAGCAAGCCAGCCAGTTCACGATCACTCCGCAACCGGACGGCTCGCTGATCGTCGACCTGAAACCCGCGGTCGAACATGATGTCATCCGCTGGGTCCTCGGCGAAGGCGGAAAAATCGAGGTCCTGGAACCTCTCCCGCTCCGAAAAAAGGTCGCGGCCGCCGCAAAACTCACATGGGAGCGAAACGCCGCGGCGGATCCCGATCCCGGTTTGCCGGCCACCCCCGGCAAATCCGCCGCCCCAGTTTCAAATCCATCTAAGAAGCGGACGTCCGCCGGCAGGAAGTCCCGTTGAAAAAACAAAGCGAAACGGAATCCGCATTGCGGCAATATTACTTGTTATCATAATATTTCTTTTGCCGGATTAAACTATGTTTGACAACAACTCATAAAAGAGTTTTTCTCTGGCTCCGCATTTCCGCAAAACGGACCGGAATCCGGCATTATTATGACCGAATAAAACAACAGAGCATGTCAATTCTTCCGAGGAATCGAAAAGGACATGTGACGATTAACCCAAACGGGAGAAAGACGAAGTATCCGTTATCCCGTCATTCTCGCCCGTCAACCCGTCAACAGAATGAATACAAATAAGTTGCAATCGTCAGACGTTCGCGCGCTTCCGGAAAATGCCGGGGGCGTGACAGGCGCAGAAACGGCCCGGGGAGACTTCCTGAAGCGGCGGGATTTCTTCCGCGCATTTCGGTTGCGCAAACGGGCAGCGCGTATGAAAACGGCAACCCGACGGCGGGTTCAGCGGCGACGGGACATCACCGCTTAGAATAATGCGTTCCATACGGCGCGACTGGTCGATTTGCGGGACGCTGGAAAGCAGCGCGAAAGAATAGGGATGGAGCGGCTCGGAACAAAGCACCGAAGCCGGTCCGATCTCCATAATGCGTCCGAGATACATGACCATGATACGGTGGCAGATGTGCTCCACGACGGCGAGGTCGTGCGCGATGAAGAGGAACGCCACGCCGGTCTGCTTCTGGATGTCCTGCAACAGGTTCACGATCTGCGCCTGCACGCTGACGTCGAGCGCGGAAACGGGTTCGTCGGCGATGATGAACGACGGATCGACCGCCAGGGCGCGTGCGATGCCGATGCGCTGGCGCTGGCCGCCGCTGAACTGGTGCGGATAGCGCATGGCGTAATCGGGATTGAGGCCTACGAGTTTCAGGAGCTCGCGGATACGGGCGTCGCGTCCGGCGGCGTCAAGTTTCGTGTGCAGTTTCAGTGCCTCCTCGAGGATGGAGAAGATGCTCATGCGCGGATTGAGCGAGCCGTAGGGATCCTGGAAGATCATCTGGAATTTCCCGCGCATCTTCCGGAGGGCTTCGCCGCGTACCTTGGTCATTTCCACGCCGTCGAGCAGGATGGAGCCGGAAGTGGGGTCTTCCAGGCGCAGCAGCAGGCGTGCGAGCGTGCTTTTGCCGCAGCCGGATTCGCCGACCAGGCCGAGCGTTTCTCCGGGTTCGAGCGTGAAGGAGACGTCGTCCACTGCCCGTACGCAGTCGGGTTTCGCAAAGAGGCCGCGAGCGACGGGATAGTATTTTTTGAGGTTGGAGGCAGTCAGAAGGGGCATGTCAGGCCTCCCTGTCACGCGCAGGCCCGGAATCCCGCAGTTTCACGAGGCGGGCGCGAGCGGAATTGAGCAGACGGTCGATGTCGACCGAGGCGGGAAGAAGGGCGCGGAGACTGCCGAAAAGGTCTTCGTCCAGCGCGAGCGCGGCGGACGAGGGATAATTAAGGTCGCAGGACCACGCGAAAAGACCGAGCTTGAAGTCATTGATGCATTTCATGTCGGTATAGACCACGCACTTCCCGCTCATGGCCGTTTCGAGGATAGCCGGAGACCAGCCGGGCGAGTCGGGCAGGTCAAGCCGGATGGCAGGATCGGAGTGATCGCCGTTGAAAAACCGGATGATGAGGCGCAGGATGGCGAGCTTGTCGGCATCGCGCACCATCTTCGCGGCGGCGAGGTGCGCGGCGGGGAAATCGTCCGGGATCGCGAATTTGTTGTGCACGCGGACGGCATCGATGACGCAGGCTCTGTCTTCCTCCGGCAAATCCGTCGCAAGCCCGAGCCCGTCGATGAGGGCGGCGCTGCGGTCGCCGTGGTCAAACGAATGGCGGTCCAGGAAGGTCTTGAACTCGCTGTACTGGCTGAAGCGGGAGATATCGTGGAAAAGAGCGCAGAGGCGGAAAATGAGCATGTCGCGTGGAGAAAACCGGGCTTCTCCGGCCACGATCCTCTCCGTGATCTCGCAGACCTCGCCGGTGTGGGCGTACTTGGCCGCGAGAGCGAACGGCAGAGAGCCGTCCGGTCCGCGGAACTGCGCGATGTAGCGGTCAAAATCTGCGCGTGCCTCTGCGAACGTGTCCATGATGCCTCACTTGGCGTATTCCACGGAGCGGGTCTCGCGGATGATGGTGACCTTGATCTGGCCGGGGTAGGTCATTTCCTTTTCGATGCGGTTGCAGATGTCGCGCGCGATGACCTGAGCCTGAGCTTCGCTGATTTTCTCGGGTTCGACGACCACGCGGACCTCGCGTCCTGCCTGAAGGGCATAGCA
>Ga0310696_10006244_pt1 | contig 14180 bp, 13 predicted proteins | sample AusTroGonzalo_MG_4_FD_203885 | JGI IMG/M metagenome (GOLD analysis project Ga0310696, IMG submission 203885) | Bovine rumen microbial communities from tropical cattle in Woodstock, Queensland, Australia - Gonzalo_02 (v2) (version 2) | ecosystem: Host-associated > Mammals > Digestive system >...
AGGGGGGTATAGCTCAGCTGGTAGAGCACATGCTTTGCAAGCATGGGGTCGCCGGTTCGAATCCGACTACCTCCACTGGAAGCACTGGAACTCATTGAGTTTCAGTGCTTTTCTTTTTCTACATACAATTTTACATACAAGAATTAGTCGTAAAAAAGGCTCCAAAGATACTTGGAGCCAGAAGGGATAGTATGAATCAATGATACTTTCGTTTCGTGGAACTTTTGCTCTTATAATTATCGAATTCATGCCCGCAGTTCATGCAGCGGCGTACCGTCCTGTAATGGCGGGTTGTCATTGTATCCGTAAAGCCACGGCGTTCATAATGATGCGTGGTAACTTCCGTATTACCCTCCATGTGGACGGTCTTACCCTTATAAATGTCTTCCGTTCCGTCATGCGAGGATTCCGTACTGCCTTCATAAAGCGTCTGAATCTTCGGATGCCCGGCATAATAACCACAGTGGGGGCAAATATTGTCGGCGATTCGCCCGGCTATGTATAAGGTGAGCCATATCAATATAGCGGCATAGATTACGAACTTGAGGATATGCCAGACCATCGTACCGCCGGAAAGGAGTTCAAAAATCACCAGCATATAAAGACCTCCGGCGATGGAAACAATTTTGAAAGCGGTAAGGAAAGTCTCGGACAACTTGGTGTAAAGCATGGGGTACAGAACCGCATAGGCCAGAACCACCACAAGAAGTGCATACACGATGGACGGGGCGCTGGTCAGGTAGCTGAACAGGAAAAGCGTAATCGCACAGACGGGGAGGATGATAATGGCTGTCATCCAGCGTTTGTGTTTGATGGCCGGGATGGCGAATGCTAAAGCAAACAACAGTGCAAGGATAGCTCCGGCGAGGTCCACTTTCTGGAAAACAGACCTTAACTTGATTCCGTGTTTGATTCCCCACTCTGTGACCTTTCCGCCGGAACCGGCCTTGGCGATGCTCTTCTCTTCCAATCGGTCATAGGCCTCTTCTTGAAGTGCTTCTTTGGAAGCAGCCTCCACTTGTGCCAAGGTTTTGGTCTTGACCCAGCCGTATTTCTGGGATTCGCCGCCGGTGTCCGTGTACCGGAGCCAGCAGACAAAGGACCAGTCCTTCTCTGTTGCCCTTATCTGGACCTTGTCACCCTTATTCAATTTATGCACCAGCTTCTCCTTGTCGTTCACGACAGGGTGCTTATACATGACAAGGTTGTCTTCCTTTACTTCATAAGTGGCCTCCTCCACAGTTTTGTCCTGACCGCCGCAGTAAATCATCTTGTCAAGGGGAATCCAGCCTTTCCAGTGGAAGACCATCGGTACCGATTCATCGATGTATCCCCATTTCCCGCTTTCGTCCATCTTCTTTACGCCGATGGGGACAGGTTCCATGTTGTCCGTTACAAAGGCATAGGGAATCTCTCCCTCTTTTTCTTTGTAACTGCCGGGACGGCGGTCACAGACAAGTTTCAGTACCACCTTGGAAGTGTCCGAAGGAAATGCCCGGACATCCACGGCATCATAGGTGAAATAATAGCCTTCGTAATTCCCGTGACCGGCGCATGCTGCAACCAGAAGTAATGACAGGGAAAGAAGCAATAGCGATTTATGCATAGTTTTACATTTAATAGCGGGCTCTGTGTTCTCACAAATATAGAATTATTATTTGATTTATACGCTATACTTTCCGCCCTTTATGCATATACATCTAGTCTTCGTTGTTTCTGGGTGATTGACAAACAGGAGCGCAGTGTGGTCTATTACAAGAAACAGCCCTCTCCCATGTTCAATTCCCATCCCACCGACTACGAGGATGTGAGCAAGATGCTGCACAAACTTTTGAAAGACTTTATCAAATAACAAGATTGCTATAGAAAAAAAGGGATCATGTGAAAAGCATGATCCCTTTTTTCTATGTGCAAAGAGCGTTAGTCTACGATAAACAGCGTACTGAAGCCCGAAATGTCAAATACCTGACGTACGGGAGGGGTGGTATTGACCACCCGGAGTTTTCCTCCTTCGGGCATGATGGACTGGGCCAGGGCCAGGATAACACGAAGACCCTTGGATGAAATATAATTGACCCCGGCCATGTCTATCTCAACTTGTAGTGCGTGTTTGCCCATGAGGGGGGCCACAGCCTTCTCGAAATCTTCGCTCGTTAAGGTGTTCAGTTCACCGGTCACGGTGACGACGGCTTTACCGTCCTTTTCGATTATTTCAGCAGTCATAGTGGTTCAATCATTTACGCGTTCATTTGAAGGTATCCCAGGCTTCGGAGCATGTCAAAGATCATGTCCACATATTCGCGGGAGGTCTGCTGGTAATTTTCGTCTTCTGGTCTGAGACCCTGGCAGGCCAGAAAGATGCTAAGCTGGGATTGGGATAACGGAGAGGTCATAATATTTTGATGGTCATGATTGCTATATCGTCGTTCTGAGGCGCCTTGCCCCTGAATGTGGAAACCGTTTGCAGCAGGGACTCACAGGTCTCTTTGGCGCTGCCATAATCGTGCCCGGCCCATTCCAGGAGGGCTCCTTCGCCGTAAAACTCTTTTTTCTGATTGCGTGCCTCGGTAACGCCGTCGGTATAGAATACCAGCCGTGAACCGTGAGGCAGGGTTATCTTCTGTGATTTGTACTCGAAACCGGGGAACCCGCCCAGGACAAAATTGCTTATCTGCGGCAGGAAGTCTTTATCCAGCAGCGACCGCGTATGACCGGCATTGCAATATTCCATCTCCCGGGTATCCAGGTCGATGGTACCCAGCAGCAGGGTGCAGAACATATCGTAGTCGCTGTTGTCGCAAATAAGGTCATTCAGGAAACAGGCTATTTCCGATGGACGGTTTCCGCGTTTGAAAGCCGGAAAAACAAGGCTGCTCACCAGGAACATCAGGAACGATGCACCCATTCCCTTGCCGGACACGTCTCCAATCACAAAACAAAGTTTGTTGCCTATCTGCTGACAGCCATAGATGTCTCCTCCCACCTCATACATGGGCTCAAGGATAGCGTATGAATCTATCTTGTCGTCGGAGGGAAACGCCTGCGTGACGGCCTTCTGCTGGATTTTCCGGGCAACGGCCAGGGACTGCTCGGCACTTTCCCGGCGGCTGATGATCTTCTCAACGGCAGGAATCACCCATAACCAGGCAGCCAACAGCAGCAGGGCGACGATAAACAGAAGGATGATGCGATAGGAGCCCTCCATATAGTGGTTGTCTCCCAGCAGGTAGTTTTTCTCGTACAGTCCATAGACGACATAATGACTGCCTTCCACCTTGTAGTGGAGGACGGCCACCATATGTCCTGCAAAAGTGCCCAGCGTAATGCCGTCGGGACGCTCCTGGTAAACGCTGTATTGGAGCGGTTTGCCGGCAATGGTTGAGGGTGAAATCACCCGTCCGGAGGTGTCGCAAAGGGCGTAGCAGCAGTCCCATCGGCCCACATCCTCTACATTGGAGGCTTCCTCGAAGAAAGCGATCCCTTCCAGCTCTTTCCCCTCCTTGATTTGATTCTCGAACTGGTCGGTAACGGCACGGAGGTCTTCCCGGGCGCTCTTCAGCTCTTCTTCCAGCAAGGCCCGGCGGGAGAAAACGTGCGCCAGGCGCGACGCTCCCAACGTGAGGCCGATGAAGACCGCGAAAGCGATCAGGATGCCGGTGCGCAGTGTTTTCTTCATTCCTACTCGTGGATTTGGAAGATAGCCATGGCCACCAGTACGCCGAACGAACTGGCAAATGAGTCGCGTTTTGCAGGTTGGTTGTTAGCTGCTTTCATAGAGCGTTTAGCTATGTGGTTCTGTCGTGTTGTAAAGATACAAATTTTTTGTCGAATCCTCATCAGTGGACGTGATAAGGGCAGGTGTCGGCGGTATAGCCGGGATGCGTGCAGGGCTCGATGCGGGCTGGGGTTTGTTTACCACGGTTACTCTTTTTGTGATGAACTTTAAAACCGGCGTTTTATGACAGGTGCACAAAATACGACAGCAGCGCCCGTTGGTATTCCTGCAGGGCGCGGGTGCCGGCCGGGGTGATGTGGCACACCGTGTGGGAGCCGCGACCTTCGCCTGAACGGGAGGTTCGGATGTAGCCGGTTTCCTCCAGTTTGGACAGTTGTACAGACAAGTTCCCCGCCGTGGCCTTCGTGAGCCCTTTCAGGTACACGAAGTCGGCGTCTTCCAGCGAGTCCAGGGCTACCATAATCTTGAGCCGTAACTCGTTGTGGAGGATGGGATCCAGGTCTTTAAACTCCATTCGATTGCTTTTCAAATAAATGTCCCGGAATGATGAGGGCCGATACCGCCGTCGCCACTATGCAAAGCTCCTGCCACACCCACAGGTCTCCCTGCAGGAGGAAGGCGCCAAGGCCGATGGAAGCGCCGATGAGACCGCCTGCAATCATCGGGCGGAAGCGGGTGACCTCCCCCGTGAGGAAAGCGCCGATGCCCACCAGGACGCAGATCAGGGGATTCTCCGCCATTTCATAGATACCGGCAAAGCCGAAGAGGAAACCGCCGATGCCGATAGCACAGGCCGCAAAAATCCAATAGTCCAGCGCCAGTTTAGACCGATGGGTGCGGATGTGGGTACGCTCGTGGTCCTTGCGCAGGATGCTCATCATAATGGGGAAGCCCACCACGGGAATGCCGACCCAAAGCCACAGGCACCACTCCTGGTGGTAAAGCTGCCACAGGATAAATGCCAGCGAGTAAAAGATGGCCGTGAGCCAACCCCACAGCGGAAACAGCCAGCCGCCCGTGAGGACGTTGCTGTCCATATCTACTTTGCCCCTGGTACGGGCAATGACTTCCAGTGCGTCGAATTGTTCCATATCAGGGGCAAAGATAGTGATTATTTATAATTTAGTCCATCGTCACGTAGATATAGCAGTATTTCCTGTTGTCGTTCTTGAGCTGGAACTTCACTTGAACACCCATGACGGCAGGGTCGTGGCTGGTACGGACAAAGAGTTTGGGATGCTCATCCCTGCCACCCCAGCCCTGGAAGCGGAAATTACCCTCATAAGCCGGATCCAGTTCCACCAGCGCCCAGTCCCAGTATGCATCTTCCGGTGTGGTTTCTACGGAGAGTTCGAGGCCCATATTGTAAGCCACCGTAGCTCCGGACTCGGGTTGTATCTGGAAGGAAGTGACCTTATGATGAACCACCTTTACGGGAATGGTGCACTTGGCGCTGTGGTCCGTTACGCTGCGGAAGATAAGGTTGAAATCTCCCTCCGGGATGCCCTTCTTAAAGTCGACATATTTACCGTAAGGATTGTAATACAGCTTGTTATAGTTCTCCGTTTCCGGATCGATCTCTATGCCGTAACCGGTGAAAGAAGAGCCTTCGGGTGTCCATTTATCTACCGTGAGCCAAATGGTGTCGCTGCCCCATCCATAAGCGGGATCATTCTCGACCAAGATGTAATCAGCGGAACTGTTTTGCGGTGAAAGAGAGAATGAAGAATAGCCGGGGCCGTTGTAAAGAGTAATCTCATCTTTCATCTCCGTGCCGGAGTAGCTGAAGGAGAGTGTGACCTGCTCGTTCTCGGCCGAGTTGACGGCGGTAAGTTCCTGTGAGGATGCGTTCCAACGGAACCATTCGCCGGAACGACCGTTGCAGCTTTGGCTGTTCAGCGTCACCTTGCTCCAGTCGAAGCTGGCGCCGGGTGTCCAGAATGCGGTAAGGGTTGTGGATTGACCGGGAACCACCCAATTATCGGCATAATTGAGGTTGAAATAGGTTAAATCGGCCTTCAATTCACTCACAGTAGCGTTGCCGCAGACGGTATAATCTTCCCCGTCAGGAACATAGGAATCAGTCTCGGGATCGTATACCTGATTTTCAAAGACAAAGACAAACAGGAACTGGTAATCTCCGGAGTAGGCTTTGGTGCCGCTCTTTTCCTTGAGCCAGAACTGGCTACTGCCGTCCAGTTTCACATTACCGCCCTGGCCCATATGGCAGTCAAGCATTTTCTCCTGACTAAGCCTCATGGTGCCAAATTTGGCCGCGGCCCACGGATATTTATTATAGAACTCCTGAGATATAGTGGTGAGTTTGTTGGCAACCGCAGGAGGGAGTTCTCCGTTGAGCCAGCCCATAGTCATCTGCTCGGGATCCTCATCCATCAGTTCCAGGTGAATGGCCTGCTGGGTGCCGTCCATGTAACTGGAACCGACATACCAATTGGAATACTCAGGCGGGAGGGGAAAAACCTGTGCTGCACCGCTGCCCTTCTGAATGGAATAGGTGTTGTCCTTTAAGGATTCGGCCTTCTTGATGGGGTCATCACTTACGGGAGGATCTACAGCATCCATCGGCAGGACCTGGGCCGTGGCGGTGGCCAGGTTTCCCTGCTGGTATACGATGCCCTTGACATTCTTGACGGTACCTTTGACGGTACCACCTTTGAAACCATTAGGATCCGGCGTTGTGAACGTCACGGTCACCTGCCCGTTTTCATCCGTGGTCGTGCTGGCAGGGCTAACGCTGCCGCCCGTTGCCTCGAAGGCTACGGTAGCCGTGGTTTTTGTCTCTTTGAGGTTAAGTACTTTATCGCCCCTGGTGAGCGTTAGAGTAAAAGTGAAGGAAGCAGAACCGTCCTGGGCAATCTTCTGCGAAGCCGGGGAAACAGTCAGTTTGTCGTTGGTGACGCTGTCCTCGGGCTTCTCGGTCGTGCATCCCATCATCATTCCTGCCACTAGGGCTAGGGAAGCGAATAGTTTTGTCAGTTTCATAGGCGTATGATTTAAAGTTTATTTTTCAAACCTTTTGTGCAAAGTTAGAAAAGTTTAGAAAACAAACAAAATGGTTATTTTTTCTTGATACCAAATGGGATCAAGAAAAAATATTAGTGCATTGATAATGAGTAACTTATGGGATTTCGCTCAGATTACCAAATCCTCCACCCCCAGTTTGGGGACAAAATGGACGCCGTCCTTACGGTAATAATCCAGGGAGTCGCCGGGCTTGGCGTCTACGAGGAAAATGCGCTCCAGCGGCTTGCCGATACCCAGGACGGCCAGGGGTTTGAGGGACAGGCCCAGGGCGTCCTGCAGGGCTTCCGGGGAAAAGTTGAGGATGAAAATCCCACCCAGACCCATCTCTACGGCCTTCAGCAGGATACTCTGGGCGGCAATGCCCAGATCCATATCCACCACTCGCCCAGAGGCTCCGGAGCACACCACTATATAGGCCGATGGTTCCTCGCCGGGGTGGGGCAGATGCTCCTGAGGAAGTGCGGCGCCCAGCTTCACCAGCGGGTGCACCACCGCTGCCCGAGGGCCGAAGACCAGGTGGAAGCGCAGCGGCTGGGCATTTTTGCCCGACCCCACCCAGGGCACCACTTTCAGCATTTCCAGCAGGTCGGCCTCCGTCACCTGCCGGGAGGCGTCGTATCCCCGGTAGCTGCGGTTTTTCTTGAGGAGGCTTTCCAGCGACGGATGCGGGTGCACCAACTTGGGCCGGTGTTCGGCCAGCTCGGCCATGCGTTTTTCCAGATAATTGTCGGCCATGGTTTACTCGGCGCCCATCAAGAGCATTTTCTTAATCATGGCAAACATGCCGTAGGGCATATAGCGGAACTTCAAATCCACCCAGGTGGGAGAACTGATCACGGAACGCTCGTGGCTGAAGGCCAGGAAGCTGCGCTCGCTGTGATAGCTGCCCATGCCGGAATTGCCCACGCCGCCAAACGGTACGTTGGGGTTGGCGATGTGCATGATGGTGTCGTTGATGCACGCGCCGCCGGAAGTGGTCTTGCCGATGATATCCCAGCCGTCCTCCTCCTTGCCGAAGTAGTAGAAGGCCAGGGGCTTCTCCCGGGAATTGACAAACTTCACCACCTCTTCCCGGTCCTTGAAGGTCATGATGGGGAAGATGGGGCCGAAGATTTCCTCCTGCATCACGGGAGCGTCGGGGGAGACGCCGTCCAGGAGGGTGGGCTCTATCCAAAGTTTTTCCTTATCGTATCGGCCACCCACCAATACTTTGCCGTCTTTCAGGTATCCGATGAGGCGGTCAAAGGCGCTTTCCTTCACAATGTGAACAAACTTGTCGGAGGTCTCCGTGCCTTCCGGATACAGGCCGGCCAGTTCTTTCTTGAACGCCTCTACAAAGGCGTCCTTGATATCCTCATGCAGGAAAAGATAGTCCGGGGCGATGCAGGTTTGGCCGCTGTTGAGGCACTTGCCCCAGGCGATGCGGCGGGCGGCAATCTGCAGGTTGGCGTCCTTGTCCACGATGCACGGGCTCTTGCCGCCCAGTTCCAACACCATGGGCGTGAGGTATTTGGACTGGGCCTCCATGGCAATGCGTCCCAGTGAAGGGCTGCCGGTGAGGAAAACAAGGTCGTAGCGGTGACGGAACAGTTCTCCGTTCACCAGGCGGTTGCCCTGCACCACGGCCACGTACTCCTCCGGGAAGGTGTCATTGATGAACTCCTCTACCACCTTGGAAATAGTAGGTACGTAAGGGGAAGGCTTCAGGATGGCGGTGCAGCCGGCGGCGATGCAGCCCACCAGCGGGTTCAGCAGCAGCTGCACGGGGTAGTTCCACGGACTCACGATGAGTGTGCAGCCCAGGGGTTCCCGCACCACATAGCTCTTGGACGGAAGCACGGTAGGGGGCGTGGGATAGCTTCTGCGCCGGGCCCACTTGCCCACTTTGCGGATAGCCTCCCCAATCTCTCCATACACCAGTCCCAGCTCGGTCATGAAGGCTTCCTCATAACTCTTGTGCAGGTCCTGCCACAGGGCGTCGCACAGCGGTTTTTCCCACTTTTTGAGCCCTGCGTTAAAGGTTTTCAGCTGCTGTTTGCGCCATTTGACATCCCTGGTTACTCCGCTGGCATAAAACGCCCGCTGTTTCAGCACCAGTTCCTCTATCCTTTCGGCCGAAGTATTCTCTATTACCATTTCCGTGATGTATATCTGTTTGATTATTAATTCTTTATCAAAATCCTCCGGAGCAGTTTGACCCCGGAGGATTTGCGTAACTGTTTAAGATTCAGTGTTTTCCGCATCGCGCGACACCTCTTCTAGCTGGGCCGGTTCCTCCACCACGGCCGGTTTCTTCCGTCCCGTGAAGTGATCCATCACGGTATACAGCCCGCACACATCGCCGAACAGCCAGTTGAACGTGCGGTTGGGGAAGATGCCCTGCATCAGGCGGATAAAGTGCTTGCTGAAGGGGATGCCGCGGTAACCGCGGTTCCACTGGATGGCGCGGATGGTCTTGCGGGCCACCTTTTCGGGGTCCTGGATCTTGAAGAAGGAACGGATGCCGTCGAACATGCCCGTGTTGATGAAGTACGGGGCGATGGTGGTTACCTTCACGGGACTCTTGGCCCGCTCCAGCTCAATGCGCAAACTTTCGCTCCAGCCGATGGCCGCCCACTTGGACGCCGCATACAGCGCCATCTTGGGCAGGGCCAGCATGCCGGCCGATGAAGTGATGTTGCAGATGTGCCCGCTGCCGCGTTCCAGCATCAGGGGCAGGTAGCGCAGCGTGATGAACATGGCTCCTTTGGTATTGATGTCAAAGGTGCGGTTGATATCGTCGTCGGTTTGCTCGGCGAAAGTCTTGTTGTTGGTGATGATGCCGGCGTTGTTGATGAGGATGTCCACCGGGCCGCAGCCGATACGGGTGGCCTCGAAGGCGGTATCGATGGAAGCGGGGTCGGAAATATCGGCCTTGAAGCCGTGCACGTGGCCAAACTCGGAAAGTTCCTCTACGGTGGCGGCGATAGCCTCCTCATTGATGTCCCAGATAATCACTTGTTTGGCGTCCTTTTCCAGACAGCGGCGCGCCATGATTTTCCCAATCCCGGAGCATGCCCCGGTGATGAGAACGGTTTTTCCTGAAATCTTCATGCTCGTTTTTCGGTTTTAGCAAGCACAAAGATACAAAATAATTTTAAGAACCCTGCTGTTCCCGCCACTCGCTGGGGGTAAGTCCAGTCTCGGCCCGGAAGGCCCGGAAGAAGGAATTTTCGTTGGCAAAACCGGCTTCGTCACTGATGACGGACAGTTTTTTGTCGGGCTGCAGCCGCATCTGCTCCTGCGCGTAACGGATACGGTAGGATGTTACAAAACGCGGGAACGACATCCCCAGGCCGCTGTTCAGGGTGGCCGATATATAGGTGGTGTTGGTGTGGAGCTGCGTGGCAAAATCGGCGATGCGAAGGTCTTTCTTTCGGAAGAGTTGCTCCTCCTCCATCAGGCTCACAATCCGCTCCTTGAGGTCTGGGATTTCCTTTTCGGGCGTGGGCTGGGCCGATGCTTTCTTCCGGTTCAGATACCACCCCAGCAGGTAAAGGAGAAGGCCGACAAGAGCTCCCACAACCAGCCCCAGCCAGTAACCCGCTCCATGCGGCCGCCCTTGCGTGTAGCACAGGAGCACCGTGGCCTGCGCGTCGTATGAATCGGCCCGAACGCCGCCGGCCAGAAGCATGCGTCCGTCGGGAAGAGCCAGGGCTTCGGCCTTGTAGGGAAGGTCTTCCAGGGGCTCGCTGTAGAAAACCTGCACCGCGGCGGGGGACTCGCCGTAGCCGATGCAAAGCAGGTACAGCCGGCCGTCGGCGTCCCGTCCCTGCTTCCAGGCGCTGGCTGATGCTGTTTCTACGGCCAGTCCATGCTGCCAGTCAATGGCGCCCCAGGGCCCTTCCGGGGGGATGGGGTGGGCGGTTTCCAGCAGGCTGAACCGGCCGCCATCCAACTGTAAAAATGCCAGGGTGTCCGCCTTGCAGGCAGGGATCAGATAACGGTACTCTCCTATTAAATAATGCTCCGGCGGGTTGGTCTGATGCGGGTACTCCGGTCTCCACTGCATCAGCAGGGAGTCCCGGAAAGGCTCTCCGGAGAGTTGCTCTACCCAGCCGTCTTCCAGGGGCAGTCCGTAGTTGTCGGCGCTGCCAAAGATATAGGCGTTGTCATCGGCAACCTGCAGCAGATAGGGCAGATTGCGCGGCTGCAGGGTTTTCAGCGTAGCGAACGTTTCTCCCGCCGTACTGCATTCCAGGCAGTCCGGGGCGTACCAGTTGCCGGCCACCAGGAAGCGTCCGTCGGCCATCTCCAGGGCGGTGGCGTGGGTGCGTTTGTGGTCCAGGATGGGCAGGTACGAAAAGCTGTGGCTGGCGGGGTGATACACTTCCACGCCCCAGGTTTGGCCGATGCCGAAAGCCTCGGCATAACCGCCGCCCGTGAGGATGTCCCCGCTGCGGAGCTGCGTGGCAAACCCTGCGTCGTGGGGATAGAGCGTGTTCACCGTGTGCCACTTGCCGCCGCGGAAGTACTCGGCCGTCGGGGTGGGCACAAAGCCCGTGGTGTGTCCGCCGATGACCGTGTATTCACCGCCTGCGAAGTGCAGGCTGTGCGCCTGCCGGGGGATGTTCAACTCCGGCAACCGCTCCACCTCCATGGGGGTGAAGGACACGCCTTTAACGGCAATGGATAGGGCAACAAGCAGCAGCAGGTTCATGCTGCAAAGATAGTATAAATCAATTATATGTTGGACCTATCTTCGAATCCTTCACGTAATGAGCCCTAAGACAATCCCAATATATCCATTGCCCCTTACTGTTCTTGGTGCGGGACAGCTCTACGGCAGTCCCATCTTCTCCAAAACGGTATAAATAGCCGGCCTTGTCCTGATAGATATCTATCCACATAAAGTTGTCGAACCACTCGCAGCTCTCTTTCTTTGTATTGTCGGTGAAAAAATAGCATTCAAACACCGAGTATCCTAGCTCTTCCCTCAACAGGTTACAAGAAGCCTTATTATCCCCGATGGGCAATTTAGGTACATAATATTTTACAATCCTCTTTTTTGAACTTTCATCCCATCTTTCTTCTGCAATAAAACGTACATATTGTTGTAACCATGTTACCCCGTTTTCTTTGAAGGGACCATCTGTAGTAATAGCAATACTTTGTGCGACTTCACCGTTGAACATCTCGTCAACTTGATAAAGTTTAGCCGTGTAACTACCCTCTAATATACCAGCGGGTTCGCAGGAAACCACAACCGCCAATGCCACAAAGGACATCAAAAAGAGAAAAATTTTACGCATAGCACTTTGATTTTGGTTAGGTCAAAGATAAGCCCTAAGAGGCCGCGTCCCACCCACAATTCTTAGAATCTTACTCTCATTTTCTATAATGGAATCCCTTGAGTTTAATATCGAAAAATATTTCGTACCTTTATAAGTCAAATAATTTATACGTCTATGAAACGTTTTTTCCATTTCTTTCTGGTGGCCTTGGTGGCCATTTCCTGCTCTTCCCAGCCCAAGGTGAAGTATGTGTTCTATTTCATCGGGGACGGCATGGGTATCAACCAGGTCATGGGTACCGAGCAGTATAACAAGGCCACGGGGAACGGCCCGGAGACCATTAATTTCGCCCATTTCCCGGTGCGCAACTTCATCACCACGGTGTCGGGCAATTCCCTGGTAACGGATTCTGCAGCCGGTGGCACGGCCCTGGCTACGGGCGTTAAGACGTACAACGGCGCCATCGGCGTAGATATGGATACGGTGGCGGTTTCCAGCCTCACCGAATGGGCCAAGGCGGCGGGTTTCGGCACGGCGGTCATCACCTCTGTCGGCATCAACCACGCCACGCCGGGCTGTTTCATCGCCCATACCACCCGTCGGCAGAATTATGAAGACATTTCCACCCAGTATGTCAACTCCTCCGTGGACTTTGCCGCCGGTGCCGGCTTCATCATGAACCGCCGGTCGCAGCGCAAGCCGGCCGAATTTGAACAGATGGCGGCCGATAACGGCATCTCCGTCTTCAAGGGACCGGACTTTTCGGCCGTTAGCCAGGCTTCGGGCCGCGTGCTGTGCCTGAGTGGGAAGGAAGAGGTAGACCTGCCCTATGCCATCGACTGGCAGGAAGGGGATACGCAGTTGTCGGACTTCGTGCAGGCGGGTATCGGCTACATGGAGCAGAACTTCGGCAAAAAAGGCTTCTTCATGATGGTAGAAGGCGGGAAAATTGACTACGCCGGCCATTCCAACGATGCCGCTGCCTGCTTCCGGGAGCTCACGGACATGGCCAATTCCATTGACCTGGCCCTGGAATTCCTGGCCCGGCATCCCAAGGAAACCCTCATCCTGGTTACGGCCGATCACGAGACCGGCGGCCTCATGCTGGGTGCAGGCCGGTACGAGATTCATCCGGAACTACTGGCCGGTCAAAAACTGTCTATCGTGGGGGTTGCCAAGCGCTTTGGAGAGACCTTCTTCCCGGAGGACAAACCTTACAAAGCCCCTTCCTGGGAGGATGTGAAGGCCTTTGCCCGGGAATACCTGGGCCTTTGGGATACCGTGGCGGTGAGCCCGGCCGACGAAGCCAAATTGAAGGATACCTATGAAAAGACCTTCGGCAAAGGCGGCGATAAAACCCAGGGTGTAGCCAATCTGTATTCCGTGAATCCCCAGCTGGTGTACGATGCCTTCGAGGTCCTGGACCGCGCTGCCGGTTACCGCTTCAGCTACGGTTCCCATTCCGGCTCACCCGTGGGTCTGTATGTGACTGGTGCCGGCTCAGAAGCCTTTATTCCTGTAGAAGATAACGCCCAGATTGCTCCCATTATCGCTTCTCTGGCGGGGTATAAGCGTTAAACTTGGAGAGCTTTCCGTTTTTCCAAGACAGATTTACCGTTTGGCCTGTGCGTGTGCGCAGGCCTTTTACGTAGCCTTCGGGCCAGGCCGATGGCAGGGCGGGGAGGGGTGTGATACCTTCCTGGGTGCTCTGGAGCAGCATTTCGGCCACGCCCGCGCAGCCGCCGAAGTTGCCATCAATCTGGAAGGGCGAGTGCGCGTCCAGCAGGTTGGGGTAGGTGCCGCCGCCTCGCCTGGCATCCGGGCCGGTGTAGCCGTCCGGGCTTACGTAGCGCAGCAGGCGCCGGAACATGCGGTAGGCATTTTCTCCGTCTCCCAGGCGGGCATACAGGTTCACCCGCCAGCCGCAGCTCCAGCCGGTGGTCTCGAATCCGCGTTCCTCCAGCGTCCTGTGCGCTGCCTCGGCTTCCGGGCTTCCCGCCGGGATTTGGTGACCGGGGTAAACGCCGATCAGGTGTGACTGATGCCGATGGTGCGGGTCCTGGTCGGCCCAGTCGTGATACCATTCCTGCAGGGTGCCTTTGGCGCCGATGTGATAGCCGCGGAGC
>Ga0310696_10006245_pt1 | contig 14179 bp, 20 predicted proteins | sample AusTroGonzalo_MG_4_FD_203885 | JGI IMG/M metagenome (GOLD analysis project Ga0310696, IMG submission 203885) | Bovine rumen microbial communities from tropical cattle in Woodstock, Queensland, Australia - Gonzalo_02 (v2) (version 2) | ecosystem: Host-associated > Mammals > Digestive system >...
ATGGATCTGATGATGTACTTCATATCTTTGGTTGTAAAAGGGTGTCATCGGCTTCGTTGAAGAAATACCTGGCCTTGCGGGTAAGCTGCTGGACCTTCATGTCCATCAGTTTCATCTCATTGCGGTAGACCCGCTTGTGGAGTGTGTCGAAGGGTTCGCCGGTAACAAGGTTCCTGGAAATGACGTAGGCTTCGACGGTCTCCTTCTTCTCGTAGCCGTATTGCATCCCCTTCAGGAAATACCTGTAGAAGTCCAGTTCGAAGCAGGATTCCAGGATGGTCCAGATCAGGCGCATGTCCTGTTCCCTGAAGACGACCCAGCCGTCCCTGGAAAACAGCTCCTCCGTGGGAAGAAGCACGCGGCACACCTCCATGCCGGACTTCGGCTCCAGGCCGACGCGGGTATCCGCGTCCCTGGCATGTGACCGGATGAATCCGGCGACGATGCCGGTACCGGCGATCCTATGGACGCCGGAATCCTTGTCCCGTGGGAAGAGATATCGGAAGAACTCGTAATCGAGTCCTGATTTGATGTAGATTTCGCCTAATCGGCCTGGCAGCGTATCCATGGAACAAAGATAGCGAAAATGTGCCAAAGTACGGCACAAGATAGGCCGTTTTCGCCATAATCTTATCATTCCAAATTTTGGAGTGATGTTTTGGCAACTACGTCAACTACCAAACTACCGCGTTGATAATGAATGCATTAATAAACTACCATCGGTAGTTTGGTAGTTTTTTTCCAGCTACTTTCGAAAGGCGTAGCCTGCCGGTAGTTCCAGGTAGTTTTTTTTGACCGCAAAACTACCACTTAAATCGCTGATTATCCGAGTGGTAGCGAAGGTAGTTGATGTAGTTGCGTTTTTTCCTCGCGTGCGGGATGTATTAGCATTCCTTATTCATGCTGGCGCAGGCGTGCGGAACCGCACCGAGAGGCCTCCTTTCCTACAGGTCGGAAATCCACCGGATTTTCTTTGGTTAGGGGGTCCGGGGGATTTCCGTCCGGCCGGTTTGTTTTTCGGGGTGACGAATCGGTCATCCTGAAGGCCTCGTATCTTCGTTGTGTGCGACGATCCGGACAGGGGTGGCCACACTTCCGGCCGTGGTTCCGGAGGCCTTCAGGATGGGTTTATCCGGGGCCCCTGACCGCCTTACGGCGGAGGCCCCGGCCAGCTCGTAGGGGAAAGACCGTGCGCACGAAAAAAGCCCCGGGGATTGCTCCCTGGGGCTTACGGGCGGGTCAAGAGCCCGTCTGGACGCCTCCGGTGCGTCAGGATGCAATATGGTTCAGTTCCCTGGAAAGAGCGCTGCACAGGGCGCAGGCGACGTGTGTCTCCACGGCGTTACCTATGTACTTCTTTTGTTCGGTCTGCGTTCCAACCAGCACGTAATTCTCGGGAAAACCCATAATCTTCTTCAATTCCATGATGTTGAGCATCCGCATGCAGATGTCGCAGATGCCGTACAGGGCCATGAACTGCTTGATCCGGACGGTCATCGGGCTGTCTTCGTCATAGATGGCGATGACCGGCCCGGTCTCGGCCGTGATGATGTACGGCGGCTTCTTGTCCATCCTGGCAATCAGGGTGAAGCAGGGCTTGTCGATGGAGGCTCCCTCGCACTGGAACTGGGGGTTAACCAGATAGTGCCACTTCCTGTTCGCCGTGATGACGCGCGAAGGTTCGTCGATGGAGCTGCCTACATTGTCGAAACTGGTGTCCATGATCCAGGGCTTGACGGATACCAGATTCAGTTTCGGGTTCGTCGTAACGGTGCCGGCGGGCTTATTGAGCGACGCCGGGCGTCCGGAACCGTACTGCTGGTCCATGAACTGCGCGCTCACGTATCCCAGCCGGTCCTTCGTGGTGACGGTCGGGGAGGGCTGATCCAAGGGCGTGTTGCCGCCGTTGCCGTAGTATGCGGTGATGAACGCGTGGTGATCCACGCAGGTGACGGTACCGGCCGGGCCGTCGATGCCGATGTTCTTTCCCTCCGGGTCCCCGGAAAACTGCTTCGAGAGGAAACTGACCTTGGCCAGCCCCAGGCGGTTCTGGGTTGCAACGACCGGGCAGGGCTCGTCAATACTCGGCGCATGGTATACACCCTTCCGGCTCATGCTGTTCCACTTGATCAGGAACGCATCCTTTCCACCGGCGACGAACTTCACCAGACCTGCGTAAATGCGCTGGAGGGTCTTTTCGGACAGAGGCTTATCCCTGAAGATGGAACGGCCGCAGTCGTCAAGATCCAGGACGTCCCGGACCGGCTTCCAGGGTTTCATGCCGCCGAAAAGGTCAGGCCCGGCGGTCCTGCTGTGCGTTGGCTCCGGGAACACGATGGGAAGGCCCTTCCTGGCGAAGACGCCGAAGAACCGCTCCCGCGACGTGTAGGCGCCGTAGTCGGCGGCGTTCAGGATGCGGTGGGCGAAGCGATATCCCCGCCTGCAGACGGCGTTCACCCATCGGAGATACAACCGGCCCGCATCGCGGCTGACCGGTTTCCCGTCCTTATCCAGGTCGCCCCACATCATGAATTCCCGGACGTTTTCGATTTGGATGAAGTCCGGCTTCAGGGCGTCGATATAGCGGTACAGGTGTTCCGCGAGCGTCCGGCTGTCGGCATCGCGGGGCTGTCCACCCTTGGCCTTGGAGAAATTCGTGCATTCGAGGCTGGCCCAGAGAACCAGCAGCGAGCCGGGATTCTCCGCACGCTTGATGGCCGTATGCTCCACAAGGGTAGACAGGTCAAGCGTCCGGATGTCCTCCGTGTAATGCTTGGCCTCCGGATGGTTCGCAAGGTGGGACGCGATGGCATGGGGGTCGTGGTTGACGCAGGCGATCACGTGGGCGCACTTCTGGCCGTCCAGGGTCGCCGATTCCACGCCGGTCGATGTCCCGCCGGCACCGCAAAACAAGTCAATATATAGCAGCTTCCTCATTGTCCGATGATCTTGCCCAGCTCTTGCAGGATGCTTTCCTGGCCTTGGAAGTATTCAAACGAGGCGCCGTATCCCTGCCTGCTGGAGATTTCCTTCATCTTCGCGATGGTGGCCGTTTCTTGCTTCACGAAGTCCCGCACCCGGGACAGCACATCATCCGGGTTCGTGACCTGGCCGCCGAACAGGGAGCCGTCCAGCCTGTCCAGTTCGGCATCCACCTGTTTTTCCAATTTCCGGGAATTCTCCAAATAGGACGGATGCCTGGTCCTGAAGTATTCCTTCTGGTTCTCTCTCATCTTGCGAACCAGAGCAAAGAACGATTCTTTCATTATTTGTCGTCTTTAATGATTATCCCAGCCAAACAGCGATTGCTGTTGTATCACATGGTCCCCGATGCGCTCGATCCCGAGGCATATGCGCTCAAACCGGGCGTTCTGCGCGTCGAAGTATCTCTTGTCTATCTCGCACCCGTAGAAGTCGAATCCGAGGCCGTAGGCGGCAATCCTGCTGCTTCCGGAGCCGAGATGCGTGTCGAGTATCTTCCAGCCCGGCTTTGCGAACTTGCCGAGCGTCCAGGCGTACAGGGCGACGGGCTTCTGGGTTGGATGGATCCGGACCTCGTTCAGGGCCTTGTTACCCTGCATGGTCCTCCCGTCCGTGATGCTCAGACCCTGGTTCATGCCGTTCCACATGTACGGGTAAAGGCGGACGGAATCGATGAGGTCCGTCGCGGCGATCTCGCAGTCCGAGAAGGAGGACTTGCCGTTGCACTTGTCCCAGACGATCCTGCCCGGTGCGAAATGGAAATTGAAATAGTTGCATCCCCAGACGATGTAGTGCTTGCTCACGCGGAGCAGTTCCTTGAAGTACGTGCGCCCGGGTACTTTCCATGGCTTCGATACTCCGTAATCGACGCGTCGGACCTTTGTGGTTCTCCCGCACCAGCCGTAGCTGCCCCGTCTTTCCGGACCGCTGAAGTACGGCGGGTCAACCACGGCCAGGTCGAAGAACCCGTCCGGGATGGCCCGCATGTACTTCATGCAGTCGGTGTTGAAGACTTCGCTTGCCGGATTCATTTCAGCCTGTCCGATTCCTGGGGCATCACCTCCAGCATGGCGGTGTTGTAGCGATTGAGACGCAGCTGGTCCCCGTCTCCGAAATCGATGAACCATACTCCATCGATGCCGAAGATCTTACCGGTTCCGGCATTGTCCACGCGGACGGTGTCTCCCTCACGGATCATCCGTCCTGTCAGGTCGAAGTGTCCTGTTGCTCTCATATTGCAAGTGTGTTAGAACAAGGGCATGTCTTCATCATCCTCCGGCGGCCCGGGGACCGGATTCGGCTCATACGGAATATCGTCCGGACGGAATCCGGTGGCGATCTCCAGCGATATCCCGTAGTTGCCTACGATGGCATCGTAGTCGAACACCATCGCCGTCGTGGTCCGGGTCTTCGTGAAATTCGGGTCTTGCGGCGTGTATCCGAGCTGGTTGTCGATCATCTTGAACTTCATCGACAGGATCGTACCGACGTATTCCGAGGAGTTCTCCAGGTAGTATTTCAGGGAGTCTTTCGGGATGACGTGCTGCGTATCTCTCGCCTCCTTCAGGTAGAGCGATGAAAGGCGGTTGAAGTTCACGAACAGGTACCGGCGGTTCGGGTTGAGCTCGACGCTGCTGTCGGCCTTCGCCGACTCCTTCGTCTTGATCTTCCGGCCGCCAGGGAGGATGCGGTAGTCCACCTCGATCCATGCCTTGGAACCGCCGACCAGGTTCTCCACGGTCTCCCAGAATACCGCCATCTCGTTGCTCTGGCGGGTCTTCGAGTTCTGGTCCACGCACATCCGGGCGCAGAGGTTCAGCAGCTCGCCGTAATGGAACGGAAGCCCGATCTCGTCGGCCAGGACGCGGAAGGCCGCGAGGATCGTCGCCCAGTTCTTGAGCGTACGGTCTTCGACGGCGTATGTCCGGACCAGGTTGGAGAGGTCGGTGACGGTATCGTCCCAGGCGGTCCGGTATCCGCCCTGGACGATTGGCCGCAGCCTCAGCATCTGTGCGGTCAGGTGCGTGAGCCCGCGCTTCTGGATGCGCATCAGGCGCTCGAAGTTCTGCTTCTCCTCGTCCGTGAATGTCGTCTTGTTGAACGTGAGGAAGACCATCCTGGAGAACAGCGCGATATCGGCCGTCGGCATCTCCTGGCCGGATACCACCACGCCGCAATCGACGGAGGTGGTTTCCCGGCGTTTGTCATTGTCCATGTTGATACGTGTGCGCCCGGTACCGTCCCATATGCCCTTCAGGATCTCCTGCTTGTCCAGCGGGAGGTCCTTCTTGTATTCGTCCAGGTGCACGACCGCATTGGATACCTCGGCCACGGCCTCGGCCAGTGCGGCCTTCGTGGATCCTGTCAGGTTCGGCGCCGTGTAGTCCGTGTAGAAGAAGGACGTGAGGGAGTGTCCCAGCTTGGTCTTGCCGGTTCCCTTGGGGCCGAATAGGTTCAGGATGGGGAAACTCGTGGTGACGTGCGTCACGATATCTTTGAAGAGCGTGGCCAGCAGGAAACAGAACGCTACCTTCGCGTTCTCGCCGAACACGGTCACCAGGAGGGAGACATAATCCTGCAGGGTGATGTCGTTCGCCTCAAGGTAGGTGAACTTCCGGTCGATCTGGTACCCGTTCGTGTTCGCCGACGTGTCGGCCGCGCAGCCGGGGAGATAGAACCGGCGGTCGTTTATCTTGAAGACGCCGTATTTGTCCGCCTTCACGAAACGGTCGCCGTCCAGGCCTCCGTTGCCGAAGGCGTAGAACCCCCAGCGCTTCTGCCAGCCCAGCTGCCGGATCTCGTCGGCCGACGGCGTGTCGTCGTACAGGTAGGTCTTCAACTGGGTGAGCTCCGCGGCCGTCACCTTCCAGATGTAGTTGCCGGCGGATTCCAGGATCTGCTTGAAGTCCGTGAAGGAAACCAGCTCGCTCTGCTGGAACTTGACGATCTCCTCGTGCCCTGAATCGTTGATGACGCGGAAGATGCGGCGGGCGTTCCGTTCGTCCCGGATATGCAGGATCGGCTCCATGATGAAGTTGCTCCAGGGGCGGTCGGCCGTCGTGGCCCCGGCGCCGTAGTAACACCGGCCTTTGACGTAGAACCCGTAGCGGGCCAGCATGTCCTTCGTCTTTTCGTCCCGGTCGATCTCCTTCCGCTCCCGGTCGTTCTTCGCCTTATAATATTCCTGCCGCCAGATCTTCCCGTTCTTGTACTTCTTCGTGAAGGAGTCCAGGAACATCTCCACGGCCGTGTCGTTGCACCAGGCCAGCAACTGGGCCACCTTCGTGATGACTTCGGAGACCTCGGCCTGCGAGGATTTGCCATTCATCAGGTACTCGCAGTACCAGGGAATGAAGTCGTAGGTATTGTTGGCCATGACTTCCTCCCAGGCGTTCGGGAGCCTGAGGAAGTACTCGTCCGGATCCTTGGGGTCCGGCGGCGCCACATTCGCGTTGTACTCCCAGCGGATGATCCGCACGCTCATCCCGGCCTTGATGAAGTCGATGCCGTGCCTGATGCTGGCCTTGATGCCGGATTCGTCCATGTCGCCTGCGAGAATGACGCTCCTGACCTTGCGGCCCTTCAGGAAGTCGATGTGCTCGTCCGTCAGGGCGGTACCGCACGGGGCGATGGCGTTGGTGATGCCGATCTGGGAGAGCCGGAGCACGTCCGGATTCCCTTCGCAGATGACGACCGTCTGGGAGACGGACACTTTCCTCGCAGCCTGGTACCAGCCGAACAGGACGGCCCGCTTCTGGTAGATGGGCGTCTCGGACGTGTTCAGGTACTTGATTTTCTTCGCGACCTCCGCATTGTCTCCGACGTAGCGGCCGGAGAAACCGACCAGCTGGCCGGTGGCGCCGTACAGCGGGAAGATCAGGCGCTCCCGGAAGGCGTCGTAGTAGCGGCCGTCCTCGCTGATCTTCACGAGCCCCGCCTCCTGCAGGACCTCGCGCTTCCAGCCCTTGCCGGTCATGTACTCGTACAGGCCCCCCTTCGCCGGCGCGAAGCCCACGCCGAAGTCCGTGAGCGTCTGGTCGCTCCAGCCTCGCTGCCTGCAGTAGTCCTTCGCGCCCGGGGATGCGGCCAGGCAGGAGACGAACCACTCGTGCGCGTCCCGGTTCGCCGCCATCAGCTGCTCGGCCTTGTGCTGGGCCTCGCGTTCCTCCGGGGTTGGCTCCCGCTTCTCATACTGGATGTGCAGCTTGCCGGCAAGGTACTCGACGGCCTCGTAGAAGGTCATCGAATTCTTGCGCTGAATGAAGGATATCGCGTCCCAGGACTCCGCGCACCCGCCGAAGCAGTGCGCCAGGTTCCGGGAAGGGGACACGACGAACGAGGGGGTCTTCTCCCCGTGGAAGGGGCAGCAGCACTTGTAGTTCGCGCCTTCGCGCTTCAGGTCCAGGCCTTCACCCTGAAGGATGGACACCAGGTCCGCGTCGCGGAGCTGGTAGATGACTTCTTTCGGAATCATAGCGCAGGCGTGTCAGAGGTTAGGGCCGTGGGCCAGGAACAGGAGCTCGCAGCAGTTGTCATACTGCTGCATAACGGCGTCCATGGCGTTTCCGATGGTGTCATAGAGTTCCGTCCGCCGGTCTGCCGGCAGATGGTCGAGATGGTGGGTGCGCTGCTCGTCCAGGGCCCTGTGGGCCAGACGGAGATCGGTGGCAGCGGTAACGAGCGCGTCCACGTCCGGACGCTGTGAAGGCAGTGAGTTGCCAGCTTTTTCAGTGTTAGGCATTGCTGAAAAAATGGTACAAAAAAGCCCAGGTCCTGCCTAACACATAGCGCCGAGGGGCACATGCTGTCGAGCCTTACGGACACGACGGACCTGAAAAATCACTGTTGTACCGATATCTGGGGGACAATGCCCCTGCAGACATCTCGCTATGTATTAGGCAAGGGCAAATGTCGTTCAATATTTCCGAAATTCCAAGCATCATCGTGACTTTTTTTGAAGGATTTTCCGTCACTCGCTTAAAGCGAGTGTCTCGCACAGGCTGAGAAGGCGGCCGATGCGTGCCTGTGCGACTGCGATCCCCACGGCCCCGGGCGCGGTGAGGGCCGGTACGTTCTCGATCAGGTCATCGATGGACTCCAGCTGCGCTTCCAGGGCGCGCTTGATCTCCTCTATTTCTTGGGCATCCAGCGGCCCGAGATACACCGCTCCCATCATTTCCCCCTCCCGAAATAATAGTCGGCCAGCACCGTCTCCAGCATGGGGACGTATCCGACCGAGGAGTTCGTGATCCAGATCTTCCTTTCCAGGGCGGCGGTCAGCTCGAAGTAGTCCGGAGCGGCGTTGTAGATGCCGAGCCTCAGGTTGTCGCGTTCGCGGTCCAGCCTGAGCGGGACGCGGTTGCGGTAGTACGTGTTGAAGTAGATGTCTTCGACGATGTAGGAGGTGCGGTCGCAGCCGTAGCGGTCGTAGATGGCCAGCAGCTTGTCCGCATCGTACCAGACGGGGAGATGGCAGACGTAGTTCAGTACCGGAAGCCCCTCCGATTTGAGGAGGGCCCGCGTCCTCGCCGCATCCCGCTGCCATCCGTTGCTGCTGTTCGGATTCCCCTTGATGTCGTCGGCGATGATCTTGAGGAAGCGCACGTCGGTCATGTCGAAGTCGTTCACGGCATACATGTCGTCGCAGGCGTAGATGAATCCCTTCGCGTACGGGAAATACGCCAGCACCTTGCGGAACTTGTGCACATGGTCGATGTGCGGACGCCAGTTCCGGTACCCGGTGTCCGGGACCTGGGGGCAGCTAATGAAGACGATATCGTCGCCCGTGTCCACGACCGGATGCCGGTCGCCGACGATGACGATGAGGTAATCCTCCCTGAAGTGCCGGCGCCATCCCGCGACGGCGAACTCCAGCTCCCGGCCCTGGGCTCCTGCGGCCAGGTAGGGGATTACGACCAGTATCCTATCGGCTTTCATCGCGTGCGGGGCTAAAGTTCCGGCCGTCCGGATCAAGGCGTTCCATCTGGCCGAAGGAGTTCACGTGCAGCCCGTCCGGGCGCCAGGTACCGACCAACTCCAGGAGGCCGCGATAATTCGGGCCGATGTGCACTTTCACGTCGACGCCCTTATCCCTGGCCAGCTGCTGGCCTCTCCTGCGGATATCCACCATCTCCGCCTCCCCTTCCTGGAGGACGGTACCGGTGGCTGTGCTGAATCTGTATCTCATCTCTTTGTCGTTTTGGTCAATAAAAAGGGGCCAGCGGTAACCCCTTGTGGATTGCTATGTTTCCTTTCTCCTATATGACTTACTCCGCTGTGAACCGGGCGCCTCGCGGCGCTCTATGCGTTTTCGTGGAATTCCTTCTGAAGGTCGTCCTTCCAGAACGAGAGGCAGAACTGGCCGTTCACGATTCCGACCTGGCCGCGGTGCCCGAGGATCCCGCATAGCGCGGTGGATGCGGACTCCAGCGCCTTCAGGTCAAGGGCCTGGACGCCTGGGAGGGCGATGATGACGAGCGGGTTGTTTTCCTCGCTGATGATCTTCGGCTCTACTTTTGGCTGATAGGCAAGCGCGGGGGCGATTGCCTCGCGGACCTTTTCGGTGTTGATGTTGACGGTTTCCATTGCAGTCTATATTGATTCATAATACTTCAGAATTCACGCAGTGCACGGTTTCCGGATCCAGGGCGATATCCTTTTCCGCGCAATGGGAACAAAGGGTCATTTCGTCATCGCTCCACCAGCAGTATCCGTGTTGGGGATTGTAGCAGGGGTCGTCCTCCGTACAGCCACAGACGCGGCACACGCCCGAGATCCGCTTGGCGAAGTGAAGGCGCCACCAGCGGCGCATCGGGCCGATGACGGGATGTAATTTCTTCATCGTTCCAGAATCTCTACAAGGGTGTCTCTCAGACTTTCAAGGTCGCTGCAGGCGGAATCAAGATCGCCGGCGGATTCTTCCATGGCTTGGCCGCGTTCGCCATACTGAAGGCTTTCCGGGAGGTTGTCGAAGGATTCCTGTTCCTCGTCACGGATTTCTTCCAGGGCAGCCAGCTGCTCTTCCAGGATGTCGCAGATTGCCTGAAGGCGCTTTCTTCTATCTCTATTCATAACAGTCGCGTTCTAGGACAAAGGTCTCTCTCCCGACTAATTCCTGACCGTCGTAGAACTCCGGAAGGATCTTATAGACGGTGCCTTCAAGGTAAAGGTGATACTTTTCGCGAAGCCCGTCATAGGAACAGAAAGAGGTTACATCTAAGGCATTGTGTAGGCCAAACAGCGCCAGGCTGATGCTGATCAGGGAATCAGTGTCGATTCTGAAATAGTTGATGAGGATGAAGACTCCGTTTGCTCGCTGCATGACGGCGACTTTCACAGACGGCGTGAATACGGCCCGCAAAGCGTCCATGACGGCCTGCAGGTTGATCTTCTGGTATTTCTCGTTCTCGCTCATTACGGTTCTGTTTACATCATTGTCAATCGTTTTTTTAAAAAAAAGGGAGGACGTCCCAGGTCCTTCTGGCGTTCCACGGGCCGAATCTGGAAAAGATCCCGTAGAGTTGTCACGGATCCCAAGTCTTGCGAGCTTAGGCGTCCCCCCTTGGTGCCCCGTCTGCCTGGGGCGTTTGGTTTTGGCGAACCGGGTAGTTATCTTCTGGGTCCGAACTCCGTGCGCACCGGGACGGGATTCAATCGGTCAGTGATGTCGAAGAGCCGGACGATGCGCATCCTGGGAAATTTGCAGACCTTCCTGAATCGCTCCTCGGCGGCTTTCAGGGTATCATATTCTTTCTTGTAGTGGCGCTCGACGGAGACCCAGACGACGCGGTACTTCTTCTTGTCCATGGTGTCGATTCGTTACGGAAACAGCTGTTGCCGGGTGTAGGATGTACCCAGGGTGGAGTTGACCGCCTCCAGGACCAAGTGCTCCATCGGGAAGGAGCCCGGGCGGGACGTCCCGTGTACCCACTTCCAGAATGCGGTTGCGGAGATATGAGTGGCCCCGATCACGGCTGCCCGCACGTCTTTCTGCTCTTTGGTGTTCAGGCTTTCCCAAAGCTCCATGAATGTTTTCGATTCTTTCATCTTTTTTGCGTTTTCGGCATTAACTTAGTTATAACTGCTGCAAAGATATAAAGAAACTTTCTAAAATGGAAAGAAAATCTTTCCAAAATGGAAATTAAATTTCTTGAAATTCCCCAATGCGCTGATTATCAATCACTAATTTTATATGTTATGAAACAGCACACAGAGTTCTACAACCGCGTATTGAACAATTTGCGTAAGTTGATGAATGACAAGGGCATCACCCAGTCGGCAATGGGCGATGCAATCGGCGCCAGCGAAAGCAGCATGTCGAAAATTTTCACGGGTCAGGCATCCCTCACGATCGACCATCTTGCCAATTTGGCAAGTCATCTTTCGATTCCAGTGACCGATATCCTTTTCTATGGCGACGAGAAGAAAGCCGAAGAACCGGTCGAAGCCATCCTTCAGATCAAACTCAAGAAAGACAAGAAAGACCAGGTGCTCAAGCTGGTCTTCGGGGACAATAATATCGAAATTCTAAACAAATGAAGTTATGGCACAATTCATCGAAGTCTCTCAGATGGCTCCGGGCACGGGGAAGATGACGATTAACGTCGAATACATCGTCAAAGTGGAGCGTTCCTCCCATGCAACAGGCGGTACCGACATCATCGTCAAAGATGGCCGTGTATCGTATGACTCAGAAACCGGATACAAGTCTTATACTGTTTCTTATCGCGTGAAGGAGTCTTACGAAACTATTAAGAAACAGCTCCCGGGCATCGCCCAGGGGATGAAATAGTGACTGTATGGAACTGAAAGAGTTTGTCAAGAGTGCGCTTCTGGACATTGTCGACGGAGTGCGGGAGGCTCAGGAGGAGAATCATACAGTGACCACAATTGTCAGGAACTTGCCGGAGGACGGAAGTCATGGCAAAGTCGAGACGATAACTTTTGACATCTCAATCACCGAGAGCAAGGAAAAGACGAAGGGGCGAGGGATAGAAGTTACTGCAGCGGGGATTGTCGGTGGGGTGTTCCGGAGAGGACGACGGGACGAATCATCCAAGGTGTCGCGGGTCAGCTTTAGCGTGGACGTGCAGTTTTGCTCTCAGCGGAAAACTAATCAAGATATTCAAAACCGCCCATCATCCCCGGCTCAGCAAGCCTCTCCCGCCGAAAAACCACGTAACCGAGGAAAAGAATCTCCTTTACGACGCGGACTACGCCGCGTATTTCGGTTTTCTCAACACGAGTGATGCTTTCGATAATGGGACCGTCCCAAGATCCATCATCGTACAAATCAATCCGTGCGGGCGGCGGAGGCGCAGGCAGGCGAGCAGGCTTATTCTCCATGGAGGGGTATTTCGTTATCGCTCTACAAAAGTAGAAATATTTATGAAAAGCGCAAAATCCAAACTCCTCCGGAAGTCTTCCGAAGCCTGTAAATCATTGATGCATCTCAACTTGAGAAAAAGTGTACCGGGACAAAAACGGGACAAAATCGGCCGGAACGCCTCCGAGATTCGATAAAATAGTTAAGAATGTTAATAATCTCTTGCCGTGAAACGATATCACCCGCCGGAGCAGCAAATCTCTACATCTCAACCAAACCCGTGTAACGCGCAGAATCATAACAAGTTACAAGATTTTTCGCTTAAAAACGGGACAAAATCGGGACAAGAAATCTTTCTTTTGTATGACACCCTCGTGGAGTTGTGCAAAGAAAAAAAAATGTATTTTCGCCAACCCATCCTGGGTAATGATTATTTACCCGCAAAACTCTCCCAGGGAAAGACCTGGTTTGTGTTTTTTTACGTAAAATCCCCTGTATCAGGCAAGTTGCAGCGGCGCAGGATTAAGGTCAACCGGTATTCCAACAAGAAGGAACGGCTTGCCTTGGCTCGGTCCATCATGGGCGACATCAATGCCAGGCTAGCCCTGGGATGGAACCCGCTCCTGGAAGGAGTGGCGCCCCGTGCCGGCATCCCGCTGTTCTCCGCCCTGGATGATTATCTGAAGGTAAAAGCGAAGGAAATGCGGCCGAATTCCATGCGGTCGTACCGGTCCTTCATCAGCGTATTCAAGGAATGGTTGTCCGAACATGGATTTACAGACGGATCCTCCGTTTCCCTGGTCACGAAAGAGGTGGCCACGCTGTTCATGAACGACACGGACGACCGAGAGGATGTGTCTGTGATTACGTATAATAATTACGTCCGGTTCTTCGAAGGCCTGTTCGCCTGGATGATCAAGAAGGGATATGTGGCCGGAAATCCGTTCGATGGAGTCGAGAAGAAGCACCGGCGGACGGGGGCAACAAAGAAACGCCGGCTGCTGAAGCCGGCGGAGCTGGAGAAACTGATTTCCTTCCTGACGGCGAACAATCCTCCTTACCTGTCCATCTGTCTTTTCTGCTACTGTTGCTTCATGCGTCCGAAGGAGATTGCTTTACTTAAATGTGGGGACATTGACCTGAAGCGGCAGACAGTGAGCGTGAGCGGAGAGATTGCGAAGAATGGGAAGGACTCCGTCCGGACGATTCCGGACGCGATGATGCCCTTCCTCCGGACGCTGGACCTGTCGGATCCGGACCTGTTCATGTTCGGGTCGCACCGGTTGGAGAAGTTCCGGTTCACGCCCGGGACAAAGCCGACCATCGGCCAGCGGATATCCGACTACTGGCGGTTCGTGGTCCGGCCGGGATGCGGTTTCGGCGAAGATTTGCAGTTCTATTCCCTGAAGGACACAGGCATCACCAACATGCTGGGGGATGGCGTCCCCATCTCCTTCGTCCAGCAGCAGGCCGACCACTCCAGCGTGGCCATGACCGCTATCTATGTGGGTAAGACGGGAGCGGCCAAGGCAGAACTGAAAGGAGTGGACATACTGCCGGCTAGCAGTCAGTGAAGGCTGGTGACGGTTAAGGTGTGCGATTTCCGAAAAGAAGGAGGGTGTTACTCACTCTCCTTCTTTTCGCCGACAAGTTTGTCGATGAGTCGCCCCGGTGACATCCCGGCGCTTTTCAGCGTTTCGGCCGTTTCGCGTGACACAACGACCGACATGGTTACCCTCTTTTCGTCCAGGTCTACCGGCTTCCTGCCGGATCCCTCCCTCTTTCCTCCGCTGGGCATCACTCTGCCTCCTCGATGCTGTAAGTCATCGTGTCGTCATTAAACATAGTCTCGCCTTTGAGGAGGACCGGGGA